>Ga0123357_10011222_pt1 | contig 11470 bp, 8 predicted proteins | sample TergutEmb28metaG_FD_89873 | JGI IMG/M metagenome (GOLD analysis project Ga0123357, IMG submission 89873) | Embiratermes neotenicus P4 segment gut microbial communities from Petit-Saut dam, French Guiana - Emb289 P4 | ecosystem: Host-associated > Arthropoda: Insects > Digestive system > Gut ...
GCCTTCGGAAATAAACTACGTTGGTTAGAGTCCCACTGTCGGCATATTTCCTTATGTAGCCAAGGCAGTTGAACGCGTGCGAGCAGTAGCCTTCGGAAACAAACTACGTTGGTTCGAGTCCCACTGTCAGCATATTTCTTTATGTAGCGAAGGCACTTGAACGCGTGCTAAGAGTAGCCTTCGGAAACAAACTACGTTGGTTCGAGTCCCAATGTCGGCACATTTCCTTATGTAGCCAAGGCACTTGAACGCTTGCTAGGACTAGCCTTCGGAAAAAAGCTATGTACTAAGTGTCTCTTTGAGGTATAATAACAAAAAGTGGAGGGATCTTTATTACGGCAGATTTTCAGAATTCAAATAAATCAATCTGGTACAACATGAGTTAAGAATAAGCTGTCAGAGTAACAAACTCAAGTATACGTACTAATTATTGTACTATGCATTCATTCCAGACGGGGATTCTTTATCTCATGGGGAAGCCTACGTCAACAACATTTTCAATAAGGTGAGATCTATTTGTTACATATTCAACGTGCAAAAACTGAGCGATAACGATATTTTGCAAAGTTTTCAAGATCCATTCAGCCAGAACGTTGAAAAGTAGAAGATGCTCATAATAACAGAAAAAGTCACGCGTATTTATAATTCTTACTCATCTCAATCTTCGCTTTTTCATGGCAACAGCGAATCCCTCAAACTTCAAATTACGATACAATTACTTCAAAAATTTATTTTGTATTCACTGTTAGTATAGGATCTTATAAGATTCGGAAAGACAAATTTGGCAAGTTTTTATGTAATCACGTGAAAAGTGCTCAAAATATCAGCATTACAGAATAAACCCTAACAAATTTTACATTTTAGCAAACAAGTCACTGATAATGAAAAATTTATTTTCGATTTAATTTGTGAAAGTGATAATGGCGACATCTTCCAGTAAGACCGCTGTCCACGCATACTCCAACCTTAAGGACTCCATACACTCTAAGTTAAACTGTGCAGTTTAACTGTGTACAAGAACTGCACGAGAAACTGCACTGAATGTTCTCTGGCACAGCAAAGGTTTCCCATCAGGTTTGTCAGTTCTTTTGTCAGTTGTGTGTGTCTTCTTGTGCGTGTGACTATGGTGGATAAAAACAAAGCTGTCGTTTGCTGTTTGCTAGCCACATCGGCCATAATGTTATCCGCGTAAAGAAAGCGTAAAACGTGGAGTAAGAAGTGGTATTTGAAAATGAATAGATCATGCGATGCTCAACTGCTCAATGAATTGCTAGAAACGGATGTGCCTTGAGATGATGCCATCGTGGTGTCGGCAGGCAAACTGAGGAAACTGTGGGATTCCCTGAGTGAACTGCGCAGTTCTCTGTGTGAAAGACGACTGGAAAGGACAGTTCCGAGGTCTGCGCTATTATCTGTCAAAGCTGCACACTTTACACGGTTTTCCGTCAGGTTTGACATCACACAGTAAAATCACTCAGTTTAACTGAGAGTGTATAGGGTGTTTTAGATTAACATTAACGGGCTTGTGGGGGTGGGGTGCAGTTGCTTCAGGACTACTGCCATTTTGCCAATTTGTAACGCCGTTTAATAGTATACTAAACCAAAACAATATAAAATTGGTATCATATTTCTGTATTAGCACTTATACACCTAAAAATTGGGAAGAAAAATAACTCTCCTTACGACAACTTCTGTATCTGTGAAACGCACCAAGACAGTACCAAATACGTATACTCCGGAAAAGTATTGCGTCAGCAATTAATCGTTTGGAAGCTACATCCCAGAACTGCCACACATAAAGTATGTGTGTTGCAGTGTAGGATATAGGGGGTTCCTCAGTAAGTTCTATAGCTCTTTTAGGGTTCCTTGAGTTAAAGCAGATTTAGAAGCATGAATAGAAACTTACCACAAGAGACACTTTTTTTTTATATTTGCACCGTGCATCATCAACATATAAATATTTTTATTGTCCAACTTATGCACAATTAGATAACACGTAGCTACAACTAAAAATTATAAAATATTTAAAAGTACTCCAACATGTTTCGGATCACAGAGGATCCATCATCAGGGAGCCTTGTAGAGTGCTTGGCTAAAATTACAAGAATGGTTCTATCGTGTCCGTTGACATGGGCTGGTCGGTGTTATGGCAGCATATTGTAACCCGATGTGTGTGTGTGTGTGGTGGGGGGGGGGTTTCACTGTCTAGAAAGGCACTATCAGTGCCTTTCTAGACAATGAACTACACACACGCACTTCGGGTTACAATATGCTGCCATAACACCGCCCACGTCCGTGTCAACGGACACGATGGAACCATTCTTTTAATTTTAGTCAAGCACTGTTCAAGGCTCCCTGATGATGGATCCTCTGTGATCCGAAACATGTTGGAGTACTTTTAAATATTTTATAATTTTAATTGTATCTACGTGTTATATAACTGTGCATAAGTTGGACAATAAAAAAATATTTACAAGAGACACTTTTTTACATTACTTATATAAGTCATTGTTCTACAGTATTTTGTATAGCCACTGCTGATATCAAATCTCGCAAGATTCTGAGCTAAACCGATACAGCTCAAAACATAACAGTCGCTTAGTCACAGCGTTCCTTGTCTCATATAAAATATGTCATGATTAAAACTCACTAACTTTAAATTTCAGATTCTGTCGAATAATGGTGCAAAAATGGAAGCTTTGATTCAGCCTTTTCCTCTTGAGGAACTTTACTTTCACGATAATGAAAGAGAATTTTCCATGTAAGTATACATTAGAAAGATGAAATGTGCATTCCTCCCCCTAGACTTGTACATACTTACCGTGGTCTATTCTAATAGACTATAAGTTCAAGAAGATTAACTCACAGGTGTATATGAGGGAGAGGGGACATGTACCGTCAACGAGGGAAAGAAAGTGTACTCACAGTTTTCATTAAACCTCGCCAGAATTCACCATGTGCAGACCCAACAATGCTGGAAATAAGCATCGTATAATATAATACTATAATGTGTTTACAGAGACATAATGATAGGATCTAAAGTAACTTGACTGGCTCAGGACAGGGCTCAACACCAATTACGACAGTAATCTTCCGTTTTTATAACAATAGTTTTCTAAGTTGCAAAATTTGAAGTTCTCAGGGTGCTGTTCAAGTCTTACGGAATGTTAGGCCGTGTCGACTGGTAAACAGTTACAGACATTTCAAAGGATCATATTGCCTTTTTCTTCCGGGTCAAGTAGCCCGATTAAAGAAGAGAAAAAAAATATATTTCTGAAGTGGGTGAATGAGTGTTTTTACTTGCGTATTTAGTTACCCCACTAAATAGCTTGTTAATAAAATAAATCGGAGATGAGATGGAGAAATTCTTATTTCTTTGTATACTAATAAGTAAGTTATGTTTCACGTATGTATGTATAGGCGCGCATGCTTGCTGGAAGTAAGACGCACAAACGCTGTTTCACTTGTAGGCACCTGCATAACATGAAAGGTTCATCCAAGTTTATGTTCAAGATAAACAAGCTGCAAACAATTCTAAAGCAACACCACGTAAAATTGGGTCTAGTGATGCCAAATCTTTATGTGGAAGGTTCCTATGAATGTGACAGAATGGCTTATGGAAATTACGACTCACAGTCATCAGGCAATTTCAGGTAAGATTGAAACTGAAATTTAATCATCCACAAAATTATGCTAGCAGAATAGTTGGGTCTAAAAAAAAGGAAATAAGAAGGTTTTGCATAATTAGGAGTTTAACAACTTACCTTTTCAACAAAACAACACTACAAAGATCAAATAAATAAGAATTTGATGGATAGGACATACAAATTTCACAGAGAAATGCCTACAGAAATTTAGTCCCAAATCGTAAGAGAAAGAAGCCTCTTGAGACAACTAGTCTTAAAGACGCATATACCAAACTTATCTCAGTGACGTAGGTTGTGAGCGTGCAGAGGTAAACTGAATTCACCTGACTCAGGTAACGTCAAGTGAAGAAATGTTTTTAAGTATGGGCTTGAACTTTCGGGTTCCTTGTAAGTTTGGGATCTTGTTCCGAAGGTGTAAAACTGTTCCCTTCTTAAGGCGGACATCACTACCTGAGGATATTTACAGGGGTACTGATAGGTCCTTAGCCCGACCAGGAAGGGAACAAGCTTACGTTCCTGTCAGAATGGTGTGAATTTCCTTCGGTGCCTTGCCCTGCAGAAGAAAAACTTGATGACAGCTCGAGTCTCGATGTTGTTGAAATCGCGCGCGTCCCTGACATGCTTTCGAGCTTGTTTCCTTCCTGGTCGGGCTTAGGACTTATCAGCACTCCGGTAGTCAATTAAAATGAAACCAGAATCACTTCGTAGTTAAGGGAAGTACGTGTGCATTGTTTCATGTATTACGTAATGTATGTATGTTTGTATGTCTGTATGTGTCTGTATGATATTCATGTAAGTGGACTCAAGAATCAGATGTGTTTCTATGTTATTAATTACGCATAATTTTAATAATTTTTAGGTTGACATTAAATAATGTAACTGCTGTGGGACTTGCAATTCTGAAAACAGAAAACAACACTTCCTTGAAAGTGGATAAAATGCGGCTGATGTATTCCAGTACTTCCATAAGAATACAGGTACAGTCTTTCTCTTACAGCAGGAGAAGCGAAGGAACTTCCACTCAGTGGTCTAGGGGGACACCCACATTAATACTTGAACTCACTTCTGTTAACATGCACTGGATAAATAATAGTTGATGTTTCAGAGCATATTCACTCATGGTGCACACTCGGTGTGCAAAAATAATGAATTATCCTATCCAGTTTATATGAAGGAAACACGCCAGCACCACAGATGTTTGGATACAGAACATTACTTTTAATACCTATAACTTTTCATGATCAGCTAATATACAATTTTAACATTATAGCTACCTATTTTAATATAGCTACGACTGCCACAGTGTATCATCAATATATTCTTACTACGTTATATTACATATGTATATAGTCTGCCAATTATCTATGGTAATTTGCCATATACAATGCACACGTCGACCAAACTTGTGACTCCCTGACAATGACCAGGATAGAAGGCCGAAACATGTAGGAGTTGTGTATAACGTAAATACTGTGCAAATATTTGGTGATGAAATTTGTGTGTAAATTATGTTACAAAAACATTAACATTTTAAATTCTCTATTTTTTTATTTCGTTCTAACTTTCTTATAAGAAGAAACAGCACGGAGGGAAGGTGTCAGAAGAAACAAGTTGTGTCCAAACACGCGGTACAAATATAATTGTCAGTCGAATTTCAAAGTGACTGTATCTCCAGAAGGTGTGGGGGAGGACAGAAGAATCAAGGTGGGGACACCTATATGGCAGAGACAAACTGGAAGGCGTGGGGGTATATGGGAGGACAAGTAAAAGGATTTGGAGAAACAGGATGGAATGGCGTGGACTGGGTGCATTTGGTTCAAGATATGGACAACTGGCAAGCTCTAGCAAACATAATAATGAAACTTCGAGTTCTATAAAATTGGGAAATTGCTTGAGTAACTAAGAAAATATTAGCGTCTCCGAAAGATTCTAAGCCACAGAGTCATTTATTTGGTATAATATTCCAAGCCTGACACCTCGCAGTCCCCAGTTTTGAACACATGCTTTATCCACAACTGCGAAAATCCTCTTTGTCGAATTTGATAAAAATCCAATTCAGTCGCTGATATTACGTCACAAGCAGACGGACACATTGTCTACGAAACGTCTTCCTTTTTACTGCTTAAACAACGCCACAAAAAGCAGCAAAATATTGCATGGATTAATTATAATGCTGTCATAGATTGGTTGCTTACATTATTCCTAATTTTTAAAAACCCTAAAGTTTATTTAGTTTATTTAGGATGCCCTAGATATTTCAGAAACCGAGTTCGAAAACGCGAACCCCAATTCTACTCAGCAACTCGTTGCCATCCTTCATACTGCCAAATATTTTCTGACATCGAAATGAAATTTCTCTACACGAGGCATAAACACGTTATTTTACTGCATCGTAATATTCCCCTCAGTTTTGAATATAGCAAATTTCTGCACACAGGAATGTCAGTATATTTCCTTCATACTCTTTTCGATGGCGTTTAATTCAACAAAAAGGAGCGTGTGTATTTTTCCATGCAGCACAGTTTCTGTAATACTGAAAAATTATATGAGCAATAGAATTTAGAAATATCTTATTTATTATGTCTGCGAACAATAAACTTACGTAAAATTGGTTTAAAAAAAAAGAGCGATTTAAACTGTCAAGGTAGTAAGTTGGAAATTCTTTAGCTTTCACGGACTGAAGTGTGGTTTTTTTTTCGACTTGGAGAGTAAATTTTATAAAGTTAATTCTTTACGTAAATTCCATAAAGTTAATTATGTAAGTATCCTTATTAGTAAATCTTATGTATATTGGACCGTGCATCATTGTGATAGTTGAAGAATAAGAGACCAACTTGATGTCACAATTTATTAAGTGGCAGGCTGAAGCTGCAGCCTGCCACACGGATACAACCCCGACCAGCCACACCGAAATTCCAACACACATCGAAACAAGAACACACAACCAAAGTGGTGATACAATAGAAAAGTCTCAGGCTCCTTATGATGGATGTATTAATGTCCGAAACATGTTGAGCATAGAAGAAGTGAAATAAAACTTAATAAATTGTGACATCAAGTTGGTCTCTTATTCTTCAACTATCCTTATTAGGTCTCCTTTGACAGGGGATCCGTCCATTTCAAGGGCAGTGCAACGTGATACACAGAAACATGTACATACAGGCATACATACATACATAATACATACATACATACACACATACATACATACATACATACACACCTACATACATGCATACATAAATACATACATACATATTTACAGGCAGTCCCCGACCTTCGTACACAATTATTTTCTGAAAATAAGAAGGAAAAACGGAAGTCGAGCAACAGACTTATATGTTATAACGGGGGTTTCGTTCCCATTGCTTAAAAGTATTTAAAAAGCCCTATTTATAGGCAACAAACAATACAGTTGTAGCAACAATTAAGGTACAAAAATGAATTAGTTCAACCATGCGTAATAGTTAACGTTCCCGCCATAATACGAGCCAAATTCTCCGTAATTCTGATGGCTGCATAAGGGATGAACAACGAAACTCATAAGCCATTAATAAATTTAACAACGCTGTTTAAAATATTTTTCGTACGTCTGCTTTACAGTACAATGGCCATATTATACGTGCAAATTACGTATTGCTTCTTCCACCAAATTGCGTTACCCCAGTAAGTGGCCAGGATAGACAACAACAAAGAACACGCGGTCTCACCAAACTCAACCGTCCACATCAACACCAAAACTGTCAGTTGGGTTACAAAATATACATACAAATAAAATTTCCAAAGTTATGTCTTGCCTCAAATTATACTTATCTCACGTACCTCTTCCGGAATTTCACAAAGCTGGACAGCCCTAGTCGGCCTAGGCCTCCTCATTTTCGAGGCTTTGTAATCACACTCAAACGTGAATTACACGGAGCTACACTACGCTCCAGTCGCCAGAAAGTTCACTAGCACCTCTTAAACTCGCTGGCGACTAAATCCGAGCAAGTGAAGTTTAAGTTTGTTCAAATTTACTCGCTACTCTCTGGATAGTACACTATCCCGCTTGTAAACTCGCTCATTGTAATTGATACGGCCAGAAAGTACTTGTAGGTTGTGATAAAACACTAAAATTCTTCAGTTCATCTCTGATGAACGCAAGCGCTACTTGCTGACTGCCCAGCCTTTTCATTCCTACGTGTACTAGGAATGACGAGTTTCTTCCTGCTCGCTCACTACCTGGCGACTGAACTCGCTGGCGAGGAGCACGTACAGTAGCCTCGTGTAATCCTCGCCATAGACGTACCACACTCTGTAGGACTCGTCTGAACTAGTGATCGGCCCATCGCAGGGACCGCTACCAGATAGCACGCAACCTTCACAAGAGAAGGGCATCCATGCCCCCGGTGGGATTCGAACCCGAATCTCAGCAAGCCAGCGGTCACAAATCCACTCCTTAGTCTGCGCGGCCACTGCGATCGGCCTTCCTGGCACTTAATAAACACAAAAGACAGTTCGGGATTCGGTTTTACAGTGTAACTGTGCGAGAGGTCCAAATGTTTTTTCGTCAGATGCGCACGGAATTCCGAATTCGGCGTACGAGAGGCGGATTAGGGGTTAGAACGTAAAATGTACAAAAGTACGGGGTGTATGGAAGTCGAGGGCCGCCTGTCCATGCACATGCACATGCACACACACACACACACACACATGTATACATGCATACACACACACATACATACATACATACATGCACACATACATACATACATACATACATACATACATACATAATACATACACATACACACGTGCATACATACATACACACATAAATACGTACGTACGTATACACACACATAAGTACATACATACGTACATACAAACATAATACATAAATATACAAATAAATGAATGTATGTATGTATGCATACACCTCGTGTATCCATGACTGGAGAGGGATGCCAACCCGCCATCTCAATTACTTCACGACCTTAGATCGAAGGAACGACGGTGCAGTCGATGGTCGTCTTCTACCTGTTTGTCGCTGCACTTGTATCCGTTTTGTATTTCACATCATGCGACTGCGGAGTCGGAAAAAAAAAACAGCGGCTCCTGTGTCAAATCTGGTTACAAAAGTTGACCTTGACAGCGACCACTAGCGGTGATTCGTAACTGGGTTTTCACAGCCTAGCCCATTCAATTATTTCCATTGGGTTTCACCCACATATTTTTTCCCTGCATGTAGCTTATTTTTCTAGGAGTTCCAATATTAAAATAAAACACAGACTTGTTTCAATCCACGCTGCTGACTCACACACCCACGACAACAATACAAACAAACTGTGAGGAAATGATTTCGCTTGAAACTGTAAGACGTAATTCACGACTTCGCATTTCCATAAACTTTTTCAAAGTATCGAATTTTCACGAAGGACCCCAATATAATGTTTCATTTTGTTTGTAACTCAAATCGAAATACCTAGAAACATTTCTCGCATACATGCCGTCGTACAACAGCAAGCTGTGTCTAATATGAAATAACGTAAAACGAGTGTCAGGTGAAAGAACACTGATATTTTGTAGACCTACATGTGACAACACACAGACAAAAATTCTGTGCACTATAATAAGTGGAATTTTTTTTACTTATAAAATTTATGTATCTACTCCCGTACTTAGCTCTGCTACTGGTTACGTTTGTCAGTAAGTGAATGGTTGTGTAGTTTCTTTAACAACGCTATATCCATTGTAGACGTCATTAATGTTCTGTTCTGTACTCCTCACCCAATATTGTGCGGGTGATAAAATCGTGAAAATGAGTTGGGCGGGGCATGTAGCGCGTATGGGGGAGGGGAGAGGCGTGTGGGGAAACCTGGGGGAAAGAAACCACTTGGGAGACCCAGGCGTAGATGGGAGGATAATATTAAGATGGATCTTCAAGAAGTGGGATGTGGGGGTATGGACTGGATCGAGCTGGCTGAGGATAGGGACAGGTGGCGGGCATTTGTGAATGCAGTAATGAACTTTCAGGTTCTATAAAATGCGGGGAATTTCTTGACTAGCTGCAAACCGGTTAGCTTCTCAAGAAGGACACTGCTCCATGGAGTAAGTAAATAAGTAAGTAAGATGTCATTTAGCTCAAAGTTATTGCAGCGTGAAAAACTTAACTAATTAGGAAGTGGTCGTTTTTTGTTTGTTTTTGGCGCGACAGCCCCCATTGGGCCAAGGCCTCCTCATTCACGAGGTTTTTATATCACACACAACGACGCACCACAGTCGGTAGAACTCCTCTGGACGAGTGATCAGCACGTCGCAGAGAGGAAGTGGTAGTGCTCTACTGAAATGTGTTAAAAGTATGTTCATGTCTATCCAGAGGTACACATGAGTGGCTCGAGAACCCTTGGGAAGGATAACCTGTGTCCCAGTGTAAGAGTGTAAATTCCAACCAGTGTTTCTGAATGCAACTCAGAAAATTTACGACTGGAAACACAACACGGTGTCAAGACTGACTGCAAGGAACAATTCCGGGTGCACAGTGGCAAAGAAGGCCTTTGGAGCTTCCTGTTCTCCAAACGGGAAGATACTTCGATGCGTATTTATCATTCATTACTGGTGTGTTCGTTTCATTTTGTTAAAATTATTCAACTTATTCCTCGCAATATAAAAAAAAAATTGGAACCGCCTTTCCCGTTATATGAATTTTCATAACACTTAAAAATAGTATTACTCCTATGATAATTTGCTCTTTCGTTTCAGATCAGACAGCAGGAAACAAATCCTAGACTCTCCACTTTCATAACCAGTGTAGCATTTGGTGAGAATCGTTAAAATTGATTTCTGAATTATACACAGATAGAAAACGAAAATAGAATTAGAGATAAAGTAGGCCTAATGATTAGCATATTGTGTCGTTATGATAGAGAAGTCATTTATCAAGAACATCTGATTATTAGTGGTATTACTTAGCCTCGCAAGGCTCCACTCAGAGAAAAGAAACGATACTGGGCACATGTTTTGTGAAGGACACGCGCATCTATCTTCATTAGGTGCGAAGCCTATAGCAAGCTCCTGACAGTGGAATTCTCCCAAAGACACATATAACTAATCCATAACTGATAAAACTAAACAAATAACTGTGTTCAGCAGAGTCCTTTCAGAGAAGCTGATACCCTTTGTCAGTAATCTGCACAGAAATAAATGAATAATTACCAACAACGACAACTACATTCAATTGCACATAGATAGCAATTAGTAAGAGGCGCCGGAATAATCCATTCCCGTTTGTTAAATTTTTATAATAACTAGAGTATAAATATTAGTTTCGTTGAATTTTTTGGTCTAACTCTCAGCAGAGGGTCTAGCCTAATTTCACAAATTGATAGGAAACAATGGATATTGCAGGAAATGCAACTAAACATGTCTTAAAAATTCAGCTCGTACACCTTGGGAATTAGAATTATTATCATTACGACTACTACTACTACTGAGTTCAGTCCTGATCTTGGACATGGTTTGTGGAAATGCTCCCTGACTAATATCAGGGTAAAAAACCAGTAGTTAAATGCTGTTTAGGAAAATAACTGCTGTTTATTCTGGAAATCATGTACAACCCATAGATACAGATTGTCAACTAAACCGCAGAACCTGTTCGAATTATAAGAAAATCTGGTCACAGCTGCATCTGCATGGGGAAGACGCCGCCCGCTCTGTGGAGCGGACTACATCAGTTGCTGCATAGCGACAGAAAACGGCCCCCACTGTAGTGCACTCAGTTTCACGTTATGAAAAATCTCTGTACAGTGTGTATGTGTGTGTGTGTGGAGGGGGGGGGGGGGGAA
>Ga0123357_10011223_pt1 | contig 11469 bp, 5 predicted proteins | sample TergutEmb28metaG_FD_89873 | JGI IMG/M metagenome (GOLD analysis project Ga0123357, IMG submission 89873) | Embiratermes neotenicus P4 segment gut microbial communities from Petit-Saut dam, French Guiana - Emb289 P4 | ecosystem: Host-associated > Arthropoda: Insects > Digestive system > Gut ...
GTCGGCTGTCCGCGACTGCTTATTCAATTTATTCGCAGCTGCCCTCCTTATCGGAGGCCGTTCCTCTATCCGCAACCTGAGGACGCGCCATGCCGTGGTGACAGGGACCCACTACATAGACTAAATATTTTAAACATGGTATATACTCTCCATTTTTTTCTCTTCAAAATGCAGTTTGTTTCATAATTCTAACGTATTTGGTTCCTGTTTTATTCACATTTTATATACAGTGTGTGCTAAAATTTAAAAAAATAATTCCGGCACCAAAAGGTTAATGGGTACGGTATATAAAATGGGGGATACAAGTACTAATACCTACAGCCAGTTTCATTCTCAAAACAAACAATTCCCAAAACAAGAACTTGAAAAATGTCAATCTAGTCAGGATTAGCAGGATGCTACTGCAGCAATCAAAATCGCTGTAACCATTTCTGAGAGGCAAGCAACAACATGCAATACAAATTTGGCGGCAGGCATCACAACAGGCCTACAGAATGGGTGCAGGTGTAAACAAAATTGGAAATCAGCTTACAGATAGAACAAAGTATTGACAACATAAAATATTTTTTCTTTACTATAAACCCTAATGAGTTCATGTAGCTGCAGCAGTACGATGACTATGGTATGGATCAGAGACCTCGGGCTCCATTTTTCGTGTGGGTAGAGTTATGCCCTCTACACAGCATCTGAATTACCTCTGGGACCTACTCAGCCTCCTGTTCACTGTATAATCAGGAGTAAAGACGCCTGGTTGTGAAGCTGACAACTCACTTCCATCTTTTGTCAAAGTTAAAATGCTTGGAGCTGTACCTCTGTTCCTGCATGTCTTCATAGTATGGTGGCTAATTAAGCACTTGGACAACTTCAACTTTATTATCACACCTACCCATTTTCTTTCCTCGGAACACGGCCCCGTTTTCTTGTTTGATGGCTTCAATAGCGCTGCTCTCTTTTTCATACTGAACAAATCCAAATCCTCTGTTCAGTGCAATTCCTGCAACACAATAAAAAATGGTGTTATTTGTTGACTTAAACTAGAACCCCCACAAAACATAACTAAGCACACAATTCTGAAGCTACACACACACTCTGGAACATTCAAGGATGAGATGAAACATAACAGCATAAGACAAAAGCAAAATCTCCAAAACCATGGTCACAGCTGAGACTCCACAGTACCTATCATTATGCTCCTGTGTATACCAATAAGACCTACAGAGGAAGTACAGGTACAACTTCATTTGTTCTTAACCTCTGCACCAATTGGAGTTGAGTGGTCACCTTGTGCCCCCCCAACTGCTGTACCTCTGGGCAAAGAGCCCTCTATACCCAATGGATGTTCCTTGAGAAGCTGAAAGTTGCTAAGCTGGTCACAGAATTGCCATGTTGACCCTGTGGTCTACAGGCAGCCAGAATCCAGTAATCTTCACACTTTATTCCTCTACAGCCCATTTAAATATTAATATTATAGTCCCGTGAGATCAAATACTGTGGAGTCTGGAAAAGATAAGAACATTTCAGAGGAACCTGCTACCTTAGTACAAGAGTAACTCTTCTATGCTGAGGAAAGAAGCAGCAAGTTCCAGACACCACACTGCCATTCTCCCCTCTCTATGCTTTGTATTTCAGGCTTACACTATACCAGAACATTGACAGGCAAAAGCAGAACAGAAAGACTGAAAATAAGTGATGACAGAAGAAGAAAACTGCAGTCCCCAGCGGTGCTTATTTGCTACAGTAGGGCTACTCTCGGCCACAGTGCTGTTCAACATTAAGTAGCAAAGGGCTGCCTAAGAGTACTTGTTGCATGCAGACACTGCAGCACTGCTCCAAGGACTGCACTGTGTCCAATGGCGTCAACCAAGCACTCCTGCCACCTACAAATAAACCCCGAGAACGATGGGTTCTGTTGAAGTAACTTTATCTGTACATAAACTACAGACAGGTTATATAGCAGACATTGAGGTTACCCCTGTCTGTTGACAAACAGCTATGTCCCCAACTAAAATAGCCATTTTTACACACGTGATCCCAGCTTTCAGTAACTTTGGCACTGTGATTACGCACTTACTTCCCCGCGTCGTTCTTCACTTAAAATTTCTCTCATGCATAGTATGGTCCTTTGTCACATTTGTAACTTGGTAATGACAAAACCTTCCAACCGTGAATAAATTAGTAATATGTGGACTGCATAACATGTAAAAAATGTGGGCCAATTTGTAGGTAAGAGTAATATCAGAAAATGCACTTACACATATATTTCCAACCATATACACATAATTTTTTGACACGCATCCACAGACAATCTAGATAAAGTTTAAACTATCACACACGACATACGAGGTATCCTACTACAACACTGCTAGTATGTTCAACAATCCAATACGTGAATATCACATAATATCTTAACTTACCTAATATTGGACCATGCTTTTTAAATCTTTCTTCAAGATCCTTCTTAGTCATTTCATTAGTTGGTATGTTGCCCACAAATATCCTTGAGTTTGCTGTGGATGGATCAGACATATTGGGACCATCGCCCTTGAACTGATCTCGGAAACTCATTATTCAGGCGACGTCGGTATCCTTGTTTAAAAATTTCCTTAATAAACAAATATACATGTGCTTTAACAAAATGAAAGTTGCGTTTCACATACGTCCATCATACATAAACATGAACACTTCAAAGCCTGAAAGTACCGGCATGCAAACAAACAATATGGCTACTAACACACACTCTTAATATTGTCTATTATTTTGTTACATTCTCTTTGGAATAATGCGATACGTATGAAGGCGGTGTTAAAGAAGTTTAGTAAATTTCATAGGTTCGCCAGTTTCAATTATTTAATTACTTACACACACGATTCAAAAGCTATAACTCTCGAACGCTGTAAACACGCTACACTTATCGGCAGCCCAGCCAACTTGATTCAAATACATGTGAACACGGTGCGTGAATAACGTCCACTTACGGGGAGGAAAGATCAATGTGCTGTGATCACTGAATACGGCATACCACGGTGTAACTACATGCGACAATTGAGGTTTCTAATGGTACCATGACAGTTGGATGAGAAGAATAGAAATCCGGTGTCAGAATAGAGGAACCAAAAAATAAACAACATACGATACACAGATGATACAACTCTACCAACAGCAAACAAGTAGAATGTGGTCGAATTGATAAAAAGAGGCGAAATCAGCAATGAAACGCGGACTCTAAACTGAACCTACGGAAACCCAGAGTAATGTCATGTCTGTAGACTGCAAAGAAATCAACACAGGAACAAGCTACAAACTTTTAGGGGCCCTCATCACCAATGGTGGCTACAGCAAAGACGAAATATAGAGAAGAATAAGTTTGGGCAAAGCAGCAATGGTAATATTGGCAAGAATCATGAGAAACTCGGGGGTTGCAACCAACACACAAGTGAAGCTGGTGCAATCTTTCCAGCAGTACTCTATGGATGTGAAAGCTGTACGTTCAGGGACAAGAGGTACCTAGACGCATTCGGGCTACGGACATGAAGAACACCGCTGACAATACCATGGACAGAAGGGCGAATGCATCAGTGATTAGTTAAGTTAAGCCCAAGCACTCCCTAGGAAGTTTAGCCGTAATAAGCAAACTGAAATATTTCAGACTCATTTATAACACGCACGTCGGACTACACAGAGAAAGATTTGATGTTTGGACTGACAGATGGCAGTAGAAGAAGAGGAAGTGATCGCACAAGATGGACGGACGAAATACAAGGGACCCTGACGATGAACTGGCATGGTATCTTAAATGCTACGCAAAACGGAACGCAAACGGAGGTACCTGATCTACAAGGCCGTGGAAATCAGCACACGATGAAACGAGTAACGGAAGGCACGATTCAACACTTCTTGCTCAGAAACTCGAATAGGATCACCAGGGTTGCTTGCGCCATGAAGAAATTACTGTTGTTAATACTAATGACATGTGATTATACATATATAAGTAAAAGCTGGAATATGTGCAAATGCAAATTTGTATGTAGATAAATACCTAACTACACAATTTAGTCTTTTACTTATATGTTTGTATTCAGTAATAGATGTGAATATACAAAAAATAAATTCATATAAATGAAGTAGTATAGCAAATTATAAGTAAATAGCGTGACATACCTTAATTTAACATAAAATAATCTAACATAACCTAACACAACCCAAGTAAGTAAGTAGGTAAATAAGTATGACAAGTAGGCGCACAAAAAATGAATATCGAAAAATATAAAAATGCATTTATAAGTAAATAAATAAACAACACACTAAGGTTGTTAAAATCGTTTATATAAAATAAATTGCAGCACAGAAAAAAAAGAATGGTTATATTAATTAGAATGGCTATATTAAATACAATGGTTGTATTAAATAAACTAAAGAAATGAATGAATGAATTAATTAAAAATTAATGGGAAACGAATTAAATTAGATAAGTTACATGAAGCAAACCGAATTTCATTAAAGCGAATAAACTAAATCTAACCTTGAAATTAAATAAGTACATAAAAATGAGGAAATAACTAATTTTCAATAACAAATAAAATATATAAATGAGTATATAAATACGTAACTTAATATTTAAATAAATTGCTACGCTAACTCAACTCAACCCAACCTATCCTAACATAACCTACAGTAAAATAATAAATAAATAAATAATAATGAATAAATAAGAAAATGGATAAATGTGTATATATAAATAGGTGAATAAATAGTGTCTAATTCAGTAAAAATGTTAAACGAATAAAAATAATAAAGAAATAAGTGTAATTAAGAAACATATATATAAATAGGTGAATAAATAGTGTCTAATTCAGTAAAAATGTTAAATGAATAAAAATAATAAAGAAATAAGTGTAATTAAGAAACACACACACAAATAAATGCAAAATAAACATTACAAGTAAAAGAAGTGAAAAATCAAATAAGTGGCTAATGAATGAACGAATGAATGAGTAAACGAAGAGCAAAGGAAATACGTAAAGAACTAAAATCCCAGTAAGTCAGTGTATAAATATGTGCATAAAAATACACCACTAATCACCACAAAATAAGCAGAGTATACTGTATATAGAAAACAAATAAGAAAATATAAAGAAATAAAATATGTGCCTTGAAGTAAGCGACAATAAAGAAATGCACATAAGAGTAAATGTTAAGCGGAAAGAAGGTAATTCAAGTGCGAACAAACCTTGGCAGAAAAATGCTGCTTTGGGTCGCTCTTTCGTCGACGCCAAGGAAGCACATTGAGGGATGTAGTTTTTCTGCCATAAACGTTTGTGCAAGATTTTATCAATTTATCGTAAGTACGTTGTACCGTAATTGCTTATTTTTATTTAATTTCCAAGATCGTGTAAACTCCCTTGGCCAGTTATCAACTGTTGTTACATTCTGGTCAGCATTCAGTTACTTCGTGTGCTGTTCTTCTCGCACAGACGCTGTCAGAGTATCCAGTAGGTGCTGAATCACGAGCTTGCGGATATTGGTCTTGGTAACAACGACAGATATTTTGGACTGAATGTTCGTACACGCGGACCATAGTGGGTCTAACCATTGCAGGAAAATTCAGCCACGCTATGGATCTTATTTACTTACTTACTCCATGGAGCAGAGTCCTTCAGTTTTTCAGCTAGTCAAGAAATTTCCCGCATTTTGTGGAACCCGATGGTTCATTACCGCATTCACAAGTGTTCACCAACTGTCCCTATCCTGGGCCAACTCGATCCAGTCCATACCCTCACATCCCACTTCCTGAAGATCCATCTTAATGTTATCCTCTCATCTACGCCTGGGATCCCAAGTAGTCTCTTTCTCTCAGGTTTACCTACCAAAACCCTGTATACACCTCTCCTCTCCCCACACGTTCTACATACGCCGCCTATCTCATTCTTCTCGATTTGATCACACGAAAAATATTGGGTGAGGGGTACTGATCATTACGCTCTTCGTTATGTAGTTTTCTTCACTCCCCTGTCACCTCGTCCCTCTTAGGTCCAAATATTCTCCTCAGCGCCCTATTCTCAAACACCCTCAGCCTACGTTCCTCCCTCAGTGTGAGCGACCAAGTTTCACACCCATGCAAAACAACAGGTAAAACTATAATTCGGTATATCTTAATCTTTACATTTTTGGATAACAAAATAGAAGACAAAACGGTAGGGATCTGTCAAATCTAAACCTGATTTGACTGCCAGTATTGGATTTAGGTGTACACAATTCAGAACCATGTTGACATGTTCTGCGCAGACAAGGACGATTTGTGCAGGAGGAAAGGAAGCCTGCTTTTTGCACTGACACATTTCCGAACATGGCCACACTTCCATGTATATAAAACCTTCAATAATTCTGATTTAATTTACCTCATAAAATAAACCGCGCCGAGGTCTATACTTGCGAGTGTGCAGGGTTGCTGAAAGAGGAATCTCACCGGCCACAAATATCATACACGTACATATGTGTCAGCAGCGGAGACGTTCCTTGGATACGCGTTTCGTCGAATGCATTCCTTGCACAATCGACAAAGGCCAAAGCGCTCGTTATCTCTGTTACGTAAACAACGTTAAGTCACTTCCGGTGCTTCGAGCGCATCTCAGACCACTTTGGAACCCATTTATATTTCTCTTTAATATTTATTTATATTCCGGAACATCCAGATCAGATGTGGAGCCCACCCATCCTGCTGAACGGGTGTCGGGGGTTACTTCTTGGGGTTAGAGCTGTCGGGAGTGAGGCCGACACCTCAAAATTTTGTGTGGAAAATCCCGTTGTGATGAAGATACACAGGTGGATAGCAACCGTCAAGTACAACCCTTGCTGTATATTGAAAGGTTTAATCCAATCATTGCTTATTGTATTACAGGTGGCTTAATACATTTACAGGCTGCTGTATATTGTATGATTTAATCCAGTTTACAGTAAGAGTTGTTACTGACGCTTATTATCCACCTGTGTACTCGGCTGCATTCAGTACAGAGGTAAAGAATGAGTGCAGCTGTAAAACTGCTCCCTCCACCAGCCTTCATGATGCTCGCAGGGATTAATTTACCTCAAAATTAATTAGGTCTATTAATGGTTTTGTTTTAGCTTTAATGTTGTGATTGAGATGATATGTTGACAAAATTAGTAATTTTTACAGCTACTTTGAGGGTTGTTTGACCGTGCATCTTCATCATTAAATAATGTGAAATGCCAACTTGATTCAACAAGGTAATTTATTGATGCAGTCGCACGGCACCATCCAAACCGTACACACGACCAACGCAGCGGCTCTCAGGACCACCACCTATCTACAAACTCGGCGCAGAAAACCATGTGCTGCATCTCAACATCTAGTGCTCCTGATGATGGGCGTAAGCGCCCGAAACATGTCGAACTAAGGAAACTTCAACAAATTACTCTGTTGCTTGAAGTTGGCCTTCCACATTATTTCTTTACAGCTACATTTACGCTAATTGACTCTGGAAAGCCCTTTGAGGTTCGGTGATCAGACCCAGCCTATTCTCGCGTTGAGCACGTAAGGTCATGGGTTACGTTATGTCTGGGAAGTAATGGGAAAACAGACACTAATAATCAATCAACAGATTGCTGCAATGCTTTATTTCGCGAATAACTTTCACATTGTTTGACTGCCTGTGGGTCAGCTCGTGAAAGAGGGTTCTCCGATTGAACAAGATTCGGAAGCGCCGTGGCGTGTCTATCCTCAGTGTAAAACCAGCCACATAAAGGGGACGGTTTAGATACGAATTCAGAACACGCGATCGTTTGCTTGCAGAATATGAACAGTAATATTATGAAAGAAATAAACGGCACAGCCTACAATAAGCAGGCTTTGGTAGGATACAACAAGGTAGGACATTTATGCATAACCTAATAATTATGGCCTTACGGCTGCGTTAAGTTATTGTGTTATGTTTTGTAAACTGTGTGCGTGCTACAATTTGCTTCCCTGGATATTCAAGTGTTCTGAGATGGAAACCGTGTCGTTTGGTACGTTGTTACACATGTTTCGAAGGGCCTTTTGTTTGCATTATCAGTCCAAGGAGAGTCTTCGTGACCTGCTTGACCCAGAAGATGAAAAAACATGGATCTTCCAGACGTGGATAACCATTTTCAGTGTATACAGCGTCACACCCAGAAGAAGTCTTGAGCCTTCAACACCACCACTGTGAGAACTGCGATATCTCCTGCAAAATATGATAAAACGCAGGCGATACGGACGAACAGAAGGACAAACGGACGGAAGAACAAAAAATATTTCCTTCTACTTCTTCTTCCACACTTTCTTTCTCGAGTTGCGAGGTGACGACGGATAAAAATAGCCTTTATTTTTAAAAACCAACAAATATCTGTCGAATACACTCATTACGTATTTGTTATAGAAAAGAACAGCTACGTGTTTCGGCATTTAACTAAGCCAACATCAGGCTGTACAAGATTAACAGAAACGTGTGACATACAACAATGGACGTAACGTTGATCAAAACGAAGATATAAAGCTTATTGCTTTCAGCATTATTCACAACTATAATAAAGATATGTGATAATAATGCTTATTGCTTGTTACATTGTTAGCACAAGGGTAGGTCACATTAAAATAGTTTTCTTTTCATCAAGTCGAAAAATCTTATGGGGCATAAAACTTGTGAATATGTTTTCAGCAAGAATTTTGCTGTAAGCCTATCTTGTGCCAATATACTTGTACATCCAGCGAGTTCCGTTCGAAATATCTTCAGATACACATTTAGGTTTTTACGTAGGAGGCCCGCTATTAATCCCTAACGTTGTCTATGTAATAAAAACCAACTTAATGCACTGTTTATCCTCAGTTTATTTCATCAATCAACCTCTACATGTTTCAGGCATATTTGTAGCCTGTCATCAGGAGGTACGCTGTGTATATACAGCAATTGGTACGTGTTGTGCTTTTCAGTTGACTGTCTGCTGGCTGGGCCAACCGAGGATAAACAGTGCATCAAATGGTTTTTATTACATAGATATATCGAGATACACGGTCAACAAAACATAACATTACTAACTTTGTATAAACTGTAAAGTGTCGACAAAATTTACTGGATCACCTTAACGCCGAATTTAAGTTCGCCGTCAATCGAGTTTGAGAGAGGTCATCCCGTTGTGTGTTGTCAAATCTGTATAGTACATTGTGCACCGTCAATACACAACATACATCAAACAAGATGCAATAATTACAATTAGGTGATATTTGGCTACATGTTTCGGCCGTGAACGGCCATCTTCAGGCCAACTAAGAACTCTTGGTTTGCACAACTGTGTGATCCCACATATACATACGAGACGCAATATGTAAAGAAGTACCTATCTACTGTGATACGACGCACGAATTCCAATTTGCTGTTGCCATATACACAATACTATTAGTGTATGGACCATTGTGAGGCCTGAATACAGCGAATGAATCACTTTAATTATCAACCAACAAATGCACTTACATAAAATTTCACATTAAAACATTTAGAATCGCTTCAACATGTTTCGATCCTAAGATCATCCTCAGGGAGCTACGTTGTTTCTGGCTAAAGTCACATTTTAAAAACACTCACTAATTAATTCCTTTATATTAATAGGGTGCTGTAGCAAAGAACAACGTAGCTCCCTGAGGATGATCTTAGGATCGAAACATGTTGGAGCGATTTTAAATGTTTTAATGTTAAATCGTATGTAAGTGCATTTGTTGGTTTGATAATTAAAGTGATTCTACGAAATGCACGGTGCAACAGTAAAGACAGTACATGGAGGTTTAGTTTTACTATTTTACTACACTATTCCACTGTTTTAATCTTAAGTAAGGATTGTCATATTTATCAAGGTTTAATGTGAACGAAATGGGATCCCATTGAGTAATATTTTTACTGTACTTTAATTGTTGTTCTTAGGTGGCCTGAAGATGGCCGTTCACGGCCGAAACATGTAGCCAAATACCACCTAATTGTAATTATTGCATCTTGTTTGATGTATGTTGTATATTGACGGTGCATAATGTATTATACAGAATCACTCAAATTGTTACAGACGGACAGACAGAGACGCTGCAGAGGGAAGACTATAGGTGCAATTTTGTAGATTTTCATTACGAAAGCTGTTAGGCAGGTACATGCACAAATGTCTACCTACCTACCTACCTGCATACATACATACATACATACATTCCATGGATCAGTTGGTGTGTCATAATACATTAGGATGTGGAACAAGTCATAAATACACAAATATACAAATTTACAGTGTAAAACACTACAAACATTTTACAAAAACAGTATTATAAATAATCTTTACGTAAAAAAATTAAGCTACAATGTAAGAAATCGGCCCTGGGGCCCACCCAGCCTCCTGTAAAATGGGTACCGGGTCTTTCCCGGGGGTAAAGTGCGGCCGGAGCGTGCTGCTGACCACTCACCCCCTTCTAGTGCCGCGGTCATAGAAGAGTAGAGCTATACTTCTACCCACCTTCTGGGCCACACCGGGCCTGTAACAGGATCACTTACAATGCAAAAAGATTGTGTATGTCGGCATTTTCTTAATGCTGTTTTAAATTTTGCCTTGTCATTCTTGGGGATTCTTTCACTATGTGGTAAATTGTTGAAAGTTTTACGCCAGCATAGAACAGATAGACAGATTGGTGATTAATGGTGTGTGGCAGGTTCCCAATCTGTGGTACGGGGATTGCTGTGTGTCTGCCAATACCAGATCTCACAAGGTATTTATATTTTAGAGAATTTTCCAAAAACATACAGTACTGGGCTATTAAAGAGTGACAGAATCCATCGTCAGTACGTCAAACAAAATTGCCAACACCGTACAAATATCTGTCACTCTCTCCAAAAGTAATACAGGCGCAGTCTCTATTTGGTCTATGTAAAATGTGCTCTTAGATCCTTCGCCATATTCTTTAAAAATGCTGCACGTAGAAGCAGTCACCTGAAACTTCTTATTTCCACAAAACACATAAACAAATGCTGAGATGGTTCCCAAATGCTTCTCATGTAGCCCTCCCGACTTAAATTTAGTAGTAACCATAAATCTTATTGTAGCACCGTGCATTTTCGTAGAATCACTTCAATTTATCAACCAAAGAATGCACATATAATTTCACATAAAACACTTTTAAAACACTTTAAAACCCTCCAACATGTTTCGATCTTGTCAGATCATCATCAGGGAGCTTTGTTCCTTGCTAAAGTTATATTACAGTATTCACAATTTAATTCGTATTTGCAAACGAGGTGCTGTGGCAGCATATCATGTTGTGTGGGAATGTGTTGCGGAGCAGTGGCTAGGTGTGCGTCGTACGACGCACACCTAGCCACTGCTCCACAACACAACATGATATGCTGCCACAACACCTCGTTTGCAAATACGAATTGAATTGTGAATAACGTAATATAACTTTAGCAAGGA
>Ga0123357_10011224_pt1 | contig 11469 bp, 6 predicted proteins | sample TergutEmb28metaG_FD_89873 | JGI IMG/M metagenome (GOLD analysis project Ga0123357, IMG submission 89873) | Embiratermes neotenicus P4 segment gut microbial communities from Petit-Saut dam, French Guiana - Emb289 P4 | ecosystem: Host-associated > Arthropoda: Insects > Digestive system > Gut ...
CATTTAAGCATCCAGTTGAACTTCCGCACATTGCAGGAAACTTCTGCTTTAATCATTACAAACGCTTTAGCTAACAACCAGTGTTGAAGTTTCGAGGCATTGTTAGAGAAAATCTATGATATTCAAGTTGAATCAGACAGACAAAATGACATCTGCACACAGCAACAGCAGCACAATTACCTCTTACACTGCCAGAATTTGAGTAGCAAGATCGTAAGTCTAGCTGATATCGACACATAGACTAAACAAGCTGTGTTTTGACTGCGGGTGTTGCTTTGCATGCAAATTGTTGTAATTGGATGACATGAACGCAGATGAGGAGGTCATTTTTCCCCGTCCGCGTGATTCATCTGCGAAACTAGTTCAATTATCCTGCTGTAAATTGATGCTGGGAGGCGTACTCTGAACGTTGTTGGACAAAGATGCATTTTATCCGCATCGGTATAATATAAACTTTTATAAGAATTTGAAATATAAATTTGGAGAGTTTCTTGGAAACTGAAGGTCATTAGAAAAAATCTGAACTTAGCTTACTGTGATTTAAATTGATAATATTTTCGGTAGATAAATATTTAACACATTCGAAGAAGGAATAATTTTTCGCTCGAGGCATTGCGATTAGTTGAACAACAGAACTTTTTCTCTACACGCTGTAAGACCTCCATATTTATTTGTAGGTCTGCTCGCATCGTCGCGAAAAGCGCCTATCAGCTTTGTCATGTGTGTCCGTCCGTCGGCCCGCATGTACCAGCGCTGCTCGAACTGGACGTTTTTCCATAATATTTTATAATGGAAAGTTTTAAGAAAATCTTTAGAATCCATATTTGGTTAACGCTGGGTAAATTTCAGGTACTTTATACGAACACGTAAGCAGATTTTAATCTTGCCGGCCGTACAATTCGCCTAGCAGCACTGTTGCACGACATTCAATATTTATTTTTCTTCACAGTGACATGTAGCTCAAAAACACAAACAAAATATATTGTTGGGATTTCTTCGGAAAAATGTTTAGGCGAACACCCCACACTGTTACGTTGTACGCACATTTCTTACCTTGTTTCTTCTCGCTTTTATCCACAAAAATATGTAAAATCGGGTGAGGGAAAGAGGGAAAAGTTCTCCCATACATGACTGTCTATCAGCACCACCGCTCTGCCTGCATTCCTGAATTCCAGTCGTCAATTTTATCCTAGCGTCCAGTTGACGAATTTGTAAGCAAATTACGCCATCTGTTTCATTGCAATATATTGGTTATGATATTTACTATAAAATCTATTTTGCTTTATTAAGGCAAATGACAAACGTACACAATAATTCATAGGAATGTGGTAAATGACATATTGCTAAAATATGGAACCGAACAAATTGTGTTGAAGGCAGAGCATTGGGCGCTGTGGGCATGAATGGAAAACATGTGGCCCATTTCACTCCCAGCACATTTATTCATTGCTTCCCTCCCCTCTCCTTCCTTCCCTCACTCACTCACTCAGTCCCTGGAGCAGAGTCTTTCTTTGGAAGCTGATAGATTTCCCACTTCCTAGGAATTCCACTCAATGTCTGGAACTCAGCAATTCTTTACCGATTTGACAATCGCCTACCATCTTTCTCTTTCCTAAGCCAGACTGGTCCAATAATACATCGAATTCTTTTTTTTTTGTTTTGAAGAACTCTTTTAATATTATTCTCCCAAGCGTAAGACATCCAAGATGTGTCTTTTTCTCATGTTTCCCCACCAAACTCTATATGCACCTCTCCTCCCCACCATTTATGCCATGAGTCCCGCCATATCATTCTGCTTGACAGTTTACCCTGATGATGTTTGGTGAGCAGTGCAGATCACGAAGCATCACACCATGCAATCTCATCCACTTCCCCGTTAGGTCAACATATTTCCTCAGCACCCTATTCTCAAACACAACAACCCTACGTTTCTCCCTCATGTGGAAAACTAGGTTTCACATCCACGTAAAACAACACGCAGAATTACAATCCTGTATATTTTGATCTTCTTATTTTGTGGATAGCAAACTGGAAGGCAAAATATTCTGTTTGGAATTGTATCAGGCATTTCTTGATTTCAATCTTCTCCTAATTTATTCATGAATATTCACTAACACAGTGTAGTTATTTACAGGTATGTGCAGAGGTCACTGTAACCACACATAGCTGTAGTCAGTACGGTCCGGCCGCTGCTTGGGTCACATACGAGGGAGTGCTGATAAATCCTTAGCCCGACCTAATTCCGTATGTCGTAGGAAGGAATTGATAGTGTCGTTGGAAAGAGGGGTCTGTTCATGTGCCGAATTGCAAGTCTTTCCATGTTATAGAGGCTGAAAGGAAGCATGTCAGGCGACGCGCGCGATGTTAACAACATCGAGAAGCGAGTTTTCATTAAGTGTTTTTTTTTTCCTGCAAGGCAAGGCGCCGAAGGAAATCGAAGCCTTTATGACGAAAACATTAAGGGAACATGCACCATCGTATGCCACCGTCAAAAACTGAATGGCCCACATTAAACGTAGTGATTTTTCCACCTGTGATGCTCCTCGTCCTGGACGACCAAAAACAGTGACCACCCCGAGATTATTGATCACATTCACGAACTAATCTTGGAAGATCACCGGATTTCCACTAAATCAGTAGCTGAACAACTGAGCATCTCACATGAACAAGTTGGGACCATCATTCATGAAGATTTGGACATTAGGAAGCTCTCCTCGAAGTGGGTTCCGAAAGGACTGAATGCGGATCAAAAACATCAACGGTGCTAGTCGTCTGAGCAATATTTGGAATTTTTTCGGTGCGATCCAAATGATTTCCTGTCGCGATTGGTGAACTTGGACGAAACCTGGTTATATCACTATGACCCGAAGACAAAGCAACAATCAGTGGAGTGGTGGCATAGCAGCTCACCCCGCCCCAGAAAGTTCCGAGTGCAAAAATCAGCTGGAAAAATTCTTGCCTCGATTATTTGGGATCAAAACGGCATCCCCTTCATTGATTATCTTCCAAAGGGCCAAACTATCAACGAGAAGTATTACTCATCTCTGCTCGTGCAATTGAAAGATATTTGAAGGAAAAACGCAGCTGGAAGTTCACCAAAGGGGTCTTGTTCTTGCACGACATTACTCCGGCTCGCCGAGCACTTGCAACCCATAAGAAACAGACCTACCTGGGCTTCCATTGTCTTGATCATCCACCCTATTCTACGGATCTGGTCCCGTCGGACTACCACCTGTTCCCTGGACTGAAAAAACAATCGGAAAGTTGCCATTTTTCATCCGACGCGGAGGTCATTGCCGCAGCGGAGACCTGGTTGGACCTAAAAAGTTCTAATTTTTTTGAATGGCTTGCAAATGTTAGAGCAACGGACTAAGAAGTATATTGACCTTCGTGGGGAGCGTGTTGAATAAATACCAAGTTTTTACGCTGTAGCTTGTGTCATTCCTGGTAGGGCTAAGGACTTATTATCACCCCCTCGTACCAAGAATACACTTACCGTGGCTAACCTGTAAGCGCACGAGCAGTTAATGTCATTCAGCAAACTTACACGCGTGTTTAGGGACAAGTTGCACTAAATTTATTGTTCCGAACAAAACTTATTATCGAGAACAAGATCCTTCGTCAGCAGACGGAATCCGAAGGCTCTATACTGCGCCCAAAATAGCCTGCCCCTAGTTCTCAACCTGAGAACGATGAATCTGCTCTATTATCTTATGTCTTATTTCTTTACTCTGTGTCTTAATGTTATCAACTAATAACTTGGCCTCCCAAGTGGCTTTCTAACAAAATATATTGTCACACTTCTCTTCTCCGTCTCTAGTACATGCACCAATATCGCTTCTCTAATGTTCTCACCTTTATAATGCTAGATAAAGAGTATTTTATGAAATCTGGGCAAGAAAATTTTCCCAAAGACAACTGTGGAAGAGGTGTCTGCGGTATTGTACATTAAACGGACCTGTAAAGGTGCAGCGGAAACTACGCTATGGAAAGCCCGAGGCAATGGATAAACGTGATGCGTAAGACGTATAAACGTAATAGATCTGGCTTAAATAATTTATTGAAATGTACTGTTTGTCATTAATTTATTTTACAGAGAGAAAAATATGAGGGTTGAAAACACCACAAAGTACTTATTAAAATTGGCGCCTCATTGTGGATAATTGCATTTAAATTCGTCCTTTTTTTTGTTCGAGACACAAAATATTTTACTGTTTTAATGTGTGTTTATTCTTATTATTAGGAACTTTACGTTACACCCAAATTCTTAGATCTGTCTGTTTATTTTCTTGCATTTTCTGTGGAAGCTGGCTAAAAAACGACCTACTTAAGTCTTGACCAAGAAACTTGAGAATTTGTCTTTAATTTAAAGAATTTTAATAATAGATGTTCCAATTTTCACAGTGCTGTACGTGGCTTATTTGTTGTGGATAATCCAACAGGGTAAATTTCAGATATTTTGTAAGAATGTGGGAGAATCGTTTGGCGACTTACAGGAATTAATCAGAAGCAGGCCTATGAAGAAGCGAGGTTTGGTCTCATTGCCTATTAATTTTATTTTTCCTTTTGCTTATTTTTTATTTTATTTTTCAGTTTCTCTTTCTTACTTATTACTTACCACTCTATTTCTCTCCATTTGCATTCCTGCACTTTTTATTCCATATTCTTCTGTATTCTTTCTCCTGTATTTGTGATTCCTTCAATTCCGTGCTCTTGATATCTTCCTCATTCCACAGTAAAAATCAGTGGACTCTCGGTGGCGATGGGAGCCTGACATTTTTCGCCCCTTTTTAAAATTCTCTTGAGAAGAACTGATTAAAGTTCGTAGCAGTAGGCGCTCGAGGCCGCAACTTGCCATTGTCGTCACTGATTATGCTGCTGTTTAGATATGCACAGGATGTTATGGTAATAAGGGAAAGCAGCCCAAGGCACTAGATCCAAGTTGTTATTACATAGTGAGAGAGAACATTTAAACTTCCAAGTCAAATAGAATATAGTTTAGCAGCATGAACTATTACGTAGGTCTTACACTATTAACGTGACAAGTACTTGGTGTTTATGAAGAAAATGATAAAAGGAGGTTTAAAGTTTTGCCAGCCGTTCAGACAGACATCTCTTGTGCTAGACCTTCAACAATACGGGGCATTTTTTTCGAATTACACACAGACAAGGTAGTGTAAACCCAAGGCTTCATATTTACCCGTATCTTTGCCATTTGACATGAAATGACAGCAGAAAACATTGATTTGTTTATGGACTAGACGAGAAGGGGGAACCATTTGTTGTACTAGGAACTGAGGAATTGCTTGGCATTAACTCCTAAGGACTGTACAGATAAACTGTGGATGAAATTAGCCAGAAAAGCCGCAGATGTGTTTTAACCGGAAGTGTGTTCACTTCATAGGTTGATTTTAGCCACAAAAGCCGTAGGCTTGCCGTGACCGGAAGTGAATTTACTTCATTGGGTGATGTTAACCACAAAAGCCTTAGACCTACTGTGACCGGAAATGGATACACTTCATAGGATGATGTAACCACAAAAGCCGCAGACATGCTGTAAACGGAAATGATACACTTCATATTAGACATTAGGTATCTTGCCGCTTTACCTAATATGTACATAAAAACAGTCATATAGCATTCCTTTCCTTCGACATCAGCATTAACCAGAGATTCCACAAGCTTTTGCTGTGTAACAGGCTATAGATTGCGTCACTCAGTCACTCGAAAGTAGCTATGTGAGAGCACAAACATGAATTGAGCTTTATTTGTCAAGTTTCTTTACAAATGTGGAATAAACTTAAATGATTCCAGAACGTTCAGACAATCAAACAATTTCCGTGTACTTTCCATTAACTGGCTTGTAATTCAACTCTGTGACGTTTCTTGGACTAAGAAGTTTTATCACAAAAATTATACGCTCCTCATTTTGTTTGATAATAGTGTTTTTCTCTTTTTGCCAGCAAGTTTGTCGTATTAAAGTAACACATTCATTAAAACGCCCAAATGAGCTGCGGGATGACAGAATGAAGTAACAAACAATATTTTTCATATTAAATAATCACCCTGTATGAAGTCACTTCAGTAGTGTAATCTAATAGCTTGTGCCACGTTCTTTCAGACTGAGAAATCGTCATGTGACAAAAATACCCATGCTGATGTTTGGCGATGATAATTTTGAAATTCTACCTGCTTGCCACTCCGAAGGAAGAAGCAGAGTAACAAAATATTGAAGAACACTCTGTAATTAGGAAGTTTATCGCTGGTCTTCCCCACGTAAGACTATTAAGAGATGTGGTTCATACATAAGGCTGGTGATACGCATAATTATCATTCACGGAAAAGGTAGAAAACTTATAAGTTTTACTGGGGTTGCTCAGTGCCTGAAGTAAATAATGTAATTGTAACTTAAAATTAAAAACGGTAGCTTCATTCCACATAGTCCCCAACTTTACATTTACAATCAGTCTATTATCCTACATGATGTAATTTATGAAGTAAAGAAAGAATAATTATATGAATTAAGAGAAATAATATCACAGAAAACCGGACCAGGGAAGCCACAATGGGGACACACGTGGACCTAAAGATGATATGAGAATCGACCTTGTAAAAATAGGTTCAATATTTAGCATTTGTTAATGTGGCGAGGAATTTACGTGTTCCATAAAGTAGGGAATTAATCGATCGTTCCTTGAATTTCAACTTTTAGGAAAATAAGACTTAGTTGAAAATGACATTTACTTTTTAATAATAATAATAATAATAATAATAATGATATACTTCTGCGAATTATTCCAAGAAAATTTCAGAAATGATAGAGTCTTATATTTCATAATCCTTCACTTCCCTTTGTCCCCCATGGCGAGGGCCTTCTCACTGTCGAGGCTTCACTATCACATTCATTGAACGCACCACAGTCGGTAGGACTCCTCCGTAAGAATAATCAGCCTGTCGCAGAGACCTCTACCTCACAACACACAGTATTCACAAGAGTCAGACATCCATAACACCGGCGGGATTCGAACCCGCATTTCTAGCAGGCGAGAGGGCGCCTTAGACCGCGCAGCCACTGGGATCGGCTCCTTTGTTCATAGTCACTATATTTGTCCGTACGACTGCATCATTAACCTATTATGAATCCGATGTGCAGTCACTGCTACAATTAGTGGTAAAATCATTACAAAATTTGAAAATAGGAGCCGTGTAGGCTACTCCATGTATTAAAAAATTTCTTTAAAATTTTCTCTTGTATTTGGATAAATGGAGTCTATTATCTCATACTTTGTCCCTCCGTTACGTTAGGTGTGATTGCTGCCAGGGAAGGTAATCTGTACTGTATTTGTTTACACAACACCAAGAACCACAGCAGTAAGTGCAATTCCCCGAAATCACCGACAGCACTGAGAGTGCTAGTTAGTCATCTTTGTGCCTTCTGGTGCCGTAGCTCTGCGCTCTGCTCTGTCAGTCCACTTGGTTTTGTATCCACAATTCTCTGCGTTGCTTTTTAAAGAGATATGCATTTTTGTGAGCGATAAGTGAGATCTACCGTGTTCTAACGGCCGATTTAAAGGGCGAAAGCATTTATGTGAAGCTTTACTTCGAACAGGGCAAAGGGCAATAGAAAACACAAGAAATGCCGAAAACGGCTTGTGATGAGCGTGACACGGGAATAGCACAAACTCTGGAGTGATTTTCTCAGTTATTTGTGAGTTAAACGTCGGTTCAGTTCGTCTAATCACAGGTCGCACACAACGTGCGCAATATTTGCAAAGTCATCAATAAAGTCCGACGAAACATTACTTCTGAGATAGCTTGTACGTTAGACCTCTCATACGGAACGTGCCAGCGAATTCTAAAGCATGTCTTTAACATGCGGATGGTCTCGCGAAGTTTGTACCGCGGTTGCTTACCGATGAACAGAAGGAGAGTCATTTTATTGTCGCTGAAAATATGTCTGTGAACACACACCTTCCTTACTGTGAACACACCTTCCTTACGCTCATAATTTAGTCACTTGTGATTTTTTCTTGTGCTCGAGAGTGAACTCGCAGATCCGAGGGCTTCGTTTCCAGGAAGTTCCTAAATTCAGGAAAAATGTCCGACCATGTTCACGCTATTTAAAAGTACTAAAAGTACTAAAAATTATATGGTTATTTACGGTGTAGTTAACCGATACACCAGAGGTCATTCGGTAGTTATGTAATGGATACATAAATCAATATCACATAAAATAGAACACTATAAATTTTGGAACAAAAAATTTTAGAAACAATACCTAATATAGATAGGAGACATTTAAAAATATTAGGAGTACTTTCCCCCACAGAAGGCAGGGAAGAATTAAATGAGGATTGTTATGAAAGATACCGGAAATACTGGACAAAATGATTACAAAATGTTGACGGGGACATAAACGTCGGAATAGGAAATAATAAAGTAATTAACACAGTACGTAACAACGTTAATGCTGCACTAAATAACAAAGGTAAATTTATACAAACCTAACTTAATGGTAAGATATACTATATATACAACTTTAGTGTTATCTGCATAAGCGACAATACCAAGCATTATTTAGCTGGTATCGCTGATCTTATTTCAACAATTTACTGCAGGCTGAATTTGAGGCGAAATTTAGAATCCGTCTTTGATGTACGTAGCTTGGATGTTAGTCAACCGCAGTCCGATTCACTGAGAGACAAAAGAACGCATATATTTACATGTATATATATATATATATAAAGTGATAAATCCTCGGGGACAGGGAAACTCTGAAAAAACCGACGGGAAAATAATTAGTTTAGAGAAAGTGAAACGCAGTAAGTTGGTGTGAGACACTCAAAATAAAGTGTAGCAGGTCTTTCTGAAAGCGTAGACACAAAAAGTAACAGGCAGTAATTGTACCGTGTCTATTATTTTTGTTTCCTGCTGTTTAAGTTTTTCGTTGGACAGACTGAGCACCCAACGCCCTTCAAACAAAGAAAGTCGTTAATATTTTTATGCTTATTCTTGCAAGGTAATTAAAAATAGAACAAGTTTAACCGCTACGATTTTACTTTTTAACTGAATAAAATTTATAGATGCAGCGGTAAATGAGAATATAGAACCTTGTGGTTCTGTTACAACAAACTGAGAATTCGGGAACTTAGTAGTTCTGTTAAAATCAGCTGAGAATACAGGAACTTGTGGTTATGTTCGAACCAACTGAGAATAAAGGAACTTGTGGTTCTGTTAGAACGAACTGAGAAAAGAGGAACTTAATGGTTCTGTTAAAACCAGCTGAGAATATAGGAACTTGTGGTTCTGTTTAGAACCAAGTGAGATTATAGGAACTTGTGGTTCTGTTACAAAAAACTGAGAATTCGGGAACTTGTAGGTCTGTTAAAACCAGCTGAGAATAAGGAATTTGTAGTTCTGTTAGAACGAGCTGAGAATAGAGGAACTTATGGTTCTGTTAAAACAAACTGAGAGCACAGGAACTTGTGGTTCTGTTTAGAACCAACTGAGATTATAGGAACTTGTGGTTCTGTTAAAACAAATTGAGAGCACAGGAACTTGTGGTTCTGTTTAGAACCAACTGAGATTATAGGAACTTGTGGTTCTGTTAAAACAAATTGAGAGCACAGGAACTTGTGGTTCTGTTTAGAACCAACTGAGATTACAGGAACTTGTGGTTCTGTTAAAACAAACTGAGAGCACAGGAACTTGTGGTTCTGTTTAGAACCAACTGAGATTACAGGAACTTGTGGTTCTGTTACAACAAACTGAGAGCACAGGAACTTGTGGTTCTGTTTAGAACCAACTGAGATTACAGGAACTTGTGGTTCTGTTACAACAAACTGAGAATTCGGGAACTTGTAGGTCTGCAAAAACCAGCTGAGAATAGAGGAACTTATGGTTCTGTTAAAACAACCTGAGAGCACAGGAACTTCTGGTTCCGTTACAAACTAACTTCAATTTCATTTTGTCAGATTTATGAAATAAATTCTTTCCTTTCAAAATTTGGGAATTAATCACTCTCAACTTTTCAGAATTTTTATTGTTCTCAAGAACGGAGATTCCATGACTTGACGACGGGCTATAGTAACAGACGTAAAGATTATATATATATATATACATACATACGAAGGGGTGCTGATAAGTCTTTAGCCCGACCTATTTACGTCGTAGGACGGAATCAGTAGTTTCTTTGGAAAGAGGGGTCTTTCGTGTGCTGAATAGCAAGTATTTTCTTGTTACATAGGCTGAAAGAAATATATCAGGCGACGCGCGCGATGTCAACAACTTCAAGACGCGAGTTGTCATGAAGTTTTTTTTCCTGCAAGGCAAGGCCCCGAAGGAAATTCACGCCATTCTGAGGGTAACATTAAGGGAACATGCACCATCGTATGCCACCATCAAAAACTGGGTGGCCCAGTTTTTCACCTGTGATGCGCCTCGTCCTGGACGACCAAAACCATTGACCACCCCGGAGATTATTGATCACATTCACGAGCTAATCTTGGAAGATCGCCGGATTTCGGCTAAATCAATAGCTGAACAACTGGGCATCTCACGTGAGCGAGTTGGGAACATCATTCATGAAGATTTGGACATAAGGATGCTCTCCGCGAAGTGGGTTCCAAAATGCCTGAACGCGGATCAAAAACGTCAACGGTGCCAGTCGTCTGAGTAAATTTTGGAATTTTTTCGGTGCGATCCAAATGATTTCCTGTCACGATTGGTGAACTTGGACGAAACCTGGTTATATCACTATAAGCCGAAGACAAATCAACAATCAATGGAGTTGCGGCATAGCGGCTCACCCCGCCCCCAAAAATTCCGAATGTAAAAATCCGCTGGAAAAGTTCTTTTCTCGATTTTTTGGTATCAAGACGACATCCTCCTCATTGATTATCTTCCCAAGGCCCAAATAATTAACGCGGAGTATTACTTACCTCTGCTGGTGTAACTGAAGGACGTTTTGAAGGAAAAATGCCGCTGGAAGTTCACCAACGTGGTCTTGTCCCGGCTCACCGGTTACTGGCAAACCAAAAGAAACTGGCCTACCTGGGCTTCCAATGTCTTGATCACCCACCCTACTCTCTGTATCTGGCCCCGTCGGACTACCACCTGATCCCTGGACTGAAAAAACAATTGGAAGGTCACCATTTTTCGTCCGACGTGGAGGTCATTGCTGCCGCGGAGACCTGGTTGGACGGACAACATTCTGAATTTTTTTTGAGTGGCTTGCAAAAGTTAGAGCAACGGGTTGATAATTGTATTGAGATTTGTGGGGAGTATATTGTACAAATCCCGAATATGGTTGCTGTATCGTGTGCCCTTCCTGGTCGGACTAAGGACTTATCTGCACCCCCTCCTATGTACGTACATATGTATGTATGTATGTATGTATGTATGTATGTATGTATGTATGTATGTATGTATGTATGTATGTATGTATGTATGTATGTATGTATGTATGTA
>Ga0123357_10011226_pt1 | contig 11468 bp, 13 predicted proteins | sample TergutEmb28metaG_FD_89873 | JGI IMG/M metagenome (GOLD analysis project Ga0123357, IMG submission 89873) | Embiratermes neotenicus P4 segment gut microbial communities from Petit-Saut dam, French Guiana - Emb289 P4 | ecosystem: Host-associated > Arthropoda: Insects > Digestive system > Gut ...
ACTGCCCTTTTGCTGTTGGGCAAGCCGGAATCGACACATTATTTACTGCCATTCGTAGCAGAAATTACATGGAAATTGGATACTGAAGAAAAGGCATACGAACACTTTACCGCGCCTTTTCTTTTGACTACGACACAAGTGATGCAGCGAATACGAAACATACAAGTCCGGTTTTATCCTGATTTTGAGTTACTTGCTACGACAGTCAATAAATACGATACGAAAAGTATTTTAGAAGCCATTCATAATTGCGTGGCACATCAGGATTATTCGCTTCAATCAAGGATTATTGTTACTGAAAAAGTTGACAAATTGATTTTTGCCAATGCCGGAAACTTTTTTGAAGGGATGCCGGAAGAATATAGTCTGGGAGAGAAAACACCCAAGCGTTACCGTAATCCGTGGCTTGTCAATGCTATGCACGGTTTGGGTATGATTGACCGTTTGGGATATGGTATTCACACACTGTATGTATCGCAGCGCAACCGTTTTTTTCCATTACCCGATTATATCTTATCCGACCCGCAAGAAGTTGTCATGTATATGTATGGACAAACAATAGATGAAAATTATTCCAAACTATTGATTGAAAAGCGTGATTTATCTCTATCGCAAGTAACATTGTTGGACAAGGTTCAGAAAAAAGAACCAATTCCTGATGATTCAGCAAACTTGCTTAGAAAAGATAAATTGATAGAGGGCAGGAAGCCTAATTATTATGTAGGTAAAGATGTTTCACAGGCAACCGATAAAAAAGCGGAATATTCTAAAAACAAGGCTTTTGACAAGCAACAATATTTTGAGTGGATTTTGAAGTCTATCAAAGAGCATGGCAGTTTAAGTAGAAAAGACATTGATGAGCTTTTATGGAACATGCTACCTGCTTGGATGAATGTAGAGCAAAAGGCTAACAGAATTAAAAACTTAATTAGTGAGCTTCGTCGTGATGAGAAAATTATTAACAAAGGAACAGACACTCTATCAGAATGGGTTTTAGTAGAGAAAGAAAAATTTTAGAAGAGGTTAGAAGAGAATATCTGTAAATTAGAAGAGATTTAGAAGAGGATATTTTTCGTATATATCTGTATATCAGACATATTCTTCTGTTCCGTTCAAATTTCACTCGGCAAAATGTTGTAAAATAGAGAGACAAAATCGTAACTTATTCGTAACCCAATGATTTTTGTTGATTTGTAATGTTTTGATATATAGAGAATTAGGATAAAGGTTCGAGTCCCTTCATTACTACTTTTGTTTTTCGTAAAAAGCCCGCTTTTTTAAGAACGGGCTGTCAAATACAAACGAAAGTGTATTAATCAAACGAATTGAACTTGACTTAATTCCTTTGCAAATGTATGCAGTGATGTTTCAATTTTTTTTACTGTTTTTGGACCAGGTTTCCTGTATCCGATTACATATTGACTTAATTGTGCTTGATTGATACCGGTTAACCGGTGCAAACCTGCCAAAGATAAAACATTTGAATAATAGGATAATAAAGAAGGTACATCATATACAAACTCAAAATTAGCTTCTACAAATTCTTTATTCTTTTTATGATGAAATTCTTTCATTGTTTCATAAGCAGACATAAAATCACTGAGCGCTTCTTTAGCAGTCTTACCGGTACCATGTATTCCATAATTTAATGTTTTATCTTCTAAATCAACATAAACACTGTAATTCCCGTCATTTCCTCTTTCTATAAATGCTTTTATTGTTTTCATACTGTTTTTATTTTTTAATTCAGGGATTAAAATTTAACCCCAGAATCGTTGCTAATACTTTTTAATGTTCCTTTTGCTACTTCTTGGCTTTTATGGTGCCCCGTTTTAAAATACTTTCCTGTTAGGGGGCTGTACCATAATGGATGTCCATTCATTTCGCCTTCTTCATAACATCCTGCTTTTTTTAGCTTTCGCTCAACTTCTGAATACTTCATAAGTTCAATGTTCGTTTAATTAATACGCTACAAAGATAATGCTAATGATTTTATTAGCAAAATAATCCATGATTATTTTTTACGAAAAAGTAATTTTTTAACACTGCTCTTGTCAAAGATAATTCTTCCTTCGTGGCGTTTTAGTGGACTGTGATTAATTGAAGAAACAAGTGCTTCACATTCGTTTTTGTCAATTAGTATATTATCCCTTTGCTTCTATTTGTTATTTTCTACAAAATCAATTACTTTTGCAAGCGAAATATTATTCTACAATGATAGAAATTATTCCTGCCATAGATATTATCGACGGAAAATGCGTCCGGCTTACCCAAGGAGATTATAGTCAGAAAAAAGTTTATAATGAAGACCCTTTGGAAGTTGCCAAAATGTTTGAAGACAATGGCATCCGCAGGCTTCATTTAGTCGATTTGGATGGCGCTAAAGCGCATCATATCGTTAATTACCATATTCTCAAAAACATTGCAACTAAAACTTCCTTAATCATAGACTTTGGTGGAGGATTAAAAAGTGAAGGCGATTTGGAAATTGCTTTTGAAAACGGAGCAAATATGATTACGGGAGGTAGTATAGCTGTAAACAATCCGGAAATATTTGAGCGTTGGATACAAAAATTCGGAGCTTCCCGCATCATTTTAGGAGCAGATTTCAAAGATAATAAAGTTGCCATAACAGGTTGGCTTGAATCGACCGAAAAAGAAATTCTCCCATTCATACATGATTGGAGAAAAAAGGGCGTTCAAAAAGTAATTTGTACCGACATTGCAAAAGATGGAATGTTAAAAGGACCTGCAATAGAATTGTATAAAGAAATATGCCAACACGACGCCGGTATACATTTAATTGCGAGTGGGGGAGTTAGTTGTATACAAGACGTTGAAGAATTGGCCGATGCCGATATTCCGGGTGTTATCATCGGAAAGGCTATTTATGAAGGACGAATCACATTAAAGGAACTTTTGAAATTTTTATAAAATTAAATTATGCTTGCAAAACGAATCATTCCCTGTTTGGATATCAAAGACGGAAAAACAGTCAAAGGAGTTAATTTTATCAATTTTCGCGATGCGGGAGACCCGGTTGAATTAGGCGCCCAATATAGCGAACAAGGAGCCGACGAGCTTGTTTTTCTCGATATTACGGCTTCACACGAAGGCCGGAAAACTTTTGTAGATTTGGTTAAAAGAGTTGCCGCTAATATCAATATTCCGTTTACTGTAGGCGGAGGAATTAATGAATTGCCGGATGTGGACAAATTATTGAATGCCGGAGCCGATAAGGTTTCCATTAATTCGGCTGCATTGCGTAATCCTCAATTGATAGAAGATATTGCAAAAAACTTTGGTTCTCAGGTCTGTGTCGTTGCCATCGATGCCAATGAGGAAAATAACGAATGGATTTGTTATCTGAATGGAGGACGAATTCCAACAGATAAGACTTTGTTCTCATGGGCGAAAGAAGCAGAACAAAGAGGTGCCGGAGAAATCTTATTTACGAGCATGATCCACGACGGCATCAAAGAAGGTTATCCTAATGACGCGCTGGCCACATTATCCGAAACCCTGAAAATTCCGGTTATAGCATCGGGAGGAGCAGGAAAACCGGAACATTTCAGAGATGCTTTTAAAATAGGGAAAGCTGATGCTGCGTTAGCTGCCAGTGTTTTTCATTTCGGAGAAATCAAAATTCCGGAATTGAAAATCTATCTGAAAAGCGAAGGCATTAGTATAAGATAAAAATTAATTGGGTGCATCAAATAAACAACAAATGAAATTGGACTTTGAAAAAATGGGCGGTTTAATTCCTGCAATTATTCAGGACAACCATACTAATAAAGTATTGATGCTTGGTTATATGAACCAGGAGGCTTTTGATAAGACAAAAGAAACCGGATTAGTAACTTTTTTCAGCCGTTCAAAAAACCGTTTATGGACTAAGGGAGAAGAAAGCGGCAATTTTCTGAATGTCGTTTCTATTTTTGAAGATTGCGACCAGGATACTTTATTGATTAAAGTCAAGCCCGTTGGCCCCGTATGCCATACAGGAGCCGACACTTGCTTCAATGAAAGCAATGAAGAAGATATCATGTTCCTGAAATACTTGCAAGATTTTATTGAACGCCGCTACCGGGAAATGCCGGAGGGCTCTTATACCACATCACTTTTCCGGAAAGGGAATGCCCAAATGGCGCAAAAGGTGGGTGAAGAAGCTGTCGAAACGGTTATCGAAGCAATAGCGGGAAATGATGAAAGATTACTTTATGAAGCTTCCGACATGTTATATCATTTAATTGTTTTATTAACCTCCAAAGGATATCGCTTGGAAGATTTATCTCGTGAATTACAAAAAAGACATAAAGTATAACTCAATGGAAAATAATACGCTAATTAATTACGAAAATGTAGAAATTCGTAAAGAAGAAAATGTAATTCTTCAGGATGTAAGCTTCAAATTGAACAGAAGCGAATTTTTGTATATAATCGGTAAAGTTGGTTCCGGAAAAAGCAGCTTACTCAAAACGATCTATTGCGAAATGCTTCTAAGCAAGGGAACAGGATATGTGCTTGGTTATGACTTAAACCAAATCAAAAGAAAACAGATACCATTATTAAGAAAAAAATTGGGTATTGTATTTCAAGATTTCCAATTATTAATAGACCGCTCTGTTGCTGATAATCTCAAATTTGTATTACAAGCGACAGGTTGGAAAAATAAAACTAACATTGAAGAACGTATCAATGAAGTTTTACATCAAGTCGGAATGGAAAACAAAGGATATAAATTTCCTCATGAGTTATCGGGCGGAGAACAACAACGAATAGTTATTGCCCGCGCTTTGCTTAATTCACCCGAAATTATCCTGGCCGATGAACCTACCGGGAATTTAGACCCCGAAACAAGTAAAAAAATTCTTCAATTGCTGCATGATATTTGCGACAGAGGAACATCTGTCATTATGTCTACCCACAATTATCATTTAGTAAACATGTTTCCCGGAAAAGTAAAAAAATGTCAGGATGGTACTTTTTCCGACATTGAAATGTAATTACACTTTAATTTTGTTACCTTTGCAGCCAAATTAAAAGAAGAATTATTCAAAGATCTCAAAAGTCTGAGTAATTCGTCATTGCGAGCGCAGCGAAGCAATCTATATAAAGTACAGCAAACTGGTTTGCTTCGCTGCGCTCGCAATGACGAACTAACGAACTTTATAAACACAATGAAAGTATTAAAATTTGGAGGCACTTCCATTGGTTCTGCTTCAAGAATGAAGCATGTGGCCGGATTAATTCATAAGGGAAATAAAGATATTATTGTATTATCTGCATTATCCGGTACGACCAACACGTTAGTTGAAATTTCGGATTATTTATACAAAAAAAATCCGGATGCAGCGAACGAAATAATTAATCATTTGGAAAATGATTATTTCCTGTATATTAATGAATTATACTCATCTGCTTCTTACAAGGAAGCTGCGGGGGAAATACTTAAATCCAATTTTGAATACATTCGATCCTATACCAAAGATTTATTTACGTTATTCGAAGAAAAAGTAATCTTAGCACAAGGAGAACTCATGTCCACAGCTATGATGGACTTGTATCTGAAAGAATTAGGTATCAAATCATGTCTGATTCCGGCATTGGAATACATGCGAACAGATAAAAATGCAGAACCGGATCCTGTTTACATCAAAGAAAAACTTCAAATACAATTAGAAAAAAATCCGGATGCAGACATCTATATCACTCAAGGATATATTTGCCGGAATGCCTACGGTGAAATTGATAACCTCCAAAGAGGAGGAAGCGATTATAGCGCTTCTCTTATAGGCGCTGCAATGAATGCGGAAGAAATCCAAATATGGACTGATATAGATGGAATGCATAATAATGATCCCAGATTTGTAAATAACACATCACCGGTGCGTAACCTGCAATTTGAGGAGGCCGCAGAATTAGCCTATTTTGGGGCAAAAATATTACACCCGACTTGTATACTTCCCGCCAAGTTAAACAATATTCCGGTGCGTCTTTTGAATACAATGGAGCCGGATGCTCCCGGCACTTTAATTTCCAATCAAATGGAAAAGGGAAAAATCAAAGCCGTAGCAGCCAAAGACGGAATTACCGCCATTAAAATCAAATCAGGCCGTATGTTATTGGCACATGGCTTTTTACGTAAAGTATTTGAAATATTCGAAAATTATCAAACTCCTATTGATATGGTAACCACTTCAGAAGTAGGAGTATCGGTTACTATAGATAAAACCAAACATTTATCCGAAATTGTAGATGATTTGAAAAAATACGGCACAGTCACGGTAGATGAGGATATGACAATTGTTTGTGTTGTAGGAGATTTGGAACAGTCAAACTTAGGATTTGAATCCAAAACTATTGATGCGTTGAAAGATATTTCTATCCGAATGATTTCTTACGGAGGAAGTAATTATAATATCTCCTTTTTAGTCAAGGCAACAGATAAAAAAAGAGCATTACAAGCTTTAAGCGATGAACTTTTTAGTTAAAAACTCATGAAAGGCAATTTCCCCATAGACAAATTTCGATCTCTTGAAACTCCTTTTTATTACTATGATGTCGACGTTCTAAAAAAAACATTGGAAGCAATAAAAGCGGAAGCGGAAAAATATGATTTTCACATCCATTATGCTACAAAAGCCAATACCAATCCACGTATATTGTCGATTATCAATAGTTATGGGTTGGGAGCCGACTGTGTGAGCGGCGGAGAAATTCAAGCATCATTAAATGCCGGAATCCCAGCTGATAAAATAGTTTTCGCTGGAGTCGGGAAAGCTGATTGGGAAATCAACTTAGGTTTAGATAACAACATTTTTTGTTTCAATGCAGAATCGATTGAAGAGCTGCAAGTGATTAACGAATTCGCTTGGGCTAAAGAGAAAACAGCATCTGTGGCATTGAGACTTAATCCGGATGTCGATGCCCATACCCACCACCATATTACTACAGGATTGAAAGAAAACAAATTCGGAATCAATGTAAGTCAATTGGAAGAAGTTTTTCATGTATTACAAACACTTTCGAATATAAAATTGATTGGAATTCATTTTCATATTGGTTCTCAAATTACCGACCTGACCGCATTTAAGACATTATGTTCCCGAATTACAGAAATACAAGATATACTATCTAAGCAACATATTTCTATAGAACATCTTAATTTTGGAGGCGGATTAGGCATTGATTATGAACACCCCAACCGTAATTTGATTCCGGATTTTAAAACATACTTCGAAATATTCCATCAACATATTAAACTTCAACCCAATCAGCAAATGCACTTTGAACCGGGGCGCTCGATCGTCGGGCAATGCGGTTCGTTGATTTCAAAAGTTCTTTATGTAAAAGAAGGAATCAGTAAAAAATTTGTTATTTTAGATGCAGGTTTCACCGATTTAATTCGTCCGGCTTTCTATGACGCTTACCATAAAATTGAAAATATTACTTCCGATGAATTAACTGAAACTTATGATGTGGCAGGCCCAATATGTGAATCTTCCGATTATTTTGCGAAAGACAGGGATTTGAATAAAACAAAAAGAGGAGATTTGTATGCGCTCCGCTCTGCCGGCGCTTATGGTGAAATTATGGCCTCTCAATATAATTGCAGAAAACTGCCTAAGTCATATTTTTCTGATTTGATATAAAATGGAAACTATAGATTTTGTTTTAACAGGATGTTTGTTTGTATGCTTTGTCATACAGGTTTTTTATTATTTGTATTTTTTTGCGAAACCTCTGCGTTATCAAAAAAAGAATAATAAGAATAAAACAGTAGAAACTGTTGAAATTCCATCTCCGGGAGTTTCTGTTATCATTTCCTCCAAAAATGAATCTCAAAATCTGGCACAATTTCTTCCTTCCATATTAGAGCAAGATTATGATAATTTTGAAGTAATTGTGGTGAACGATGGTTCTACCGACGAAAGTGAAGAAGTGCTTGGGAAATTAGAACGGCAGTATGGCAACTTATATAAAACACATATTCCGGTAGAAGCTAAAAATATCAGCCATAAAAAATTAGCGTTAACTGTTGGAATTAAAGCCGCTAAACATGATATTCTATTATTCACGGAAGCAAATAATCAACCGCTGAGTAAAAATTGGATAAAATCTATGGCCGGAAAATTTGATAGCAATACTGAAATCGTTTTAGGATTCAGCCGGTATAACCGTTGGGGATTTGCATCTAATCTGGCAGGATTCGATAATTTACTTACCGGATTGAAATATTTATCCAAAGCCATTATGAAGCATCCTTACATGGGAATAGGAACCAATTTAGCGTATAAAAAAGATCTGTTTTTCTCTAAAAAAGGATTTTCCAAATATTTGAAGTTACAATCGGGAGAAGACGATTTATTCATTAACGAATTAGCAAACAAAACCAATACGAAAGTAGAAATATCGCAAGAATCTATTACTCAGACAAATATCGAATCATTTGAGATATGGAAAGACATCAAAATTTGCAGAGAAGTTACCCAAAGTTATTATGCAGGGAATGAAATCAGGTTATGGAGATTCGAATATCTCATTCGTTTTTTGTTCTGGGGATTGGCAATAGCATCCTCTATTATTTCATGGGAAACCATGTACATTCCAGCTATAGCCGGCTTTTTATTTATAATTAGATTTTTAATTCTATACAATGTCATTAACAAATCTGCCCGGATGCTTTTAGTTAAACCATACAAATTTTCATTATTAATATTCGATTTACTACAACCCATATTCAATATTTATTTCCATTTTACTAAGACTTTTCAAGGTAAAAATGACTATATTTGGAGATAACCGGTAATAATGATGCCAACTTTTAGGTTATTACAATTGTTTATACTTCGAAAAAACTTATCTTTGCATTACTTATGACAGATAGTGACGATAAATATAGACGGCTTCAAGAGTCCCTTAGTAATATACAAGGGCAATTTCATGTGTTGGATACCCATGTTTCGGTAGAGAAGCAGATGGCATATTTTCGTTATTCTGAAAATCTAAGAAAAAGCAGCACGCAACAGCCGCCTATAGAGGAAACAATGCTAATATTAAATTCTCCTGATGCCTCTGAAGAAGAAAAAAAATATGCAATGACAGTTTTGGCAATCTCAGGTGATGTTAAGGCTTACAGGGCTTTGGAAGCTTATACCCAACATCCCGATGAAAACCTGAAAGATTGGGCGGGAATGTCTTTCATTCAAGCAAAAATGACTTTAGAATCGGAGCTTTCAGAAAAAAAACAAATTTTCATATCCACAGGATTGGGAGGTAAAGGTGATAAATTTAGATTTTTCACATTATTTAAATCTAAAAATTTAGTTCCTTTTTCTCCCTATCAAATCCGGCTAATAGAAAAAGAGATACCGTTTTCTATCAATGAAGCGCAAGGAATTGTTGAAGAACTAAAGGTTTTTGATAATTATTTCACGTTGATCTTTTTAATAAGTATAAAAGCCAACATCAAAAATATTATTGAAGGCGCATTAACGGAATGTAATCAATATGGAGATTTTATAGATAGAAGTTTCATCATCACAAATGTCAAAATATTTGATGAAAAGGACATCCAATATGAATTAAAAAGGTACTTAAAAAAATCCGGTAATTAATTATTGATGAAGAAAGTTTTTATTGAAGCATTCAAATACGGGATTGTTGGCGTTGTTAACACTTTACTGACGTTAGCTATTATATGGATCATGAGGAGTGTAGTTGGAACATCATTGGTCGTATCTAACGCAACCGGTTATACGATAGGATTTCTTAACAGCTTTATTCTCAACCGGTTTTGGACATTTAAAGCTAACGACAATTGGAAAAAAGAATTTATTAAATTTTTGCTTGCTTTTATTGTTTGTTATTTAATCCAACTTGCTTTTGTTTTGTTGCTGGAAAAATCTACAGGATTAAAAGAACGATATGCAACGCTATTGGGAATGGTTGTTTACACCGGAATTAATTTCCTGCTCAACAAATATTTTACATTTAAAAAAGTGAACAGTAAAATGTAAGCCAAAATTTGCTAACATGAAATCGCTTAGTATTATCATCCCATGTTATAATGAAGAAGCCGTAATCCGGACAACTTATGACCGCATCAAAAATGTCATAGTTTCATTAGTAGCTTACGATTGTTATATAACATTTATTAATGACGGCAGTTCCGATAATACTTTAAACATACTAAAAAGCATTGCACAAAAAGATAAAAAGGTTAAAGTAATCAGTTTTTCCCGCAATTTTGGCCACCAACCTGCAGTTACTGCCGGTATTAATCATTGTCAAACAGATTTGGCAATTATCTTAGATACCGATCTGCAAGATCCGCCTGAGGTTATTCCCGACATGCTCCAAACAATGGAACAAGAACAAGCCAATGTTGTATATTGCGTCAGAAAATCCAGATCAGGGGAAAGCAGATTCAAATTGTGGTCGGCAAAAGTGTTTTATCGAACACTGAATCGTTTATCAGAAGTGAAATTTCCTATCGACACAGGAGACTTTAGACTGATAGATTCAAATGTTATGCGTGAGTTTAATCAATTAAAAGAAAGAGGAAAATACGTCCGTGGACTCGTTTCATGGATTGGATTCAAGCAAGTTCCTTTTTACTATGAACGTGATGCCCGGTTAGCAGGAAAAACCAAATATCCACTAAAAAGGATGATTGGCTTAGCATCTAAAGCCGTATTATATTTTTCAAAAAAACCTCTTTTAATGGCAACAGGCTTGGGATTTACTGCCGTCATAATCGGGTTGTTACTCGCTTTATGGTATATATTCGGTAAGATATTCGGATACACCAATGCTGAAACGGGTTGGACCTCCATTATGATAATTATTATTTTCTTCGGAGGAATCCAGCTGTTGACAATCGGTGTATTAGGTCAATATATTGGTATCCTTTTCGATGAGGTAAAAGAAAGGCCGGAATATATTATTGAAGAAACCTACAATTAATAAAAAACAATATTACAATACTGACAATAACAATTGCGACCTTTTCTATTTTTGCCCAAAATGTATCCCTTGTTGATACCGGCTACGCCGTTGGTAATTTCCCATGGATCCACCTTGTTGTCTTCGTTGTTATCGACCAACCGCTCCCTGCTTCCATCCAAGTGAAACATATCGGTATAGCCGACCTGTTTCCATCCTCTTCCGGCAGGAGGCGCCGAAAGATGCCACCGGCGGATATCTTCGCTGCTCACTTCACGTCCTTCGGGCGTGGCGGTGCAATGAATAACTAAATATTTTAACTTTTCCATAATTGTTATAACCTGAGTTCTGGATAAGAAATTTCTTAATGTGCTGATATTCAATTTGTAAATTCGCCGTAGGCGATTCATATCAATAGAAAATAGCTCAATACCTTCTTCAATTGTCCGTTAGGACATACATTGTGAATGTCCTAACGGACAAAAGTTGTTGCCTATGATATTATTCTATTGATATAC
>Ga0123357_10011228_pt1 | contig 11468 bp, 10 predicted proteins | sample TergutEmb28metaG_FD_89873 | JGI IMG/M metagenome (GOLD analysis project Ga0123357, IMG submission 89873) | Embiratermes neotenicus P4 segment gut microbial communities from Petit-Saut dam, French Guiana - Emb289 P4 | ecosystem: Host-associated > Arthropoda: Insects > Digestive system > Gut ...
AGATAAAATATTCATTAAAAAAAAATTTTTTCCCCCACAAATTCTTTTTTTTTTTTTTTTTGATTACCCTTCCCCTTTTTTTTTTTTACTTTTCATCCTTCCCCCTCCCCCTGTTTTTTTTTTTTTTTTGTCTTTACGCCATTTCATTTCGTTTTCACCCTTCATAAGCCTCTTCTGGAACATATAAATTTCTATGTAACTGCAAACAGATTAGGTGAATGTATAATACAGATATTGGGACTTCTCGGTAAGGTAAAAGTTGTTCTAATCATGAGGGCCAGAGGGATGGTATGCAACATTTATCTTGCTGGTATTAAAATTTGTACAAGGTAAATGTGTTAAAAAGATGTTCCATTTAAAGTAATAATTTTCTGGACGTGAAATAATAGTATAAATCATCAGCAAAGGTATACCTTTGCACTATTAAGAGTTGAATGTTGAATGTAGATCATTGATATGAGAAGAAGAGCAGAGGACCAAGTACTAAACATCAAGGAACTCCATGTCTTAGAATGATGACCCATTTTGAATGAGTGTTGAATGCTAATCACAACTGTAGCCAGTAGGCATCCATGTGTCTTCTGTGTTCACAGAAATGTGTCAAGCTGCCAAACATGAATGCCATGAGCAAGGCACAACTGGTGGAAATATTTTATCGAGTAGCTGTTCCTCTACCACAGCGGAAATACAAAGACAACCGAAGAGGAAGACTTCTAACAAAAATGAGGAGAAAGCAAGAGAGGAGCAGACAAAAAACAGAAACTGCAGAAAAAAAGTATACACTGTATTTGCATTGTGTTGTTAGTATACTTTAATATTAAAGCTTGCATTTATTATCTTGTGTTGTACATCATCACAAGCTCAGTCTTTGTCATTTAACCCCTACAATTCACACAGCATTCATTGCACCTGATTAAGTTACATATTACCAATGTACAGGATAATTACATATAACAAATTTGAAATGACATTGCAGATACAGAGTGTGGCTTATTTTAAGGTGCCTGAGAACCTAATAGGGAATTTGAGGAAATCCATGAAAATGTCATTCTTATTGAATAACCTGCAAATGGACCAATAGGATTGGGTTGTTTGCATTCACACATAAGGAGTTTTTTGTAATGTTACTATTAACACTGTGTTGTACCAAACTGTGATATACACTCCACCTGCTTCATGACAGCCATATATTCTTCTTGACAGGTCCAGTATTACATATGGGTTCAGCGAAGCTTCAACATCACGTGGACATGGCACTGCAGATAGGCTGAAACCACCTCCAGATACAATAAATTTTGAACGCAAGAAGATAAAGCTAAGTTCCAGTTCCTTAAGGTGTGATGACTTGGAGAGCATCCAGATAAAAAGGCTGAAGAAGTTTGAGAAACCCAATACTAATGGGGATATACTTGATAGGATTATCATTAAGGACAGACGCAAAGAAAAGGAGGAAAAAACCAAGAGTGAAGCACAGAGCATAAAACACGAGCCAACAGATGATGGTAGTACAAATACAGCACCAGAGCAGTCTAAATCGCAGGGATTTGAATTGCACAGCAGGGATAAGGAGTCTGGATCTAGAAGGATCAAACTTAAGAGGTCATATAGCAGTTCCATTTCTGAGGTAAAATGCATGGCTGTTGTGAACATTGGTGTCTCAAATGGATACATGTACCATAAAACCCTGATTTGGTTTTAGTGGGAACTACCTAAATGTGCCTAAAATCATGGGAAATGTAAAACACATGAGAGTAAAGGAAAATGAAGTACTATATATGTATATCATTCACATAAGTATACTCTTGATCTTTCTTTGGTCTCTCTGGAAACCATGTGACAAAATCTGATTTTTCATGGAACCCCTATAACATCAGTGTAATTTTTGGGTGAAAAAATGAAATAAAACTTTTGAAAAAGTAGACTATTTACACAAAACATTTATACGTGTTTATGAAAAACAGAATTTTCTTACAAGTTTTTAGGTTGTCACTGAGTTGTGTTGACGCTGCCTGACTAGGTAAATGGTTCCATATGTTTTGGGACAACATAATGGTCTCATCTTCACAGGTTGAAATTTTCAACACTGATTATCCAGTGATGCAGTTCACCTCCCAGAAAAACAGAGTCCACAAATTAATACCTTAAGGTTTGTGTTTCAGAGGCTTGCTGTACTTCCATCACCCTGATAAAGAAGAAAGGATAGATGTCAAAATCTTCGCTTTTTGGCTAAGTACAGCATGGGTGATGGCTGGAAGATATTAATATATTTGTGTCAGAACATAAAAATCTATAGACTGGATAGGCTATGAAGGACTAATTATATGAAAAGGTTTCAAATAATCCTGAACTATCATACTTCCAAGTCTCATGATTTACCCACACATTGTCCATCTCTAATATACTTGTGGCGATTAACCCTTTGATGCCGGAATTAAATCCCTCCGAGCAATGCTGCCTGCCGGAATTTTTTTCTGGAGATTTTAAATTTTATTGCTTACTCTTAGAAAAAAAAAAAGCATATCTCATAGACTTTTCCGTCAAATTTAATGAAATAAAATTTTGCACTGTGCTTATGAATTGGATAATCCGGGAAAAAATGTTCACCTATTTTTATAATAAATTTAGGCCTGCGAATCGCATGCATTATATAAAATGTGGTGTAAACAGTTCATTGCTCACATAATTCTGGTTGCTGCATACAGTCTGTGGCACCTTGGATCACTGTTTTATCGTGACACAGTATTCACAAAGAGGGTGATATATTACAAATTTACTTTTGTGTGATATTCTGCGAAACAAGGCACTACACACAGGCCCACGTCACATCTGGCACACTTGTACACTGTGCCATTTCTTTGGCTGCGAGAAGAACATAGACGGCAGAGCAGTGGGTTGATTTCGCTGGCCATTGTTTGTTATGGCTACTTCTGCTGAGGCTTCCTGCTGTTGTTCCTCCTCTTCTTCTTCTCCTTTTTCTTCTTCTACTTCTCTTCCTGCTTCTTCTCCTCATTCTTTTTCTTCTCCTCCCCATTCTTCTCCTGCTTCTTCTGCTCCTCCTCTTTCTCCTCCTCCTCCTCCTCCTCCTCCTCCTCCATCATCAGCTTCTTCCCCTTCTTTTTTTCCTCCTTTTTCGTCTCCTCCTCCTTATTCTTCTCCTACTCCTCTTTCTTCTCTTTCTACATCTTCTTCCCCTTTTTTTCCTTTTTCCCTTTCTTTTATCCTTCTTATTCTCCTCATCCCTCCATCTTTTTCTCCTTCTTTTTTCTTCTTCTCCTCCTCCTCAAAATAATCTTCTAACTTTGCCAGCTTTCACACCTGATTCCAAGTCGGTGTCAGCAACCAGAATTTCACCGATGGCCATTGCTCGAGACCCACAATTGTGTGGCTTGTTTAGACTACTATGTGTGACTCGGCACAGATTTAGAAACGTAATACCAGTGAGTATGAACGTCATCTATGGTGACAGCAAACCAGATCTAAAGCTACAGTGTGACTGCTATATAAAAATTCCAGCTATTCAAGAGTGCCCAAGACGTTACTAGATTGACGGCTGTATGTTGCATGTTACTACCCCAAAACCCCTACAGATTATCCCAGCACCACAAGAGGCATGTCTGTGGGCCCTCCTTTAGCTGTAAACATCGAGTTTTGTGGCTATCTCCGATTTTTGAGCATTAGTTTTGTCTGAATTATATGGGTACAGTACGCCTCTGACAACATTTCTGGTCAACAACTAGAGTTTGCTTCATAGGCCAGTGTTGATATTTCAACCTACAGTGAACTCCAGAGCAAGCGATAGTTAAAACAAGCAGTGTCAGAACCGTATTAGTCAGCTGGGAAAAATGCACGGTTACTAAGTGTCTACGTATATATCGGTGTTTGTGGAGGGGGTACATTGTGGCTCCTGAATGAAAGCCTTACCTTCAAGGGTCCTGAAACATAGCACGCCACAGCAGTTAACCGAATAGGAGTGAATAAAATTCCTCCAAACTTCGACACACTGTTCACAATGTCTTTAGAAGTCGTTCAGTTATTTGAAGGGCTCACTGTGTGACGTCTTTAGAAGTCTTTCAGCTGTAAAGTGTAATAGTGTCATAGTTATGGAACACGCAGACTTTGCTGACACTGCTTGTGTTACTTGCAACATATGCTAACAAGACAACATGAAATAGTTTTAGCAGTACACAGAGGATGTTCGTTTAATCAGTTTAGAGTTTTAATGAAGAAGTATGCAGGAAAGCTAATAACTTCTGTTTTATTTCAGAATACACCCTCCACATCCTCATCTAGCAAGGATTCCGAAGGCAGAAAGCACAAAACAAAAATTATCTGGCCATGAAGTGAAACCAAACATATGTTTGGTATACTACATTTAACCCTTTGCGGCCCATCTCTTTTAATGTTTATTTCTTGTTGGTCCATATTCATTTTAATAAAGCATCTTCACACTGACTTTGACTGCATCATGCAAGGTGTGATAAAGGACCATAAAATAAAATGATGCATTTTGATGTCAGTGGACCACAACAAGGACCTATTTTCTACATTCAATCATAGCTGTGCAAACTTAATTCCAGGAGAACTAAGTTTCACATATTTGGTTCTCGTATTTTGTGACATGCAGCCGAAAGAGATGGGTTTTTGAATGTCTGTAAGTTCTGTGGACAATCTTTATTCTTAGGAATTTGAGTTCTGTAATATTTACAGCTTCATAATCAATTTACTAGTGGACCTCCAACACTTAAGAATGTAAATTATTTTGTCAGTTTCAGTGCCAGGTGACCTTAGTTTCTTTGTGTAAACTGCAGTTCTGTTGTGAAAATTCAGTGTAACAGATGTAAAGCAGTTAAGACATTAATAGTAATACAGAGCTGCTCCCAGTTATTTTTCAAAGGCAATGTTTACTCCTTAAGATGAATGATTGTGGTAGATAATGACGTGAATTGCATGGAATCCTGACATTCTGCAGCTTGCAAGAAGTTCTACAGCTGTCAGATATGTTAGTAGTACAGGATATATTGGTAGGGTAACCTGTAGAGTAGCTGCACAAATAGGTCATATCGGATGTACTACAGTTCAAAAATATTGTATTTTCTTTTTACTTTGAGGTTTGAATCATTCTGTGTGGGTAACTGTTATGCTGTGCTTTCAACCGTGAATATTTATTGCCTTTGGTTTTATAAGACAATTTTCAATTCTCTTGTGCAGATCAAAATCTCCTTCCTGTGAGACGTGTGTGTGTGTGTGTGTATATATATATATATATATATATACGTATGTATGTATGTTGAGTACACAGTCTATTTAAGATGCATTTGTGGGATGAGCTTTTCATACTTTAAATTGAGAAAAATCGTAATAGGCGGGTTCTGTCAAAATAAAACAGAAAATACTGCTTGATTACAAAAATATACCGTATATTTAAGCCTAATGATGTTTTATTCAGTTCACTTTATATTTAATTTTTATATTTATTTTATGGGACACAAAAAAGTCACGAAAAATTAAGTAAAATTGGCTTTCACTGTTGAAGATACTGTATGAGTAATTTTGCTGTCAGTGTGGTATATGATGACCAATCATAAGATACCTTACATCCATTACTTGTGATCAACCAGTAATAGTGTTCAGTTAGAAACATGTATATATATGTATATATATATGGCTCCTGCTACAGGCTTTCTGATATACTAAATCTTGAGAATGGATGGTACAATGTTGTGACAGGTCACATTCAATTGTAATGTTGATTCACTTCATTTTAAACAATCATGGCATTGTTTGTAGGACCAAAGCTCCAAAATTGTAAATATGAGCCTATGTTGAGGCTCCAAAACAGTGTAAGGACCAAATTTTCCTGCTGTAAACGCAGGAGAAACCTTAAACCAAGAAAAAACATGCATTGTTTATATGGGGTTTTGGCCAGGGCCACAAATAATTAACCTCAAGTGTGGGAATAAATCAAGACAAATTTCACACTGTTTATATGGATTTTGGCCAGGACCACAAAAAATGAACCTAAATATGGGAATCTTACATTGAAATTTTACTGTATATGTACACCACACACAACAGTCAACAGAATCTTCATTTAATATTTGATTTTTCTCTTGGGGAAAGTATGTATGTATGCATACATTCAAGTTGTGAGCCAAAAATATTTGGAATGGGGCAATATAACAGTATTAGCCATACCTTTGTTACAAGTCAGTTTTGTCCCCTTCAAAGTAGACCCCTTTCCTACTATATGTACCAGGCCCAGTGTCTCTTCCTCTGCCCACAGCATCTCTGGAACTCCTGTTCATGATGCTGTTGAGAGCCATTTGAGATTCAGCTTGAATCGCCACACTGTCTTTGAATCTTATCAATTTAACTGGATTTTCATCTTTGGGAAAAGGAATATGTTAGGAAAGAAGTTTCTGTCTTTTTTTTTGGAGGGGGGCATAATCTTGCAGGTACTTTGCAAACTAAAAGTCTGGTTATCATTCAGCCTGTGAGACGACACAGATTTTGCAGCAATCTGCCTCATATTTTAAATCTTTGGATAAAATGTGCCAGCATATGCCATATTATAGGCCTAGAATGTTACAAACACAGTCATATACAATCTGTCCTTATGGATGGCTTGATGCACTTTTTCCATGTTTTCATCAGTCTCTTGATGATGGTTGGCCTGAACATTCAAAATCCTCAACCAGTTTATGGCCACTTCTGAAATGTGAATACCATTCACAAGTCCCAGAGGCTGTTTTCTTAAGGTTAAACCAAAATATTATGCAAACTCCCTGTTCCTTATGGTCTGCCATGTCACTGCACTACAAAAATAGCAGAAGTCTGTTATCACCAACACAGTTAATAGTCATATGCACAAAAATGCAACATTCTGTTCACATCAGTTCACAATAAGTCAACTTGGCAGTATCTGGCAGCACATAGCTACATTTTATCTGGTTAGCAGTTTATACAACCAGGCCAGAAACTTTTGGCTCACACCTCATATGCTTGAACAATGAATCATGGACAACCTGGTATGAGGGAAGTCATTACTGGTATTATGGTGCTGGAACCATGTAAGTGTATAATAAATAAGACCAAACCCTAAAATGGAATATATTAAATGGTTGTTGCAGTGTATAAATATTGTGAACAAAGCCTGAACTGTCTGCAGGCTGCTAATTGACTTAAGGTCTACAAGGTAAAAATATTTTATTTTGAGATTTTAATATCTTTGTTGATGTCTTTTTTATGTGCTTTAAATTGTGAATAATTTTGTTTTATTGTAAGATTTGAGATTCTCATGGTAAACGATGAAGATGATTGTCTGTGTGGTGTACATTTACCAACATTTTGGAGGAACATGCTGTCATGGTCAAAGAATACAACATTTTTCTCTGAAATGGAGGTAAATATGTACCAGACTAAATGGCAAAAGCTCAGATGTCAGTAATATCAGACATGGACCCCACGGTGTGGGTTAGGGAGGCCTCCAGATGTACAGAATATTAACACTTGTCATGGGTTCTTTCAGACTGGATTCTCTTGTGAGGAAAGGCAGTATTTTGGATCCCTGTTATGGTATGTGGGAGTGTTGTATGATGTAAGTCTGCAATAGCTCACATTATTATGTATGTCACTCCTTATAACTGTCTCTGATCAACACTTGTCAGGTTTGCACAGAACAGTGATGCTGTACTGTATTTGGTGGTCATTAGCAAGTTTTGAAGGTCAGGAGATTTTTATATGCAAGTAATGTTCTGTATGTGTGTGTATAGACATGTGCATGTGTGCACTTCTTTCTTGGTATATTTGTAATATCATTAATGATTAGTCATTTCAGTATCTTAACTCTGTACCACACCATTTAAATTCACTGTCTTCTGAGGCTAACAGACCAGATAATTGAAATTCCTAAGCGTGGCAAAGGGATAAATGTTTATATATATTTATAAAAGGGTGTTAGTATTATACATGTAAAATAGAAAAGGAAATCCCATGCTTTGTTAAAGTGTCATTTGTGTAGTTTCTGAAAATACAGTGTTAAAAGACTGTAAACTGACGCTGTAGAAGTACAATATTTTATAATAAAATCAAAATGAATTAATCAGCAAAAGGAAGAGTTTTGGAATTTGAGTGCTGTGTCTGGAATTCTATTTGTATTTGTGTATAAAAATACTGTGAGATTATCAATATTTCTTTGGAAGTTGATATCAATTGAGGTTTGTCATACAGCGCTAATATTGTGTCATGTCCCAGAACTGAAATTTGTGTAATAACCCAAATTACAGCATCCTTCACAGTTACATGATACCTGTGAGGGCCTTTCTTACCCATTAATTTTCTTCCCCCTGTCCCCCTCTTTTGGTGAGTTTGTTGAATACCATCCTTGCATTTTTGGAATTTATGAGAACATTTCTTGATATAATAATTATATTCCTACAAAATAAAAGTTGAACAATGTGGAGGTTTCACAAGAGAAGTGTATCTTGAAACCTAAATTTCCTGGAATTAAAGTCATAAACTTTAAAATAAAAGTTTCCAAGTTTGATACAAAGGGTGAATACATTCAAATTGTATCTCCACCAAATTATAGGCATTAAAAATGTAAGATCTGAGGTCATAAAGGCGTGGCTGAAGGTACAAGTCATCTGATATGTGGTACTGTGTTGAAGGCACTACTGTCATTCAAAACATCCCAAACTGCTTGCCCAGTGACACTGTCACATCCCACAAGATTTGAATCTTCATTAAAAATGCAACAGTTTGTATACTGTATGTGTTGGCATTCAGAAACTCCCTTGTATTGATAGGACTCATGCATCAAGCCTCTCAAATCCAATGGTAAATTTAACAAGGGGATATTCCATCCTTCGTACCTATAGATATGTGAGTCATCAGATGTTTGGGCAACTCATTCTTTGTTTTGAGAGTCAAGATTTTCACAGCAGTGATCATTAAGATTACAGTCTTTGGGGATGTGATGGAATGTAATACAAACCCTGACAGAGTGCCTGCCCCAAAATATAGCACTTAATGCCCATGAAAATCCGTGAACAAATTCCCCATTATACAGAATCTCCATTTATGGCCACCCTCCATATACTGCCACAGACTGCAGTGAACAGACAGTGGCACTATGTTGGGTTTTGAGGGTATGTTTGTGTAGGTACCCATCTGCCAGACTACGTGGCAGACAACAGTCAATGTCCACTTGAATTTCACGTCTCCCATCAGTGAAGCCTGGAAAAGAACTGTTCTTGAACTGGTAACTACCATTGGATCAGGACAATTGTATTCCACTCTCCTGCCCTTCATAGCTCCAACTGCCTCAAACAGTCCTATGTAGCTGACAGAATTTTTCCCCTGTACCACCTCAATCTGCCAGCTCAGCCACCCTGAATGTGCAGGAACTGCATTCCTCCAAAATGTCATAACATTTTAACCACTATGTGGTGCACAAACCCAAAAGAAGACCATGATACATGTGGCATTACAGTACAAGAAACTAAAATTTAATGAGTATGAATGGTATTGAAATGAATGCAATATCAATAAAAGTGCTGAAAAAAAATTATTATGTATAAACTTTTGGGGTTTGACTGTGATGTATGTTGAAGCAATGACAGTGTTCCATATACACGTATAATGCAGTTCCCACCTTCAGGGTGACAATTGTATGCCAAACTGTTGGAACAGTTTCAAGATATGATGCAGCTAAACCCCAAAAGTGAAAATTACACATTACATGTACTGTTACTGTTTTGCATTTACATCTTGATGTAAATGTAACTGTCAGAAGGCATAAATATATATTACTTTGAGGTTTATTAGTGTCCATCTCTACCAGACTGAAAAACCAGATCCAGCAGAAAGTTAAAATACTCCATTTTAATAACAATGACTGGAAATTAAATTACTGATCAGCAGTGTGGCAGAGAGAAGCCACATGAAATTAAATGCAGTGGTTGAAATACAATGTGGTTCTTCTTCTTCCTTTCTCCAACATGAAATCACGTAATTTCATCTGTGTATACACATGTTCATACATACAGACATGCCTTATATATAATTACACAACTTATGTATAATCCTCAATATTTTGTTAAAATACATCACTATGTACTGTGTGAGGTTCCCACAGAGTAGTCTTCTGGGGATATTATGCCATGTCCACAAGCATATGTCCCAGAGGATACTATTGCCTTCATACTGAGAGTCTAGTAGTTAGAACTTCTTGCACTGCTAGACTGTGGAAGACACAGGCAGTACATTCCTCCAAAACATTTGTAACTTCACCACTCAAGGTAGTGTATATCCCCGGATGATCCACATTTTTTTGAGTCTGACCTAATAAATTAGGAAGAAGGAAATACACTTGTCCATACAAGAAACTGTATGGTGAAATGGTCAACCAATGGTAAAATCATTGACATGCAGTCACAAAGATGTATGGGTAGTGGTGGCAGTGTAGCTGAATGCATTCATAATCCTGGCTGCATATGGACATGAATGCTCTGGTTCACACCCCAGCTACCTTACTTCTGGTACCCATTGAGTAGGAAACTGGATAGTTCCTAGACCATCTGGACATGATGTAGAAGAGAAAAAATCTCTTACGTCTGTTGGGAAGCAAGCCGTGATTCCTCTGATCTATGAGTTCATAGTTCAGTCACATTTGTAAACATACAGATTCATGAGAGTTGTTAAAATACTGAAATTTTGTATGGTATTATTATACTGAATTGCACATAAAGGGGTAAAACAATAATGAAATTGCATGAAGTTCATGTATGCACTCATGTAAAATAAGACTTACACTAAGCTGATTCTCCCCCCTCCCCAATGTGGCATGGTGATCTGTTATAACAAATCAGTCAAATTTTGAAATTACTTATACAAATTTTATTTTCACTCCTATGTAAAGTACAGCTTTCACAGCACAGACTGTCATGATATCCACTATTCCCCAGTTGCACAAATGTGGATATTTCCTGTAAGGAATTTCACTCAAACTGCCTAAAAACTTTGAAAGTATGGGTTGCAAATGTCCTACAAACTTAAGTAGAGCATGACTTTCACTGAGCTGAATTTCATGAAACTCAAAGGTGCCAGCAATTCATTAGGTTGTAATGCTGTGTGGTTCAGCAAACAGGAAGCAACATTTAACCTGGATGTAACACTGTGCAGTTCAGCAGACAGGTAAAAACATTTCACTAGGATGTAACATTGTGCAGCTCAACAGTTACCATTATTTCACTATGATGTCATGCTGTACAGTTCAAACAGCTACAAGCATTACACTAAGATGTAAGTTACCCCTACCCCTAATTTCCCTTTCCTTAGACTGTGCTGTGGGGGTAGAGGTCCGAGGCAACTTCACTTGGCTTCGAACCATACAGTTGAGGGGACGTCAAAATTAAGTTTCGGCCTGGGTTTCAAAATTAGGTTCGGTGTGTTCATCAACTGCCATG
>Ga0123357_10011229_pt1 | contig 11467 bp, 8 predicted proteins | sample TergutEmb28metaG_FD_89873 | JGI IMG/M metagenome (GOLD analysis project Ga0123357, IMG submission 89873) | Embiratermes neotenicus P4 segment gut microbial communities from Petit-Saut dam, French Guiana - Emb289 P4 | ecosystem: Host-associated > Arthropoda: Insects > Digestive system > Gut ...
AAAATCTCACATGAGCTGGTTGGGTCCATCATTCATGAAGATTTGGACATGCGGAAGCTCTCCGCGAAGTGGGTCCCGAAATGTCTGAACGCGGATCAAAAACGTCATCTGTGCCAGTCGTCTGAGCAACTTTTGGAATTTTTTCAGCGCGATCCAAATGATTTCTTGTCGCGATTGGTGACCATGGACGAAACCTGGTTGTATCGCTATGACCCGAAGACAAAACAACAATCATTGGATTGCGGCATAGCGGCCCACACCGCCCCAAAAAATCTGAGTGTAAAAATCCATTGGAAAAGTTCTCGCCTCGATTTTTTAGGATCAAGATTGCACCCTCCTCATTTATTATCTTCCAAAAGGCCAAACTATCAACACGGAGTATTACTAATCTCTGCTGGTGCAATTGAAGGATATTTTGAAGGAAAAACGCAGCGGGAATTTCACCAAGGGGGTCTTAATCTTGCACGACAATACCCCGGCTCACTGAGCACTTTCAACCCAGAAGAAACTGGACTACCTGGGCTTCTTGATCACCCACCCTATTCTCCGGATCTGGTCCGTCGGACTACCACCTGTTCCCTGGACTGAAAAAACAATTGAAAGGTCGCCATTTTTCGTCCGACGCGGAGGTCATTGTTGCCGCGGAGACCTGGTTGGACGGACAAAATTTTGAAATTTTGTAAGTGGCTTGCAAACGTTAGCGCAACGAGCTAGGAAATTTATAGAGCTTCGTGGGAAGTATGTTGAGTAAATCCCGAGTTTGATCGCTGTAGCTTGTTTCCTTCCTGGTCTGGCTAAGGACTTATCAACACCCCTCGTAATATTCGTTTGCACTAACAAAGGATTTATATAAAATGCGTTAGATTTATTTATTCAATGTTAGGGTATACATGATTAACAAATTTTTTTTTTTTTCGACTCCAGATGCCTTGGCCTAATCTCATGTAATGAAGACCCCCTATTGAAGGTTCACACACACACACACACACACAGTGACACACATACCAAATGTATTTTAACAATCCGGAGCTTAGTCTATGAACATACCGACCATTACACGCAGAGAGAAAAACTGTGGGTTGTATGAATCCCATACGTAATAAGCTTACACTTACCGACATCTGAAGAACCTCCCCACGTGCCTTGCTGAGCCTGCCTCGCCAGTTTGTTCATGGCCTCCACGTAGAGACGCGATGCTGCAGCAGCACCTGGGGGAAAAAGAGAGATGCCGTAATTTCTGATGAAGGCGATGTGGCACACTGATTGAGGCTACTCTTGTAGGTATTGTTCATAGAACCGGTTGTTGAAAACCAACAGGTTTCGAAAATTGGCATTACATCCACCATTGCCTGAACAAAACTCTAATCTGTTGCGTTTGTAGTTAGTGCAACTGTCACACGACAGTTTGAAGCAGGATCTTGCCAGACAGGCAGCTGGAGTGACGACTTAGCCGCTACGGTTGCTGACAAATGTATTTCTTGGAGTCAGCTAGAGAGGGAAAGTACGTATAACTTGACATTGAGCCGCTTTCATGCAACCATTGTTGCCGTGGAAAAGCAATAAGTATTACAAATTCTGAGAGTGTGTCTGTAGCCTTAGGTACCCAACATGCAATTCGCATGCACCATAATGTCATCTGTGGCCTGTCCGGCTCCACAGTATTTCTTTGTATCATCTCATAGATGGCACGATTTTCGAAAAAAAAAAAAGTTATTGAACGTAAAATATTTGTTTTAATTTTCTCTACAACTTTTATCTGACACGTTTGTCATTCTAAGAACAACTGAGTGAAATATGATCAAAATGTATATTGGTCTTCATTTCAAATATTCTTTTTTCTTTTCAGACTTTAATGTGTCTTGGATTTTCTTGACAGATTTTTGAAAAATTCTTAAATCAAATAATCAGCACACCAACCAATGCACATACATAATTTTTTTTACATTAAAACATTTAAAATCGCTCAAACATGTTTCGATCCTAATATCATCCTCAGGGAGTTACAATGTTCCTTGCTAAAATCATATCATTAAAAACACTCACTGGTTAATTTCCTGATATTAACTCTGTGCTGTTGCAGCACGCTGCCATAGCACCAAGTTAATATAAAGAAATTAATCAATAAGTGTTTTTAAAAAATGTGACTTTAGCAAGGAAGAGTGTAGCTCCCTGACGATTATCTTAGGATCGAAACATGTTGGAGCGATTTTAAATGTTTTAATGTAAAAAAAAATTATGTATGTGCATTGGTTGGTGTGCTGATTATATGACTCTAGGAAATGCACGGTGCAATGATAAAGATACTGAAATCAAATTTCACGAACATCTGTCCAGTGGGAGCCGAGTTGTTCCATGCGGACAGACGGGCAGACGGACAGGACGAAGTCGGATTTCGTACTTTTGCGAACGCTTCTAAAGTCATGATCCGCGATACAGCTGGACAGCCATACGTATAATATGTCAAAGTTGTGTATCTACCGTCATCAGCATTTTGAGTCAACAAATGCCCCTTAGAATATTTTGCACTTAGAATACACGAGGTATTTCCACATATTGCATAAGTGCTTTTAACAGTTTACAGCAAAATGACAATCATATGTCACACCTACTTGAATTTTGGGTTTAAGATGTTCTGAATTTTGCCCTCAGGTTGTATTAATTCTTACAACAGCGATTATTATTCCTGAACATTGTCAGCCTATCGGTGCTTGCATTGTAGACGCAATTGTTTCTTAATTTATTAACCTAGAATTTTTCAGCTGGTAATGGTAATGTCCTTATCACCTGTTGCCTTGAAATTTGACTTCAACCTATTTATAGTCACTAGACAAAATGTGGTTTTGAAGGTACGTCAGCACGAGCAACCATACGCCTATTTTAAATTTCCGTAACGGGTCGAAAAGCATGGATTAGTATGATACAAAAGGCTAGAATTTTAAAAATTAAAATAAAATTCAAGTGTCGTGTATGGAAATACAGGCCATGCTCAGAATGTGATAAATACAGGCTATGCGCAGAAAGCAATAAGTACACGTTATGCGCAGAAGGTGATAAATACAGGCTATGCGCAGAAGGTGATAAGTACACGCTATGCGCAGAAGGTGATAAATACAGGCTATGCGCAGAAGGCGATAAGTACACGCTATGCGCAGAAGGTGATAAATACAGGCTATGCACAGAAGGTGATAAATACAGGCTATGCACAGAATGGGATAAATACAGGCTATGCGCAGAAGGCGATAAGTACACGTTATGTGCAGAAGGTGATAAATACAGGCTATGCGCAGAAGGTGATAAATAAACGCTATGCGCAGAAGGTGATAAATAAACGCTATGCGCAGAAGGTGATAAATACAGGCTATGTGCAGAAGGTGATAAAAAAACGACAGACTGTGTAGCGAACTGCCACCACAATACTCATATCCAAGCAAATAAGATAGCAACAAGAATGCATATATCCGTGGCGATGGGCTTAAAATATTAAACAAATGAAAGGAAGAATATTCAAGCCACGTCCCAATTTTTAGACTAGTAATAAACATCGAAATAATTGAAATGTTAACACCAATCATGTATTAGGACATGACACCGTCCATATCGCTTATAACGTAATAGGTCCTCCTCCAGTAGAGTGCGGCAAACAGCAAGAGGCGCACCGCAGCGCGGACAGAAACAGGCGGCCTAGTTTGCTGCAGATATCCTGACGTTAAGCGAGCGCGACAGATTAGGTGTTTGGCGTGAGTGGATATGATATTGAGTGCAGACGATCGAGGGACCCGACGCCTTATGGTCCTAGCTTTGGCACCGTTGTTTAAAACGCACTTAAAATATAAAATGACGATTTACATCCTTTTCCTTAGTTTGATATCCCAGTATAAAATATAAAACATTTAAAGCCTACTGATTATGTGATGCACCAACAGTGTAACATTCAACAACTTTACGCTCTGCCCACACTGTATTTATGTGTTTTGTACTCGTATTTATCCTAGAACAAACAGCAAATTCTGCCCCATGCATCATAAACTGATTGGTTTTTACAACCGAGATGAAAAGTGTTTACTGGGCGGTAGGACTTTGTTCTTTAAATAAAGCAGTCTGCGCTTCGTCTTTAAAGGCTTAATGAAAGACAACACTTCATTTTGCAGACACTATCGCTACCATTTGGGCATTAGATGTGATTCTGTAGCCAATTATATGCACACAACGCAAATCTTGAAGAATACTTGCTGAAGCACTACACTCGTAATCGGTTATTGTTTTAACTATTCCTAATACTGACTTCTAGCCAACAGTCTGACGAAAAGAATAGACGGAAGTTCCCAAACACTTGAATGCTTGCCGTTACTTCACCTATAATTTGGATTACATGGCACACAAATTGCGTTGATTTAATTCAATTAAATATCAAAACAAATCTTCAGACACTTGGCTCAACAAAATGATATCAAATAGTCTGTTCTTGCTTCACAGCAAACAAATGGCCCATCAATTCGGCTGATAAGCTGTTAAGGAAAGCAAGTGACGGTTATGCAGGGATCTGATAAAAAGCATAAATAAATTGTGAGAGGCTTATATATTTATATATATTAATGTTACAGAGACCATAGTTTTACCTTTTGTTTCTAAAAGTTTGGTAAGTTACCTGAACTGAATTGAAATGAACTAAAGTGTAGCGCTATTATTACTGTTTACTTGAATGTGTTCAGAGTACATGTATATTTTGAAGTGATTCTTTTTTAAACCATGCACTAGCTGCAATTGACGCGATTCTGTACCATCAATGTACATTTAACTTGAATAAGCCATACTTATTTAGAACGCACGTTTTCCTGAATGTTTCAGTCTTAAACATATTTCCAGGAAGAGTACTGAATAACAGCAACATACGTGCAGACAACCACACGTGTTATAACAAATGTTACAGGAATAATAATTTTATACATAAGCAAATCTAGACAAAATATGTTAAGATTCGTACTAAAAGAGTTGAGCGAGAGAATAGAGAAGTACAGTTGTCCCTGTCCAGCCGTGAAGGCACAACGGACAGCAGAGGCGCAGTTCCATTCGGTCGTAACCTTAGTATTAGATGCGGCTGAGTGGTCGACTTTATGCTCCGGTCGCCGTTACCTCGAAAAAGAACCTCGTTACTCACAGAATAGCGAGCTGGATGGGCCACAGAGCCTGTCGGGATGCTGTGAGGAGGACAAGAGCCTCTTGCCTTTGCGGAAATACCGAACCTGCATTGTGCAGTTGGCAGCCTAGTCCAAATATCGTTTGAATCAACTGGGCTATGAACAATAACACTCAAAACGTGACAAAGAAGTACCCCATAATGCTTTGAATTGTGGAAACTATGAACAGGTCATGAGATATTTCTCACTCCTTCAGAACATTAACTGAACAATATCCTGTCGATTCAAAGGCAGTGCAGTAAAAAGTATAGGCTTAACAGTTTTGTACATTGTAAAATTCTGTTAATTTTTATTTATTTCTTACATGAGACTATATTACATCTGTCGAAGTATTTAAATTTAAGAGTAGTTATGCGTATTGCATTAGCTATCATGCATTACTCATTCAGAAATTGAACTGAATGTTTTCGTGTTTCTTTATTTGTTGATGTTGTTGAAAGCTGTTTTGTTCACGGAGAACGTATTATAATTTTATTTTCTTTTAAAATGTAAAGCAACCCCTAAAAAGACCTGGACAGGCCCTGAGGGTTCCAGGATGTTGAGGCTCCCAGATTTCAAGAAAATCGGCACATGAAGATGGTCATGTTGTCAGCCTTCACCCCCCAGGAATTATTGGTATTACTTTCTGTTAGAGGTTGAGCCGACCCCAGGGCCACAGTGCGGCCAAACGGATTATATCAATGAAAAATTGCAATGACACCATCGGGAATCGAACCCGCGACCTTCCGACTTGTAGCGCAGTGCCTCAAACAACTGCTTTACCGCGTGCCACATTTACTTCCAAAGATACTTAATATTTTTCTTTATCAGCTCGACATCTTTCGTCTACATTATAACCGATGGAAAAAATGACCAAGTAGAAGGATCACACTTGATTTCTGCAATGTAGTGATATATATATATATATATATATATAATATTTACGTAGGAGGGAGGTCAGTAACATCTGGTAGTTGATATATAAGGTCAGTATGATAGCAAGCGGAAGGACAGGTTTCAAGAGCAGGGAATTAAATGAGTCATGTGTGAAGTGGGATAGACAGAGAACTGGTGAGTAGGAGAAGTAGAGGTTAGTATAGGATAGAAGATGCTGCATGTATTTACAAAGGCGATTTTAGTTTGTTAGGCATTTGTCAATGTCAAGTTTAATGGGGTTTTGAAGTTTGCTGGGACAGTCAAAATTCGAGGGGTTGACACTTTCAGGAGATGTAAATCAAGAGAGGGTGGATATCGTGTTAGTTACGGTAGCACATTAGAATTGTCCGGTAGACGCCGCTCAAATTGAGTCTGCATACATAACGTTAAGGGATATCACGTTAGTCATTAGGAACCAATGAGGAGACAGGATAGAAAATTTCAAAGTTTTGGACCTATTAGGAGACTGCTAAATTTACATGGGACCAATCAGACTAGTTAGGAAAATTAGAGTGGGGGGATTTTGAATAAGGAAACCAACTTCGGATGTTGTAGCGAAAGACGCACAAGTCTTTCAGTTTTCCTGGAGGAAGGATGCGTGATTGCATCACTCCTCATTCAGGCCAGATTTACAGAATAATTAAATTAATAAGTAATACAATATACAATAAAATACAATATTAAAATAAGTGATCAATTCGGACTTAAGTGATATTACCAAAAATCCCACCGTTTAAATGTCTATGATTTCACAAATGTTGGTGTGACGGGCAGACACCAAGTGTGAAAGTGATCCGTGCTACATTTATCGCATGTCATCACAACGTGTAACAAATTAGCACCCCTTGACTTATAATAAGCCACGCAAAAGATAATCCAGATTATCGATTATACGTAAGTCGTCTTAATGGTTCTTCTTCACTGATTTCACAATATTCAAAACACATTTATCCCAGTAAAGCAGGTTTCATGGAAAACGACTTAGAAAGATAGGTGAGACGGTTGTAACATTTTGGATTCATTATTATAGACTACGTTATGTAAAAAATATAATACTTTTATATATGTGGGAGTTCATGAACGTAAACACTGTCATCTGAGATACTAGTTTTTTATTTCTGCTTGTTGAAGGTTCTTGTACCACATATATTTTTTATTCACTATTCAGAATGTAAATAAATAGCTTTTACAAACATTCAAGTATCGTGTAGGAAATTAAACGTGGAGAGGGTTATTTCAGACAAGGACATCGTGGTCGCAGTCTTCTCCTTCCTACTGAAGTCGGTAACGTTACGGCGACTGTCGGGTCACCTCAAAAGTCCCATTTATGAGGTCTCGGTGGAGACAGAATAGGCTCTGGTAGCTACAGTTCTAGCGACGTGTGCGTCTATTCAAAACATTCGAGTGACGTCGTAAAACGGCGCGTTCCTGCAACGCCTGCAAAGGAGACGATGGTCGCCATTTCAAAGAGCTCTTGCAGCTTATTTGAAAATTATATCATTAAAATTACACAAATGTAGAAGCAATAAACTTTTATGAAAATGAAAATTTTAAATAAAAACATCTATCTCAGAAGTCATCGCTGAACTCGACATGAAAGAGATGGCTCCGACCGCATGTTCCCGGTCTCAAATTAAGTCTCTTGTGCCAGCTACGATCCCTGGAAGTTTGTAAAAACAACTGCATTATGCTCTGTACTGTAGGCTGTGTCTCATGTTTTAGGAGAGCGCTTAAAGTTCGTGTTGCACTGCCACTATTAATTCCTGGATTTGCTGGAAGTCTGTTGGTTTTGTAGTGTTAGTGCGGTCTGTTCCTACGACTTGAAGATAAGTGTACTTCTATGGTACAAACTTTCTTCTAGTGTGCAGAATCCTCTGTTACTCGAAAAGCTTCCCTTCAAACTTATACCCAAAGCGCCATGTTTCATTATTACAGAACAGTTATGTTGTTACCAGAAGGCGCACACGCACTGGAACCAGTAAGTTTCATTTCTAGTGCAATATTTTTTTTTTAACTGCTGCCCACGCAGAGTGGCGAGTTCACCCAAATAATTAAACAGGCGATCCCCACCCCACCCCCTCTCTTAATTTTGACTGCGTTATTCAATTCTTTCTGGTAGTGACACACACCACCATGGTGCAATTGTTTCTACAGGGTGGTTAATGTCAACCTAGGGTTGACGTATCTCACTGTGGCAGAGTTTTTACTCGGACACTTAACACAAACACAACTCGAAATTCGAAAGGGCCTTCTGCTGTAAATCATATCATAGGGCTGAATATGTCAAGCCTGTGTTTGGCATATAGATGGTATTTCACTGTTTGCACCTCCAAATTCCGAAATTGGAGTAAATTGCTTCGAAACACTGTTTAATTCATTGTCGAAAACATTTATACTTAACAGGGTCATCGAAAGTGAAACCACAACTGTTATCTTCTGAAATATGTAGTTGTACTACATATGTAAAAAGTAAAGTGATTCCGTTACAGGCTCGGTGTGGCCCAGAGGGTGGGTAGAGGTATAACTCTACTCTTCCATGAACGCGGCAGTAGAAGGGGGTGAGTGGTCAGCAGCACGCCCCGGCCGCATTTTACCCCCGGGAAGGACCCGGTACCCATTTTAAGGGAGGCTGGGTGGGCCCCAAGGCCGGTCTCGACAGGCGGAAAATCTCGTCCCCACTGGGATTCGATCCCGGAACGTCCAGCCCGTAGCCAGTCGCTATACCGACTGAGCTACACGGCCCACACTAAATATGTAGTTATACTAAATATTCGTTTTTAGCAATATAAGTAAAGAGATCCCACGAAAATATGGCAATAAATCAGTCGTCGACTTTTGACTAAAATTTCGTTGTAGAAAAAGGAATTCGTAACTTACAATTATGAAAAGAACCAAGTTTGTCAAGCGTCTCAATTTTTACCTAGGGAAACAATAATCTATCCATAACATGCTTGGTCCCATCAGGAAAATTACAGTTAAGTTTGCGTAATGAAAATATTAATAATATTATTACAAATTAACGAAGCGAATTCAAAGCAACAAAGACAACTCTCCCACTCCATTTCTTCAATCTCCCTATAATATACACACATGTGCTTGTTTTGAAATGAACACAAAGCATGTCTTCTCAATTATCTGTGCTTAAAAAAAAACTTGTATATATATATATATATATATAGAGAGAGAGAGAGAGAGAGAGAGAAAGAAAGACACATTTAGAGAGACAAACCTACTTTTCACTCAATTCAACATACACAACTTAAGTGTCTATCCCCAGAATCACTTAAATATTCCAGTAGTGACGGCGTCGCCTAAAAACGCAGGAGGGCAAGATAGACCAACTTCATTATTGTCTATATAAGTAAAACAATAGGTGCAATTATACAGCAGGACAGGAGCCCTCTCAAGGGTGAAGTACACAGCATTAAAAAAAAAAACCTCTACGCTCTCTTTCTATTAAAAATACTTTGTCATCGTGCTCCGACGTGATTAACTTTATGTAGTATTTATAAAAAATAAACGTGCCAGTATTTAGTACGTAGCAGGCGAACTTTATATAACACTGCAGAATCTTTGCGTGCTGCTGCATGATACACAAACTACCTCAAATTGTAAGAATCTGTTTGAAAAGTTAGGGATATCATTTTTACCTCCTCCTAGCTCTGTTAAAACACATCAAATTATAAATATTTCCCTTCTGTTACCCATTCCGATTATTGTAATTTCGCCCAAAATATCTCCTATCCTTGAACTCAATTAATTTCACACCCCTGCATGATTAGTCACGGCCATCCAGGTTATTGCAGCCACGTGAATTGCTTTGTTTATGTGTTGCAATCTAACACAAAATTACCTTCCTACAAAAGACAATTACCATAGTTACACAAACCACAGAAACAAGCGTCGTTTCAAACTTCAGTAAAGTTCATTGTGTTGTGTTAAGTTAACGGCGATATGAGCTTTATTGTAAGTGGTTCCTTAGGTGGTTACTATACATACTGGACTTTAGTCAGTAACGGAAGGGGATCACCACAAAACCAATTGGGACTTCCGGGTACTTCCTTATTCTCTAGCCACAAGTTCACCCAGCCGAGTCCTTTTTTAAAATTTGATTTTATCTTTTAATATTTAACCTTTTTTAAAAGCTTATCTTTTCTTGGCTAGAAAAAACTGCACATTTAGTGGAGTTCGAAGTTTCAGTAACATTTTCAGCAGAACCAGTTTACGTTCATCCATCCTCTTCGTTAAGGTAAGTTAAAAGTAAAGTAAGATGAAGTTCACCCTAGAACAGGACACGAAGGCCTAGAGGGTGAATACAGGTATACCTCTACTCTTTCTTTAAGCTCGGTACTAGATGGAGTGGATTGTCTACGCCAGGCCCCGGCCGATTTACCCCCGACAAATTCCCGGTACCCATTGTATAGGAGGCTGGGTGGGCCCCAGGGAAGTTCTGGAAGGGTGCGGAAAATCTCGCCTCCACCGGGACTCGATTTCTGGCCCGTACCAATTCGCTATACCGACTGAGCTATCCCGGCCCTCCTGTTGGTTAAGGATCCCTTTTAATATTATCCTTTCATCTATGTCTCGGTGTTCTAACAGATCTCTTTCTTGCATCAAAATTCTCTAAGCATTCCAATTTTCCCCACGCATGCCTCATCCTTCTGGAGTTTTGTCAGTACAAATCATGCAAATCCTCATCACACAATTTCCCCCCAACTCGTCTCACTTTCTCCCCCTTAGAAACTGACGAATAGGTGTCCTTCTGTGGCAGAGTTAGACAGCTAGTCATCAGTTTTGGTTCTACCACACCACCAGAATACCCTGATGTTAGGGAAAGAGTTACCGAAACGTCGGGAAAACTTCACATCCTGACGCGGCTGTCTGCCAGAAGAAATTTCGTTGAATTCTGTCGCCGCGAAAGCTTCAAGACTTACATTACGTAATTTATGTAAATTCGAGTGGGGAGAATAAAAATGTTGGAAAGAAGTGTAAGTGGGCAGTCTCGTCCCATTTAAGTCACAATGCAAACATTTTAATGGCGGGACAGAGGAAAACCACAAAATAAATTGGCTAAATATAGACCTCTATACTACTGCTTAACAGAAACGGTTCATCTTATCATTGCACCGTGCATTTCGTAGAGTCATTTAATTAGCACACCAATTAATGCACAAACATAATATTTTTTACATTAAAACATTTAAAATCGCTCCAAAATGTTTCGATCCCAAGATCATCTTCAGGAAGCTACACGGTTCCTTGCTAAAGTCACATTTTTAAAAACACTCGCTGATTATTTTCCTAATATTAACTTGGTGCTGTGGCAGCATGCTGCCACAGCACCAAGTTAATATTAG
>Ga0123357_10011231_pt1 | contig 11466 bp, 7 predicted proteins | sample TergutEmb28metaG_FD_89873 | JGI IMG/M metagenome (GOLD analysis project Ga0123357, IMG submission 89873) | Embiratermes neotenicus P4 segment gut microbial communities from Petit-Saut dam, French Guiana - Emb289 P4 | ecosystem: Host-associated > Arthropoda: Insects > Digestive system > Gut ...
CACTGCACACGTACTTCGGAAAGTACTAATGTAAAAGTACAGTAGATTCAACACTGAAACTAAAGATATAAGCACCATGAATAGTAACAACAGAATAGCTGCAACACTGTATTCCCTAGGGACATAGTTTTGTCTCAGGAATATAAGTATAAATACACTGCATAAAGGAGATGATGAAGAAGAAGAAGATGATGATGATGATAATAATAATAATAATAAATTGACTTATATTAATTTGCATAAGTAAATAGTGTATAAATTCAGTTTCTTGCTGCGTTCTGTTATTGATCGTTATTTAGATAAGTTATTGATCGCTATTTAGATAAGTTATTTTTCGCTATTCAGATAAGTTATTGATCGCTATTTAGATACGTTATTTTAAATTTGTTATTTTCACCGACATGTTAATGGTCATCAAAACATTAACCATAATGGTAAATTTTAACGAATAGTGGTTCAATAAATCATCCTATTCAACGCTGATGTTGCATTCAAAGTCAGATATACTGATGTTCAGAAACAGAAGTTGTAGTTGTGGCTGGAAATTGAACGAAATTTTCAGTCATTTCAAAATATCTAGGTCTTAATTGCAGTATAATTTATATTTAATATAATGAGCTGGCAGACGATACGAATGGCGCATTTTTCGCGAAGGCACTTAACATTTGTTTTGCAAGTGCACTGTACACTCCAAACCGGTCCCCTTTAAGCGATATTTACATTCTTTCTTACGTTTGAGAGTATAGCTAAAACAATACAAGGTCCCCGTCAAACAATTGGCTTTCGCCGTAGACAGCCGAATCGCCCCGAGTATCTACGATGGGAGTCTTTAAACGGGTGAACCCCCGCGCCCTGCCGCAAGAAGGCAGAAACAGACCGATTCGAAACAGGACAGGTAATGTACGTGAAATGTAACACTGAGGCGCGTTCGTGTAACCATTGTTGCTGTGGAAAGGCAATAAGTATTACACATTCTGAGTGTGTGTTTGTAGTCTTATGTATTCAGCATGCAATTCGCATGAGCCATATTGTTACCTGTGGCCTGCCCCGCTCTACATTATTTTTCGACATTTTCTCATAAACAGCACAATTAAAAATTAAAGTTATTGTACACAAAATATGTTTTGATTTCCTTACACTAGTACAGACGAAACAATTAAGAATAAATATACATAAAAGAAACAATACAAAAAACGCAGTACAAAGAATCAAAAACACGGTAAAAACAAATAAACATATTACCAAAACATCCACACAATTGTCAAAACTCCCCCACATACACACATACACACACATTACAAAACAAGTTAAAACAACCACAGTACAAGATACACACCAAGTGAAATAGTCACAATACAGTCAAGTACAGATATGAATAATTTATTACATAAAGATAAACTACATGTTTCGGCTCTTTCATTGGCCATCTTCAGGTTGATAATTGAAAAAACTTAATAAACAGCTACACTTGACTTTTGTGGGTTGTTTACAGTGGGGAGGTAAGATGTGGAGTGGGAATGAGATCTCGCATGTTGTGTAGGATGGGTGGTGTGGGTACATGAATTCTGTTATTTTCTATTCTAGGTTAATATAGTTGGATCCAACTATATTAACCTAGAATAGAAAATAACACAATTCATGTACCTACACCACCCATCCTACACAACATGCGAGATCTCATTCCCACTCCACCTCTTACCTCCCCACTGTATATAACCCACACAAGTCAAGTGCAGCTTCTTACTAAGTTTTTTCAATTATGAACCTGAAGATGGTCAATGAAAAGGGCCGAAACATGTAGTTGATCTTTATGTAATAAATTATACATATCTCTACCACCGTATAGATATGTTAGACAAGTATACACACTCCAATCTAGTTTATTATAAACACAACTGGGATGACGAACCTTATGACAGTCAAGTACCCTCAGTATAAGGTCGCCCTAATGTACATGGCACTTTTGTCCCCAAGAACTTCACCGTAACTCACTTCTCTTCACTTATTTCACTACAAAACGAAAAAGTGTGTAGGTACAAGCAGCCTGCAGCTCCACGTCCGCAAAACGTTTCCTGGCATATTATTTAATTCAACACAATTACAGCTTTACCGTCACGTGTGCTTAAAGTCATAGAAAATTTATTACGTTTTATGCTGCGGCAGACGATTACCGACGTCACTGGCCCTGATGCGTCATCCTGTATATGAAACTCTGATATTCCCTTCAAGGAAAACACACACGCACACAATCTGTGTATCTCTGATACATGATACAGCATAATCCACTGTTACGTTTTAATATGGTTTTGTTGTAAGGCGGAGGGATGGGGAGGGGGGAGGGACATGAATATAATGAAAAAAGATGTAGTGAGAGAGGAGGATTGGTAGAGTCCTAATGACGGCGAAGCTTTCGTCCTGTTTTATATACGGTACACAGATGGTGCACGAAGGCCTGGCTGTCTGTTTCGGTTCATGAAGAAAGGCGCTTGAATGGGTGGGCGGGAGATAGAAAAGAGGGAGAACAATTAGTATGACATCCAGGCATCCGTCCGCCCGCCCGCCCGCCTGTCCGCAGACAGCAGACTGATTCTCACATCTCCCTTCTCCGTGATAAATAAATCAAAAGCTTCCGAGAAGAGTTAACATTTTACGGGGCATCAGATTTTCTTTGTTTTTTAAATACGGACACACAAATATTATCTTTCTTAAGTATCTCCTCTTGAGATATTGATTATACTGTATTTCTTGCGGTCGCTATATTCCTCGTTGATTTCCGGCGGCTGAGAGTCTGTTGCACTTTCTACGAGAACCAGCATTGTGCCCTATTTCGACATACATTAGTCGAGTGTTCTACTCCGCAAATCTTAAAGCGAAATTAAGTATTATCTGCCCCGGAATGATAAAAGTTTTGGTTATAGATCAAGGTAGATATTTGAGAAAAGTTAAATGCAAGTTGTTCAATGCCGATCCTAGTGGCCGAGTGGTCTAAGGCGTAGGTCTGCGGCTACTCTATTCTTGGGGTCGTGGGTTCGAATTCCACCGGCGACATGGAGGTTTGCCGGTTGTGAGTGTTGTGTGTTGTCAGGTAGACGTCTCTGCGACGAGCTCATCACTCGTCTAGAGGAGTCCTACTGACTGTGGTGCGTCGTTGTGTGTGATCTAGAAACCTCGTGAATGAGGAGGCCCTGACCCACTGGGGGCTGTCGCGCTGTCTGCGGCCACTCAATTGCTTGGATTGTGGGTTCGAATCCCGCTGGGGCATGGAGGTATCTTTTTTGTGTTTGGTTGTTTAGGATAGGTAGTGGACTGTGTGACGAAATGATCTCTTGTTCAGAGAAGTCATACACGGTGTGTGTGTGTGTGTGTGTGTGTAATTATGTGTGATCTAGAAACTAGATAAATAAGGCGGTCTGTGTTCGATTTGGACTATAGCGTCAGAGAAAAAAGGGGTTTATTAAGATAAAAGAACTGTTACTTACTTACTTACTCCAAGGTGCAGAGTCCTTCTTGAGAAGCTAAATGGTTTGCAGCTAGTCAAGAAATTCCCCTCATTTCACAGAACCCGAATGTTCATTACCGCACTCACAAGTATCCGCCACCTGTCTCTATCCTGGGCCAGCCCAATCCAGTCTTTATACCCACATCCCACCACCTGGAGATCCATCCTAATATTATCCACCCATCTACGCCTAGGTCTCGCCAGTGGTCTCCTTCCCTCCGGTTTCCCCACCAAGACCCTATACACCCCCCTCTCCTCGCCCATATGCGCCACATGCCCAACCCATCTCATTCTTCTCGATTTTATCACCCGCACAATATTGGGTAAGTAGTACAGATCATTTAGCAAAAGAATTGTAAATAACACCCATATTTAATACAGAGGGGGCAACCGTCTTGACAACATGGAGGTAAACGGAAGTTTTGTCCGAGAAAAGAAAGATGGGCTGAGTTTTATCATTATTGTTATTATTATTAGTAGTAGTAGTATTATCATCATCATCATCATCATCATCATCATCATCATCTGTAAATTTGGCCCTAAACTTCCCAAAGTGTTTTCTGTGAGATATTCAAACTAAAATTCTTTATACATCTCTCACTTCTACCCTACGTAATGCATGCCCCCATCTCCTTCATTTCGTTTTGATAACTCTGAATGCTATTTGGCTTAGCGTTGCAGAAGCCTTACCAGCACGGGCAGGGATATTCTTGTGACGCAGTTAAAACGCGCCCTGTATCGTATGGTGTAGAGTGTGCGATAGTTTGTGTTGTTGCTCGGAATACGTCGTGCCAGTTCTGGAAAGATTGTGATTAATGGAACGGGAAATGCATGCAAAGAGATAATAGTGGCAAAGCTCGAGACGGTACGCGGAGGAACAGAGCAAAACAGACTATAGAATAGCCGAAGTGTCGGCCAAGATTCGAACCAGGCACTACCGGGTGTAAGAAGCCTTATCTCTTGAACAAATATCTCTGTCCCTGTCTAATTGTAGCTGGGTGCAAAGCGACCTGACCATGTAATTAACCCTCTCGTCCATCTGCTACCGACGTTATATATATATATATTATACATATAAAATACATATATATAGTGTATAAAAAAATATAACGGTAAAGGTAAAGTGATCCCGTTACAGGCCCGGTGTGGCCCAGAGGGTGGGTAGAGGTATAGCTCTACTCTTCCATGACCGCGGCACTAGAAGGCTGTGAGTGGTCAGCAGCACGCCCTGGCCGCACTTTACCCCCGGGAAAGACCCGGTACCCATTTTACAGGAGTCTGGGTGGGCCCCAGGACCGGTCTGGACGGGCGGAAAATCTCATCCCCACCGGGATTCGATCCCGGACCGTCCAGCCTGCAGTCAGTCGCTAAACTGACTGAGCTACCGGGCCCACATATAATATATATATATATATTTATACATACATACATTTTCCCGCACGTTATAATGGCGTTAGGACAACTTTTTTACTTGTACCTTACTGTACATACACAGCGATTAGACAGGAAGTCATCACAGCAAGCCGTCAGTAACCGACATGTGGGAGTTGTCTGAAGGATGTGAGATTTGAATGTATAAACCTGATTTAAAATGAACCATATGGATCTGAACCTCCTATACATGAAATATGTGAGAAACGGCTTCACGTCTTTTCTCGTGTAATTAAATACTGTGACAAGGTAATTGCTATCCTTGTCTGGGCTTATTTTCTGCTATCAGTCTGATGTTTGATAACGCTGTCACAATACCAGTTCTTGTTTTTCAACACGAGTACAAGTTAACGCTGTGGGCCCGGTAGCTCAGTCGGTATAGCGACTGACTACGGGGATGGACGGTCCGGGATCGAATCCCGTTAGGGCGAGATTTTCCGCCTGTCCAAACTGGCCCTGGGGCCCACCCAGCCTCCGGGGATGCCGGGTCCTTTCCCGGGGGTAAAGTTCAGTCGGGGCGTGCTGCTGACCACTCACCACATTCTAGTGCCGCGGTCATGGAAGAATAGAGCTATACCTCTACCCACCCTCTGGGCCACACCGGGACTGTAACGGGATCACTTTACCTTTTTACAAATTAGCATTACAGACTCTATTTTTACTTTTTTCTTGCACTGAAAATTTAAGAATGTGTACAATTTTTGAAAATTTTACTGTAAAGAAGTACTCGTAGGTCCTTTGAGCAATCGGATTGATACTTGTACTACGCAGTTTCAAAAGCCAAAGTAAACCACGGTTTTAGGTCGAGAAATGTCTTCTGGCTTCTAAGTACCCTTGGCATGTGGGCAGCAGATGGTACACTCCATAACTCTTCGTAGACGAAACTGATCTTTAACGGTCTGTCCCACCGTGGCACTAAGGTTTGTTTTGGGTTGTAGAGGGAATTGGTGTACAGTGGCTGTAGCCAGAAGTTTATAGCTTGTTTAACGTCGGAGTCTGTTGCAAATCGTCGGCCAGCCAAAGCTTCTTAAGGGGCCAAAAAGATGTAAATCGCAGGGGGAGAAATCCGGAATCTGGAGGGGGTGGTGTAAATAACCTTCCAACTGTGATGTCGTTAACAGTAACAAGTCATGTTGGCAGATGTGGGCAGATGTAGAAAACCCTCAGACTTCGCAGAATGTGACGGTAGCACGTGCTGTGACGTTGCAAAATCCTGCGCTTTGCCCGTACATTGCATTTACGTGTTTTTCATTAATTCGGACCCATAAATTCGCTGTTATATCCCTAACCAACATAACCCGAATAGTCTTTGTAATGGAAACGCATTGTTTTTCTGTGAGGAGGAACTGATTTTTTTTTTTAAATTTAGAGATAAATATCAAGCTTCAGAGGTTAAAAAATGTAGGCGCATTCGCAAAATTAAGAAAAACGATTGTTCAGTTTCGTCATGTTTGTTTGTCTGTCCGTCTATCCGGATGACACAACTCGGCTCCTACTGGACGGATTTTCATGGAATTTGATATTTGAGTATTTTTCGAAAATCTGTCGGAGAAAATTTAAGTTACATTAAAATCTGACAAGAGTATCATTAAAACATGACAAGAATAACGGGCACTTCACATGAAGGTCTGTGTACATTTATGATAATATCTCGCTCAATTATCCTTCGACTGAGAAAAGTTCAGAAAATATTTGTTGAGAAAATCAAAACACACATTTCACGCTCAGTAATAGTTTTTCGAATATCTTTCCGTTTATGAGGAAATGTGGAAAAATTTTCGGAGCTGAGAAGGCCAGAGGACAACAAGGTTACGGCGCATGCGCTTTACATGCTGGATACCTAAACCGACAAACACACATTCAGAATAAGCAATACTGTTTGCTTTTCCGCGGTAACAATGGTTGCACGAACACACTTCAATGTTATAAGTTTTACATTGCCACTCTTCTTGGTATTCGTAAGTTACTTATTATAATTTTCGTAATTATTATCTTCCATCTTCGGAATGGTCTAAATATTTATTGTTTGTATATTTTTTACATTAAATATAAGTAATTAGAAGACTATAAAATGGTGATAGTATAAATTACAAACGTTCTAGGTACGGCTAATTACAAAATGGTGCTCAATTTTTCAGCACACCTTATACATAAAGAATATTTTTTTCTGTTAAAAAAGAAATGCATTAACAGCAGCCATAATACATAAGCAGAGCAGGCACGTGGTGGATATTACGTGAGCAGTAGATATATTTTTAGAAATTTTACTGGAAGGTGGAACGTTAAAGGATAGTTGAGAGAGAAGAAGAGTGTTTAGACACCAATAACGTGTGTGTTTGTAATAAACGTAGGTTTAATAGTGCAAGTGCTTAAACATGTCAAAAAAAAGAAGGCTGGCGTTCTTTACAGAATTCATAATACAGGCTGAACACTTCGGATATCCCCGACTGGATCTACAGCACGCAATTTCAAAAATGATGTTCTTTGTTCCAGTGAAACACATTTATTTTAACCTTCTGTCCTTTCTTTCCTTCTGAACACGTGTATGTATTTTGCATACCGTGTGTGATTCTCATAATCTTAACAAAGCAAAATTCTATTCTGGAGGAAATAAAGAGCAGACTTATATCAAGGAATGCTTGCTATCATTCAGTGCAGAAAATTTTGTCTTCGAGTTTGTTATCCAAAAATACAAAGATTAAGATACAGAAAACTGTATTTCTGCCCGTTGTTTTGTATGGGTGTAAAATTTGGTTGTTTACGTTCAGAGATGAACGTAGGGTTAGGTTGTTTGAGAACAATGTGCTGAGGAGAATATTGGACCTAAGGGGATGAAGTAATAGGGGAGAGGAGAAAACTACACAACGAAGAACTTAACCCTTTAAAGTCCGAATTAAATCCCATCTGCCATCTGTTGGCATTATTAGGAGCTCACCATATTCTCCGCATTAGCTGGGTAAGGGTTAATTATCTCTGTCTCTCACCCGCTATTGTTCGGGTGGTCATATGTAGAAGATTGACATAGGCGGGGCATGTAGCGCGTGTGGGGGACAGAAAAGGCTTATACAGGGTCTTGGTGGGGAAACTTGAGCTAAAGAGGATACTTGGAAGACCCAGGCATAGATGGGAAGATAATAAAATGATGGATCTTCAGGAAGTGGGATGTGGGTTTATGGACAGGATCGAGTTGGCTCAGGATAGGGACAGGTGGCGGGCACTTGTGAATGCGGTAATGAAATTTCGGGTTCCATAAAATGCTGGAAATTTCTTGACTAGCAAGACCGGCTAGCTTCTCAAGAAGGACTTCCCTCCCTGAAGTAATTGAGTAGTAAGTAAGTAAGTAAGTAAGTAAATAAGTAAGTAAGTGTAAGATTTTCTTATCTATGAGTGTATGAGATGAAGTTTTGATTACAATTAGCCCTTTACTTCTGCGATATCATAAGACGGAATTTATCAAGTAATGACTGATTTTAAATCTTATTCACACACTCAAATAGGGTCTGTATGGAGCGTAATGTTACTGGCGCCACTGACAATTTGTTGACAACTCGTTAGTTTGGGGAATTTTTTGTGTGGTATTTAAAAGAGTACGAAAATGCATTTTAGAATTCTATAGGTTGTTTAAACTATAGCTTTTAAATTTAAGGCATTTTATCCCATTTGTGCTCATTATCATTTAGAATTAGGATAAATTCAGTCTAAACACCGCAGTTTGCTTTGGTACTTACGGCTGCATGCTTTTGTCTAAATGTCCATCATTGCGCCGAACACAAGGGAAAAAGAATATATATATATTATATATATATATATAAAGGTAAAACTGGCGCGTATGGGTGAGGAGAGGGGGTGTATAGGGTCTTGGTGGGGAGACCGGAGGGAAAGAGACCACTGAGGAGACCTAGGTGTAGATGGTGGATAATATTAGGATGGGTCTCCAGGAGGTGGGACGTGGGTATATGGACTGGATTGGGCTGGCCCAAGATAGACAGGTGGCGGACGTTTGTGAGTGCGGTAATGAACCTTCGGGTTCCGTGAAATGCGGGGAATTTCTTGACTAGCTGCAAACCGGTTAGCTTCTCAAGAAGGAATCTGCACCATGGAGTGAGTAAGTAAGTAAAGGTAAAGTGATCCTGTTACAGTCCCGGTGTGGCCCAGAGGGTATGTAGAGGTATAGCTCTACTCTTCCATGACCGTGGCACTAGAAGGGTGTGAGCGGTCAGCAGCACGCCCCGGCCGCACTTTACTCCCGGGAAAGACGCGGTACCCATTGTACAGGAGGCTGGGTGGGCCCCAGGGCCGGTCTGGACGGTCGGAATATCTCGTCTCCACCGGGCTTCGATCCCGGACCTTCCAACCCGTAGTCAGTCGCTATACCGACTTAGCTACCCCCCCCCCACCACACACACACACACAAACATATGCTTTTATTCTTGTGTTTAACCTGATGGTGGTTTTATGCCGAAACATGTAGTTAAAAGTAATGAATACATAAATTATTGCTTTCAGACTCGATTTACCGTAATCCTGTATTTTGGTGCAATAACGGAGAAAGAATCTTACAAACGAACAGAAAACAGGCTTTACGAAAAGCAAAACAGCACTAACGTTTGTCAGAGAATGAACAGAACGGAAATTACGAAGTTAAAACCTAACCTAACCTAACCTAACCATCCAATTATTATTTACTTGAAATCCACATATGTTTGAGAGTACATTGGACGATCAAAGAATCCAATTTATTTTTTTTTTTTTTTACGGGGGCAAAAATTCTTCTTTTCACCACAGCTTTGGGGTCGCATCTGGTTAATCGTCAGCCTGTCAGAAAATGCAGATTGCATATTCCAGTTTTTTAAAATTAAGTAACCATTTTCGAGAATGCGATTAGAATTGTGAAACCAGCGGTTAATTGGTTGTACAACGTCGGTAAATTTGTAATTTAGCGGTAAATCTACTCATTATATAACCTTTAAATTGGCTGCCAGTAATTACTCCTATGACTTGTCTTGGCGACTTGTAATATAAAGGTTTGGGACCAAAACTCTTCCTTGGGTCTTAATACCGATCACTCGATTTCACGTGTCATCCAAAGTTACAGTTTTATGGGAAAAGACTTTTGAGTGTCTCTGCTCTCTTATTCTCCAGGTTACCGTCTCTCATTATCAGACATTTTGCGCGCCATTATGTCCCTAGTCCCCTGTACGTAGATATCCTGTGCCCTCTTGACATCATTTTATAATCCTGAAGAAAGAATCAGCCTTCTCCATGGAAACGTCTTTTATCACACTACATCGCCTCACACCACAGAAGCCCGTAAACCTGATTTCATAACTGGCCGGCTGCGTTTAAATTTTGCACAATCTAACGTTTTATATTCGCAGCGGAACTTCTTTGTTTCTAATTTGAGCCACTTTAACCCTTATCTTGCTTACGTGGAGAATACGGTGAGTTCCTAATAATGCCAGCAGATGGCAGATAGGATTTAACTTGATACTGAAAGGATTAACCTACTCGCATGTATCTGTACGTGGAAGTAAATAAATAAATAAATAAATAAATAAATAAATAATAGAAAATCCACTGTGTTGAACATTGCACAAGTAGCGCTCACGTGTTTGGTTTCATCTACGATTATACACGTGTTTACATACACATAGATCAACAGAATAGAGTAAATTCAATTGACAATGTACGTTAATTAGCCACGTATGTTATTACGTAGGCCTATCTCCCTGTGCCTGCAAGGATCTTGACATGTACTCAGTGTAGCGGAATTCTGTTGGTCCAGCTAGACTGAACGCACAGACCCTGCTCTCAGAATGTGTGCATTGGCCGCACGTTGGATATTCCAAGTCCCTGCAGGCTACTGAGAACAATTCCTGCCAAACTTTTACGACTTTACCATCTACATTGTATCGCTGCTGTAACCTAACCCAGCTCGTCAGTCGTTTCGCATGTCTTAATCTCAAGGAATCTAAGTGTTCTAAGAAGCAAATCGGGAATGATTAACTGTACACCATAAAGTATTCTTCGTAATATTTCACCAGTTTATTAAAGTTTACAGATGTTTGCGTGTAAGGTGGCGCCGTTGAAAATCTGTGCACTGCTAGCCTCGGTATCATGTACACAAATTTTCACATCCTGGCTGGGAAACTGACTACTTGCTTACGTAAGGTTTCAAACTCGCACAGTTCAAATCCATCCCCCCTTAAATATTCTCACTCTACCCAATTTGCTAACTGTTTAAATCCCACCATTCCCTAATAGAATCAACAGTCAAAATTTGAATACTTTGCTACTATTGGCTCACTTACGTAACGTTGTTCCCTTATCGCACTAGCATAATCTCCCCGTGTCTTACTGGGCTTCTATATCTCTCTCTGTCACTCTCTCACTCTCTCTAACCCTCTATCCCTGTAAGCTTTTTATACAAAACCGTTACTTACTTACTCCACGGTGCAGAGTCCTTCTTGAGAAGCTAACTGGTTTGAAGCTAGTCAAGAAATTCCCCGTATTTCACGGAACCCGAAGGTTCATTA
>Ga0123357_10011233_pt1 | contig 11465 bp, 7 predicted proteins | sample TergutEmb28metaG_FD_89873 | JGI IMG/M metagenome (GOLD analysis project Ga0123357, IMG submission 89873) | Embiratermes neotenicus P4 segment gut microbial communities from Petit-Saut dam, French Guiana - Emb289 P4 | ecosystem: Host-associated > Arthropoda: Insects > Digestive system > Gut ...
AGGATAGAAACAGGTGGCGGACGCTTGTGAGTGCGGTAATGAACCTTCGGGTTCCGTGAAATGCGGGGAGTTTCTTGACTAGCTGCAAACCAGTTAGCTTCTCAAGAAGGACTCTGCACCATGGAGCAAGTAAGTAAGGTAGGTTACCGCTGAAGGAACTGAGATGAATCGGAAACTGAGGTCTTCGTTATTCTGGGACGTTATGAAGCATATGCAACAAATTCCAAGAAGGAGTGTCTTTCTTGTATAGCCGATAATTCTGCAGCTAGTTACGAAATGTTCCGAATATCATGGAACCCAAAGTTTCATTACCGTTTGCACAACGCTCTAACACGTCTGCCTATCCTCAAACAGATCTATATAGTCCACGCCCTCTTATCCTCTTTCTTGAGTATCTAATTTTGTTCCAAACCTCCTATCTATTCTTAGGTTTCCCAAATGACCTACTTCCTTTAGATTTACCAACCGAAAATGTATATGAACCTCGCATACCTCCCAAACGTGCTACATACCCGGGCCATCTAATTTTTTTATTATCTGAAGGATGTTTGGCGAGGAGCACCAATCACGAAGATTGTCAATATGGTCTCATGTTTCTCATTATGAAGTCTCCTGTTTTCCATTATAAAGTCTCCTGTTACTCATCATTATATCTCCTGTTTCTCATTATGAATTCTCCTATTTCTTATTACAAAGTCTCCTGTTTATAATTATGAAGTCTCCTGTTTCTCATTATGAAATCTCCTGTTTCTCACTATGAAGTGTCACGTTTCTCACTATGAAGTCTCCTGTTACTCATCATTAAATCTTCTGTTTCTCATTATGATGTCTACTGTTTCTTACTATAAAGTCTCATGTTTCTCATTATGAAGTATCCTGTTTCTTATTATAAAGTCTCCCGTTTCTAATTATGAAGTCTCCTGTTCCTCAATATGAAGTTTTCTCCTTCCTAGACAAAACTGTCTTTCTCAACATCCTGTTCTCGAAATTCCTCAACCAATGTTCTTCCCTAAACTTAATCAATCTAGTTGCCCTCTCCATAAAACTACATCCGAAATACAGTTCAGTATATTTATGTTTATATAATTAGATATAAAAAGAGATGATAAAATAATCAGAAGCGAATATCAGCAGGCATGCCGCGCGTTTAATCTACCCTTTATTCTCTCATGATTGCAATTTGGTTTCTTAATGCCGTTCGCAAAGAAGAAAATTTTGCCATTTTTACTACCATTTGCAGGAGTGTTTTACACAAGTATTGGTCAACACCACTTCCTTCAAAATCATAGATTCCGATACTTATCCTGTACTTGTCACCAGTGACGTGTTGGCAGATTGTGACGCCCTAACCAAGAAATAAATAGCTTATTAGACCAACGAATTTGGAAGAGATAAAATTTCTATAAATCTTAATATAAAAGTATACAGTTAAATGACTGCCCCCATGAATGACACCCCTGATGCCCACAAGCGCAGTTTCCTTTTCCCTTTCTACTCTCCTTTTGCTTCAAGTCCAAATTCTCCATATCCATCTAACGCGAGGTATTTTAGTTATTAGCATACACCCAAAATTTTTCTGTACGTCCGTAACAATACATGATAAACTGTGCTAGCCCACCGCCGCACACCCATCGCAATTTACCGGTCACACGAAAATTTGGTGCACGATAAAAATTAGTGTCTCTATTTCTTTAGTTCAGAAAGTTAACACAATACGAACTTTCTTCTGAGAAGAAAAGCTCACTAAGCTTTAGATCATATATGTTACCATCTTCATGGTTGTTTAGACATGGAAGTGTGGGAGTAGAGTCTCTAAAACAGGACACATCCCTTAACCCTTATTCTGCTAATGTGGAGAATATGGCGAGCTTCTAATAATGCCAGCAAATGGCAGGTGGGATTTAACTCGGCGTTTAAAGGGTTAACTTTGAAGTGACCAGTCATTCCTCTCCTCTCTTCCTGCTGTTTGCTTAAAGTTGTGACGTTGGTCTAGCAAATTTTACATTTTTTTTTGTGACTTGAGACCAAATTATCAAGACCTGTTAAAGTGAGTGACAAGGGGCAGATATTTTCAGTATCGTAACAAAGAACGAAATCTTTGATACTGTGCAAAAATGGAGGCAAGAAATTGGGCAGATAAAACATTCGTGTCGTGAATTTTTATACTCTCATAACATTAGCTTCGCACACCGCTGTTTTGGAAAGTATAGGCAGCCAGCCTAACAGCTACTTTGAATATCAACAACTTGACATCAACAGCTTTTTGTGTCGTCGCTCGACAATAGCACAGATGGATGGATTTTTACTGCCTCACTTTTAAATTCCACATAGAAAGGAGCCAGTTGCTTACAAGAAAGAAATCGTTCCTGTGACCAGCTCATCCTAACAAGACCACAAAGCACAGGATTTCGTTCCTCTCTTACTTACTTACTTACTTATTTACTTACTTACTTACTTACTTACTTACTTACTTACTTACTTACTTACTTACTTACTTACTCACTCCATGGTGCAGAGTCCTTCTTGAGAAGGTAACTGATTTGCAGCTAGTCAAGAAATTCTCCGCATTTCACGGAATCCGAAGGTTCATTACCGCACTCACAAGCGTCCACCACCTGTTTCTATACTGGGCCAGCCCAATCCAGTCCATATACCCACATCCCACCTCCTGGAGATCCATCCTAATATTATCCACCCATCTACGCCTAGGTCTCCCCAGTGGTCTCTTTCCCCCCGGGTTCCCCCACCAAGACCCTATACGCCCCCTCTCCTCACCCATACGCGCCACGTGTCCAGCCCATGTCATTCTTCTAGATTTTATCAACCGCACAATATTGGGTAAGGAGTACAAATCATTTAGCTCCTCGTTATGCAATCTCCTCCATTCCCCCGTTACCTCGTCCCTCCTAGGTCCAAATATTCTCCTCAACACCATGTTCTCCAACAACCTCAGCTTCCTTTCCTCCCTCAATATCAGAGACCAAGTTTTACACCCATACAAAACAACACACAAAATTATAGTTCTATATATCTTAATCTTTAAATTTTTGGATAGCAACCTAGAAGACAAAAGATTCTCTTCCTCTCTTTCCACATAAAAAAGAAAAAAATGAATTCGATGTCGAAACATGGGGTATATGAAAGGCAGAAGGGGGTGTGCCAGATGTTGGACAATTCGTGGTTTCCGGCTCCGCCGCGAAGTAGATGAAAATTGCTATCTTTCGCGTCATTACGCAGCGAGTAGTGGTAATTTATTACCAACGTTTCGTGACAACCTATATGTCCGACTTTCAAGAGGCAAGCCCCTTGATGATGGGACCGATAGGTTGTTCCGAAACGTCGGTAATAAATTACCACTACTCGCTGCGTAATGACCCAAGAAGATCGCAGTTCTCAAGACATTCTACATTTAATGTTTGTCAAAAGTATTAGAAAATAACACTGACAGAATCCTTGAAGGTGATAGAGCACACAGTGATTTGCTAGTTGTACTTGTGTGTGTGTTTCAAAGGTGTTGTGAACCGAAAACACTAGTAACTAACTAACCAACTAACTAATTAACTCAATGAATCAAAGACTTTCTTGAAAAGCTAACAGTTCCTCAGTTAGTCGAGGAATTCGCCGCAGTGAATGGAACTCGGGGATTTTTGCCGTATTTACAACGGCCCGCTACCGATCCCTATCCTGAGTCAGATCAATCCAGTCCACACCTACATCCCAGTATTTGAAAATCCATTTTAATATTACACTCCCGCCTACGACTAGGTCTTACAAATGCTCAATTTCCTCCAGGTTCCCCCCAAAACCTCGAATGCAGGTATTGTCGTCCCTGTACGCACTACATGTCCCGCCCATCCCATTCTTGAGTTCATCACGCGAGTAACATCGGGTGGGAAGTACGAACCATAAAGCTCCTCGGGTTGTAGTCTTCTCCACTCCCCTGTTACCTCGCCCCTCTTAGGCCCAAATATCTTCCTCAGCAGCCCATTCTGGAACACCCTCAACATATGTTCCTCCCTCAATGCGACAGGCGTTCAAGTTTAAATCAATTCAACTTTAGTTTGTATGAGAAAATAAATAACCGCAATGAATGATCGAATGACTTGCTGGCTGAATGAATAAACATTTGATATGAAGGACTTGGTATCTGGTTGGCTATATATCTAGATGACTAACTAATTAACCAAGTGACTGAAACACAAAGATTTATTTCAGAAGTAGCCACTTAAGTTTACGCTAATAAACGTGATCATTTCTCATCGGATTTTGGGATGACCGACCGTCCGGTTTTCTTACTCATCGACTGTTATATGGTGAAGTTGTTGCTTGGATAGTTAGTATTTTTGTACGACAAGGTATTACACATTCTTTAAAAAATGTTGTAATTCATCAAATTCGTCACTCAATGCCGCCGGCCATCAGAAGAGGCTATTAATGTGGAAACTGGGAGTTACATTTATAGAAACAAATCTTATAAAGTTGAACAGCGTCGTGCATGCCGTTATTCAGCCCTATAAATTGGAAACAACCAAAATACAATATTTACAAGGGAACATCTGTAATTGTCTCTAATAAATTTAAAATAGGAGGCTGAATCAAGAAAATTAGGGTTGTCTGTCTAAGAACAGGGTGTTTTGTTGGCTCTTGATTTGTGTCATTTCTGTAGAAACAGGCATTTTAAATTAACAAAGCACATTTCTAACAGCACAGTTTAGGATCCTGTGTCAGAAAATAATATGCAATTATATTTTCAGGAAAATCCTAAACATTGACTTGAGCTTTCAGAAGGTTCATGTCGTGTTTGAGAAATACAGAAAATGGGCTACACTTTAAGCCACTTGAATCACAGTTTCTGTTTCCCTTAAAAATCGACTTCATAATTATTCATATTTTTAGGCTTGTATCACCTGATAAATTATTAAAAAGTATTTATAATTCTGTTCGTTTACTACTAAAGTTCTGTTGACGGAATGCTAAGCACTAGTGTTTCGGTCTTTCTTGCAGTTGGTATGAACATGACTGCTGAGGTTTTCTTTCACTTCGTATGTTACATGCCACAAAATATCGCCCTCATTTATGCAATCACATTTTTGACACCGTATCAAAAACATAAATTATAAAACTTCGAATGTAATTTTCTCCACACTCCTGTTACTTCCTCTGTTACATGTCCAATATTCTTCTGAGGATTTTGTTCTCACAAAACATCCGCCTTTGTTTCATTCCTTTTTAGTAAAAAGAATAAGATTCGCACGCAAAAAAACTAGAAGTGTCTTTCACATTTTCTGTGTTATAGTGTTGAATAACTTAAGTAGGGGACAGAAGGATAAAATATTCTGTGATGAGTACATTGTACATATTTCTTCTTAGCTCATACGTCGCAGAGAAAGCTATTTGACACTTATTATTAGCCATGTTGCGTGACACAAATTAATTTTACAGTGTTCATCCCAACAAGAGACCGATGCAAAAATATACAATTGTATAAGAAACTGCTACATATTTCGACCTTTTCGGCCACCTTCAGGGAGGTATTCGACAAATAAAATAAAAAATGACTAGTTATGTCATGGATTAAAATTGTAAAGTCAAACACCGGCTGTAAAATTGTATAAAAGTGATTAAAATGTACAGTGCAAAATACTTGTGCATGTTATCATTCGAACGTAAAAGCAGCTAGTGTAAAACGTCGCGTTCGTTTTCAGAGATTTGTCCTTGTGTTCTTTGTGGTTGATTTTGTAGGCATGGGTGGGTGAGCACTACGAGACCATGTGACTAGTCACAGGTCATCTTAAGTGTCATTAAAATCAGAAAAGAATAACGAGTACTTTACATGAAGAGTTACGTACATTTATGAAAATATCTCGCTAGATTCTTCTCAGAATGAGAAATATTTCAGACAAAGTCATACAAAAATCATAACACATATTTTACATTCAATAACCCATTTTCCCAAAATCGTGCCATTTATGTGATAATGTGGAAACGTACAGTGGAACCAGACAGGCTCCAGACGACAGTATAATACAGAGCATGCGCATTGCATGCTGGATAACTAAGGCAAGAATACAGACACACATTCAGATTATGTAACTGTTACTGCTTCACAATTAATCAATTCCGTCCGATTTCATAATATATTTTACAGCAACGCTTACAAACTATGAGAAAGTCAGCAAAGATTTACATGTTTTTACGATTTTTGTACCCAAATTGTACGTCTAAAGCAGGGAATGAGCAAACGAACGTTCTTTTTTAATGTAGCTTCGGGAATTTACGTTAAGACATCTGTACGTTTAATTCTTTCCGGCGACATAAATTTGTTATAAATTATTTTGTGCCACTCTAAATATTCTTAAATATCTTACAACGACGAGTAGCTCAAATACATATAGATAATGTATCTTGTTTCCACCGCAACAATATTTACGGTAACCTACCCCAATACGCACTTTGCCTACCTCCCAAAACCTTGTGTTAGTCTCTCTTATCGTTTGTAACAAAACTGGTTCATCATAACACGGAACTCCAAATACACATAAAGATTTATATGCATAACAGTGACACAAAGACAGCCCCATACACACAAGATTTTCTCTGCCCTCTTTAACTATTCAAATAGTCTTGATGTCCTTCCCGTTAAAGCAGACTATCATGTGACTGCAGAATGTATAAACTTAGCGAATCTCTTCAGATTTTCTGGCTGCTTAAACTTCGGATAGATGATGGAATTGTCAGGCTGCTATTTTATTCTTTCAGCTTAGGGGTTTTACTAGAATATTAGCTGTAATACATGCAGCATTTTTGTACGGATTTATGACTTGCGTATTTTAAACATCATCAATTTTTTTATACACTGAATTTATTTTTGGAAACATCTTTAAACAATGTGTTGACGGAGCTCCTTGTATGTGTGAGGTAATGGAAATAGTGCAGGGGACATTTTTCTGGGTTAATTCAGCTACACGCTTTGCTCTGTAAATGACCCTATTGTTCTTTTAGGTTTAACAAACTTGTAAATCCATCTTCTTTCGAATATAAAGAATAGCAGATACAAATACTTTGGTGGTTAGGAGACCGAACGAAATAACTGCCACAATCTTATGTTTATTGGACCGTGTATCATTTTGATAGTTGAGTAAAGAGAGGCCAACTTGATGTCACTTGTTTTATTATTACTTTATTCAGTGCTCAACATGTTTCGGATGTTAATACATCCATCCTCAGGAGCTTGCAACTAATTCTTTGAATTACTTCATGGGTTTTATTGGTCTGATTCGATGTGTGTTGGTGTTACGTTGCAGTGTGGCTATGGTGGTGTGGTATCCGTATGCAGGCTGAAGCACTACTCACATCCGAAACATGTTGAGCCCTGAATAATGTAATAATAAAACAAGTGGCATCAAGTTGGTCTCTCTTTACTCAGCTGCTACAGTGTTTGTTATTAGTTTTGTCTTGTTTTCACAAATGAATGTTTAGGCGGTAGCACAGTGGTTAAGGTGCTGTGCTACAAATCGGAAGGCCGCTGGTTCGATCCCAGCTAATGTCAGTGGATTTTTCATTGACATAAAATCCTCCCGATCGTACCAAAGCCCTGGGGTCGACTCAGCCTCTAAGAGAAATGAGTACCAGGAGTATTTCCTGGAGGTAAAGGCGGCCGGTTCGTAAGGCTGACAACCTACTAACATCCTGTGCCGTTGTCACGAAATCTGGGAAACTTAGCTTCCTAGAACCCTCTGGGCCCCTCCGAGCCTATAATGGGGCTGATTTACCTTTACCTTATATATTTTATAACTGTTACGCTTTCGACAATATTTTATCCATCACTACACAGGATAAGAAACAAAGGCTGGCAGATGTTTCTCATTATTACACTCGCATATATATTAAACGTGTTTTGACAGCGTGTATGTGTTGTGAGAAGGACGCATTCAGACAGGTGGTCCATCTTCGTGACCCCTCTTAACATTAATTCAACTTCAGTTTGCATGCCGGACTTCGAAAGGAGAGGATAAGCCATATGCTGAAAGACGGAAATGTTATAGCGCACAGGTAGAAATCAAATAGCATATAGACACTTGGGACATGTCCAGATGTACAATACCAAACAGTGAAGAACCTATTACATGATAGCCACAGTTTAGAAAACAGAGCTACAAGCGTCTCAAAAAGTAACTTCATAATAAGATTTCAACTGAAGCAATTTTTTTTTTTCACACAACGGGTACTTGAAATTTGACCATGAGTTTCAGTCTAAAGCATTCTTATATACAAAATCAAATCAGAATAACAATATTAATAAACCCTATTTTAAAAGATTTTAGCACAAGACACTTTTAACTAAACATAAGTAAAGGTTTAATTACACAGGGTGTTTCTTTTCCTGCTTGACCGATAAGCGACAGTCCGATACCCTAATAAGTTTTTATTATAATTTCTAAGGCTTTCTAAAGCAATCGTTTCTCTAGCTCCCGTCGTCGACAGTTACGCCTTCCGAGACGCTTCGTACGACGCGACACTGGTTAAGATGTACCAAAGCATAAAATTTCACCACGCTGTATAAATATCACCAGCGTGATACCCCTCAAAATTTCGCGCTCTCGTCGTGTTTGTGTTGCTGACAGAAGAAACTGAAAGTCTAATGGGTGGAAATGTCCGTGTTAGCACGAAATTCTTTTCAAATTTCAAATGCTAGTACGTAAAATCTTAGAAACCACAGCAGCCACAGAATAAATACCAGCCTTTTTAGATTTCGAAAGTAATATCATTTTCCAAAAAACCCGTAAGCTACATTATAATAATAAGTCCGAAGAATACACCACAGTCGTGTTCTTCATGACCCAAGACAGGGTCCCGAGAAGATCGACGAACATTTTCACGGCGAGTGTAAAATATTTTTATGCTATATGTATTTTAATAACAGTCATTACTTAGAATTTCGATTATTCAGAACGGTTTTAAAAAAGAAAAATATTTTGGAAGTCAATAGAAACCCAACCTTCCCATCAAATTCATTATGGCTTTGTAGTGTGGACATTGGGGGTGAGCCCTTGATGTTGGAGATGGACGGAATCCGAATAGACAAACCAACCGCTGTTCTCTCTGACCAAACCTCATACCAGTTTTGGTCAGCTGAGGAAATGGACTGCGTGTAGTTGAGTAGTTTTAGGCAAAGTGAGGGTTAAGGAAGGTGAGAGCGAAAGGGGTTGCTTCAAGAGAGATAGAGGAATGAAGTCCATGATGTAATTGGATTGTAAAGCTACGCCTGGATCTCCCTGTCTGTATTAAGCGTTTTGGTAAAGATCCCGCTTGGTGGGGAGAGACCTGACACTTGCTGGCATACTGCAGCTGGAACGTCCTTTGCAAGAGCTACAGTTCTACATGGCTCTTAGTTTCTCTCCGTTTAATAAATCAGCTTCTTTAGATAAATCAAATAAAGTAAACTAAACACTACAGTACAACTAGTTCTGAAAAATATCCAGTCGATTATGGCGTCAAAATAAATGGACCACTCTGCGGATTGGACCTAATGGCGATCAGTTTGTCCAAAACACAAATGAAGTCAAAAGTCATAATCATTACAAAGTCCATTCATTTTTTATATTTTTGTCAGGCATTTGTCTTGGCAAGTACAGAGTAATTCCATTACAAACTTCGGACCATCTACGTGGAGGTTACTGATATTTAAAATTTTTATCATGGTCACGATTAAAATTATTTTAATTCCAATCAGCAATTGAATCCTTAACCTTCACAAGCTTAATTATTTGTGTACATATAACGCCAGGTTTAGCATTAAAACCACTGAATTTTATTCAGATTTTTTAATATGTTTTCTGGAACAAAACGGAAGTAACAAGGAAATTAAAACTAGCCATATGTAAATCAACATGTGCCTCAATAATAAAATGTGAGTGTGAATCATGGTCTTCGTATTCCAAATATAACAGTCAAAAGCAAAACAAAGAAATTAGACATTTAAGAAGAATAGAGGGCAAAACTAAAAGAGAGAGGATAAGAGATCAAACAATAATATTTGTATTAGGAATAATTCCATAATTTTCCATCTCTCACGCTCGAGAGCGTGAAAGATGGAAACCCCTCTGTAAATAATCTAAACCTACCGAATACCGGAGTTTGACCGGAATTGTGATTTACTTGAACACCAGGAGGTTATTTCGCACTGTGAAATGTGTTTCAGAGGTTTCGGTCTTAACAAGCCTTTAAGTCATAATATGAAGAGTCTGTAGATACACGATTGTATTACGATCTAAAAAAGATAAAGCAAAAGAAGGACACTCAAAATTGCAAAAAGAAAATATTCACAATTAGAGTTACTTCCAAAGGATATTTAGTGATACCCTTTTCTAGTGCAATCTGAGAATGTGGTTCGTCCAAATATTTGAACAACTTATTCATGACATGCGTGAGATCCTCATTGTGCTCCTACTTAAGCGACAATTTCCTTGTACTTTGAGTCCGTGACGTCTGGTAGGTAGTTACCGACATTTCGGAGAGCGTTTTGCCTCTGTCCTTAGGTTCTTAACAGAAGAGTTAAATATTCAGCTATATTCATGCTAAAATTTTTCTTCTACACTGAAGATTACGGAAGAAACTTTCTCCGAAATGTTGGTAAATCTATGTCAAATTGTGGCACTCCAATATTAAATTTTGCAGATGAATAATTTCAAAATACGTAAAATTTGGCGCATATCTGCTTTGGAAACTGAGATGTCAGAGATATTATTAGAGTGGTCAAAAGAAGAGAATGGGCAAGGCGACGTGAGAGGTAGATGGAAGTACTGTGACAGATCGACTGTCACAGAAATTGTCCTCTTTCTTGCACTGCTTGTGAAGAAGAGAATACAGACTCTTCATAAAATTATTTTATATGTGACAGAGACAAGGGGCTTTGATATGTGCCTGTAATCCGGCTGCTATTGTTTACATGGCACTAATCCTTATTGTTATATCTATTATGAAATTGTTGGCAGTAGTTAGTATATAGTTCAAATAGTTAAAGAAATAACCTGAGGTAAAATGCTACATAGCTGGGACCTTGTCAGGTATGATGAACAGTTATATTATTTAACTAACTAGTCAGACAAGTATTTTTACTCTCCAGGAATTTGGAGAAACTTTTCTACTAACATGCTTAAATATAAAAGTAAGCCCATATACGTACGTACACATGGACAGTACAAAGCTTTCTAAATACACACGCTTGCACATACACGCATGCATACATACATACATAATACATACATATATACATACATGCAAACATACATACACACACACATATATATACATAATACATATATACACACATACATATATACAAACACACATACATACGTACACACACACATACATACATACATACATACATACATACATACATACACACACATACACACATACATACATACATACATACATACATACATACATACATACATACA
>Ga0123357_10011234_pt1 | contig 11463 bp, 9 predicted proteins | sample TergutEmb28metaG_FD_89873 | JGI IMG/M metagenome (GOLD analysis project Ga0123357, IMG submission 89873) | Embiratermes neotenicus P4 segment gut microbial communities from Petit-Saut dam, French Guiana - Emb289 P4 | ecosystem: Host-associated > Arthropoda: Insects > Digestive system > Gut ...
ACTTACTTACTTACTTACTTACTCCATGGTGCAGAGTCCTTCTTGAGAAGCTAACTGGTTTGCAGCTAGTCAAGAAATTCCCCGCATTTCACGGAACCCGAAGGTTCATTACCGTACTCAAAAACTCCACCACCTGTCCCTATCTTGGGCCAGCCCAATCCAGTCCATATACCCACATCCCACCTCCTGGAGATCCATCCTAATATTATCCACCCATCTATGCCTAGGTCTCCCCAGTGGTGTCCTTCCCTCCGGTTTCCCCACCAAGACCCTATACACCCCCTCCTCACCCATATGAGCCACATGCCCAGCCCATCTCATTCTTCTCGATTTTATCACCCGCATAATATTGGGTGAGGAGTACAAATCATTTAGCTCCTCATTATGCGACCTCCTCCATTCCCCCGTTACCTCGTCCCTACTAGGTCCAAATATTCTCCTCAAACACCCTCAGCTTAATATCTGAAACAGTACTGTAAAATTTAAAACAGGGTATCTGGTATATTTTATAGCACCATTGCAAAAAGTATATAGTTTTTGAGGAAGTAACGCAATGGTCTCCCTGAAGATGGTGTAACAAACACCGAAACATGTAGGAGGTAAATGGCGATATATTTATGTATTTAATATATTGTGTGCATTTAGTTGGAATAAAAGGGAGTGACTGACTTCAAGTACGCACAGTGTGGAAAGCTTCAAAACCAATAACTATGGTAGTTTCCTCTTGAAGCTTGTGGGATATTTTGCTATTATTTGAATATATTCAAGATGTTTTAATTAAGAAAACAGAGCAGATTCGGTAGACTGGGAAACTATCATAGCGTAGGCTGTAGTTTCATCCCAGGCCAGTTCATTTGGGATTTGTGACTGACAGAGCGGCTTGAGGACAAGGTTTTTTTTTTTTGTTCGGTTTTCAACCTTCACCAGCATCATTCCACCAGTACTCCATACTTACACATCCGTCAAGAAAGCTACATGCCCTTAGCAACTGACAGCACTCTTAATGAATACTTGAAAAAACCCTCTAAGCTTTAACTCGGTAGGCAGGCCGATCTTCTGGCGAATATCTGCGTACTGCCATCAAATAAAAGCGGCCTCTTCCTTTAAAATTCGTACTTACTGACCCATCATCACCTTCCGGAATATTTGGCGTCATGTAACCTATATGGTTCAAACATCATAGTTAAATAACGTAACCCTCATCATATGTTGTGTAAAGTTAGAAGTAAAGTTGTCCCTGTCTACGCCATGAAGGTTTATAAGGGGAGTAGAGGTATAGCTCCGCCCATTGTTAATCTAGGCGTTGTATGGAGTCATCATCATGAACCGGTTGTTTTACACCCGGAAAGGGAACACCGATATCCGTTGAATTTAGGTGGGCTAGGACAAAGAGCCTTTCCAGACGTATCAGAGAAGAGAAAAATCAGTTAATCCTGAAGGGATGCAAACACCGGACCGACTAGGTCGTAGCACAGTCGCTATACTGACTATTCTTAACCCAACTTCCCATTACTTCCGGTAGCAAAAAAAGAATTGCATGGCGACTTGTGTAAAGTTTAAAATAAAGGAATTCCGACATGTTTCTTTCGTTTGTGGAAATGTTTAGGTGTCAAATATACACTGAATAGCAAATACGTACATATACATACACACACACACACACACACACACACACACATTATATGCATTCCATAGATCCACAAGTTTCTCACAAAGGCAGTATAATGTGGAACAAGTCATAAATACACAAATGTACACAATTTTTACAATATAAAATACTACAAACATTTTACAAAGCATTATTGTAGATCATCTTTACACATAAAAAACTCATCTGCAAGGAAAACGAGGGTGTGTTTAGGTGTTTTCTTAAGACTGTTTTGAATTTTGTTTTGTCGTTCTTGGGGATTGTCAGACTAGGTGGTAAAATGTTGAAAATTTCGATGCCAGCATAAAATGTATTTTTTGAAAACAGGATAGCTTGGCATCTGCTTTATAAAGATGGTGCGTATTCCTATATGAATGTTGTGTAAAGATGAATTTGTTTGAAAATTTTCCTGATTATTGATAATGAAATTAATTAATGAAAGTATTTATTGACATGAGACATGTAAAAACTCAAATTATATAAATAGACTTCTGCGTGAGGTTCTGGGTTGTGCACCGCCCATAATTCTGACGATTTTCTTATGTAATGTGAAAATCTTCCATCGTTGGAAGAGTTACCCACAGAATTATTCCAGATTTTATAGTAGAATGAAAGTAAGCATAATATATTGATCTGAGAGTGTTAATGTTACTGATATGGACTATCAACAGAACGGCATGATGTAGAATGTGATGAATTCTTTGTTATGAATGTAATGATGTTTGATTCAACTAATTTAGAACTAACCTAATACCAGCAAACCATTTAATAGTATAAGGTGGAAGTTAATTTGACACTGAACAGACATATTCGAAATTTCCGCTGGAAATTATGACACTATACAAATTTGATATGTTGGTATTTACATATGTATGTTAAATAGCATGCTTTTGGCATATTTTAAGTACAAAATTTCCTTATTTTTCGGCGCATTCGCAAACTTGGGAAAAGCGACTATTAGCTTTGTTCTGTCTGTCTGCCTGTCCGTTCGTCCGTCTGTCCGCATAGAACAGCTCGGCTTCCACTGGACAGATTTTCATGAAAATTGATATTTGAATATTTTTCGAAAATCTGTCGAGAAAATTCAACTTTCATTAAATTCGGACAAGAATAACGGATACTTTACACGAAGACCCATGTGCACTTGTGATTTTCTCGCTCAGTTCTTCTTAGAATGGGAAATGTTTCAGACAAACGGTGTAGAGATAATCGAAACACTCATTTTCCGTTCAGTAATTTTTCTTTTCGAAAATCCTGCCTTTATGAAATAATGTGGAAATATTTTGTACAGCTGGACAGACCACAAGTGACAATATAATACGATGCATACGTATTGCAAACTGGAAACCTAAGGCTACACATACACATGCAGAATACGTAATACTTATTGCTTTTCCACCGCAACAGTGTTTGCACCAAAGTGTCTTAATGCTATGTTTTACGTATATTGGCTGTCTTGTTATGTACTAACTTTAAAAAACATTCATTTGACCTACGAAGTCAACTGCAAACGACCCTAATTGCGTGCTCTAACACAACATTATTTCGTTTTTTAATACTTAATGATTTTATCCACAAAAAAATGGAAGTGTTTTGTAAATGCGTCTCTTGATCCTTGCCGACATTTTCGTTTCCTCAGCTGATACAGCATAACACCGTCTAATGAGCAGAAATAAGTAAATAGTTGTTATGAAAGATCTGAAAAACAGTCTGTCAAGACCACTGTTATCATGTTTGTGTTTTAAATACATAAAATTAACAAAATCTTTACATCAAACATCAAGGACAATGTTCTTATAGAGCTACAGTTTATAAAGCAGTAATGCTTTATTGTCAAAATTTAAAGAATTAATGCAGATAGGCTAAATATTAACAATGTCTGTTGAAGATTATAAAATCATGTCGAATTTTGCCAACTTATCCACAAAAAATGAAACTTGAAACCGAAAAGTTAATTAATAATCGTGAGACGTGTCCTTTACATATTATAGTTTCACTGTCAGATTATAACGTCTGACACAATCTATTCCCAACTTAAGCAAAGGCAAAGTGGTCCCGTTACAGGCTCGGTGTGGCCCAGAGAGTGGGCAGAATATTGCTCTACTCTTCCATGACCGCGGCACTAGAAGGGGGTGAGTGGTCAGTCTGTGGTCTCCTGTCGTCGGAGGAAGTCCTCTAACATTTCTACCTTTGTTCTCGAAGCCAATCCATTGATGTTTAATGTCGCAATCTTGAACACGTCCATCCCACCTATTTGAGGTTGATCGCTTGTGTAGTTACTTAGTGCGTTTCTCGTCCTGCTACGTTTACGCACGTGCGACCGTTCCCCGATACTCTCTATTCTCACTTTTTTGTTCTTTTGGGACTGCTCGGTGAGGTCGCGGTCCTCACCTCCTCCACTGGTTGAGTGCGATCCTCCATCACTCCCGCACTTCTGATTTCCTCCCTCTCCCTCGTTCCTCTTCCTCCCGCGCCACTGTTGTGGTACTCATGTCTTCTTGTGGTTGCCGAAGTAGGGTTTGGCACTCCACCGTTGCGTATGTATCTCCTAATATCTCCTCTCCGCAATGCACTGAGTCCTCTACGCCCGGTCTCCCCTCAACGCACGGTGCCTTCGCATCATTCCGGACTTCGCTTCCGCCTACCGCACCCCGTTCCGGTTCTTCGCTCTGTTCCGACGCTACACCAGTCGAATGCGTGTTGTCCTCTTGCATTGCTTTCTCATCTTCTGCTTGGTACTCATCGCCGTAGCCCGTCTGTATATTCTGGTGGTCCGCCTCCACCTTCTCCCATCGATCAGACCTCGGACTCCTAATTCCACTTACCGCAATGTCGGCTCATGATACTGTGGGCTCCTTGGTCGTTGTAACCCCCACTCTTCGCCTCTTGGGGTAAACCTGGTTGAAATGTCCCGTTTCGCCGCAGCCATAGCAGGTCGTGGGCTGCCTTTCATATGATCCTAACCCTCTATGTCCCGCTATCATCATATGGGACGGAATGCGATTCGTTAAGGTAATCAGTACGATTCTGACGCCGTTAAAAACCTTATAACGATAGGGCTTAGGCCAACTCTCTCGCTGCATATCCTTTATCTCACCATATTGGGAGAAAGCGAAATTTACTGTCTCATCTGGTGTTTCAGGGGGAAGGTTTGCTAACTTCACACGCCTCCTGCCCATTCCAGCCATTTCTATCTTCACCTGCAATATTTCTCCATTGTCGTGTTTGTATTCGGACTGGCCGGTAGTAGAATGGAGTAAGTTCTGCAGGTACTGGAATTCGGTGAATTTGATGTACTTGGCGGCGCGTCCCGTCTTTCTGTACCATGGTCACTACATTTTCCTGCACGTGCAGTTGTTCGAAAATCCATTCATGAATGTCAAGAGCTGAAATTCAGTGGGCTTTTAGGGTCAAAGGAACAGACCACAGTGTTCCGTCGTTCATTCATAATTCCCTTGTCCCTACTCCGCTTCTCTGCACTCACACTAACAGTACGGTAAACCACACTACGCAGTCACTTCCTTTCACTCGCTGCACGCTGGCTGGAACTGCTTCACTGCACAACCTTCACGCTCAACGACTGCAAGCAGACTGGATTCGATCCCGGACCGTCCAGCCTGTAGCCAGTCGCTATACCGACTGAGCTACCCGACCTACATTCCAAACTTAAGTAATATCCAAAAATTAATACTTAACAACTACTACCAGTGCTTCTGTTCATAATCGTGTCTTTTAATTCTCGGCGTCTTTGTGAGATCTAGGATTTTCACCTCAATATACCATATTTATTTATGTTATTGTTTTCTTCTACATGCTGTAGTCTGCGATATAAACAAGAAGAGCATTTCATAATATCAACATAGTGGAACGAATCAAACAAATTACAATAAACAGTACACAAATAGTGCTCTTATACTCGATGTGCAATAAACAGAAGGTCAAATATGTGTATAGACTTTGGTTCTATGCATTCCTATTGATAATACTGAATGTTCTCCTTGGTTATATCTTGAGTTTCTCAGACAAGACAGCAACGTACGTACATGTAGATTGGAAGCGCCATCGCGCAACCATTCTTGCACTGGAAAGCATTAACTATTTCATTTTCTGAGTGTGTGTTTGTAGCCTTAGTCGTCCAGCATGTAAAGCGCATGCGCCGTATTATATTATCATCTGTGGCCTGTCTGGTTGTACAATTTTCGTACATTATCTCATAACGGCACGATTTTCGGAAAACCCCTTTATTGAGCATAAAATGTGTTTTGATTTTCTTTACAAGGTTTGTCTGAAAGATTACTCATTCTGAGAAGAATTCAGGGAATATGATAAAAAATGCCTGTTGGTATACACGTAAAGTACCCGTTATTCTTGTCGGATTTTAATAAAACTTGAATTTTCTGGTGAGAATTTTGTGAAAAATATTCAAATATCAAATTTCATGAAGATCCGCCCACTGGGGGGCGAGTTGTTTCGTGTGGACACACGTAGGGACGGACGGATAGACAGACATGACGAAGCTAGCAGTCGCTTGTCGCAATTTTGCGAACGCGCCTAAATATTTTAATGTCAGTAAAAATGAAACATTAAATTTCAGCGTATTATTTTGCTATAAAATCTCTTCAGCTGCAACTACAGCATGGCGTGAAAATGAAGTACACTCAAACCCCGATTCAGCGCCACTGTTTGTACACCGCAGTTGGCGACTGTATATCTATGATGGCGGTAAATCAAAATACCTTATGGTAGGAATTTCTGTTTACACAATTTCATGGACGGTAATTTATGGAGGCCCAACATTTTGGGTGCTATATCGGGGTTTGCTTTTCACCCTATTGCTTTGTTCTGGTGCGAAATTATACCCAGTGTGAGGAGAGGATAAAGGGTAAAATTATACGACGTACTTTCACTAACAACGAAGCATCCAGTCGGCATACACAGGGCATTTTTTTTGGTAGATCTTGTTGGACTGTGGCGCGGACCCCAGTTTGCAGAACGACCGTGGCGAGACGGCGCTGCATGAGGCTCTGGAACGTGACGCGCCGGGCAGTTTAGACGCCGTGACGCTGCTGGCGAGCGCTGGGACTGACCTGTCACGCTGCACGACTTACCGCGAGACACCCCTACATCTCGCTGCCCGCAAGAACCGACCCTCAGCGGTCGCGATGCTCCTCAATAATGGAGCCCCTGCAAACGCTCAAGATCTTCGTGGAAACACGGCCCTGCACCTGGCCGCAGGCAAGGGCTATCACGAAGTGGTGTGTCTTCTGCTGGCACGCCCCAACATCGAGCTAAACGCCCCTAACAAAGAGGGACTCACTCCCTTGCATATCGCTGTAGAGAGCGGCTTCATTAAGGTTGTGAGGGTGAGTAAATTGCACCAACAGTACACGTCATGAAGGGCCATAGGGAACAGAAACATAGCTCCTCCTCAACACTAGATGGCGGTGGGTGGTCAGCTTCACCCCCCTTCTGCTTTACCCTCAAGGTAAACAGCCACTCACACTGAGCTGACTGGATCTCAGAACTGGTTCTGTACGTTCTGGAGAAGAGAAAATAGACTTTCCCCTACCGGGAATGGAACCCCAGATGTCCAGCCTCCATCCTAGTCGCTATATTGACTACAATATCCCTGCTCGCCAACTATAACCAATAGCTTTATAACTGAGGGGCCTTAAACCAGAGTACACGGCGTCACATGCCACAAGACTGTAATCTGTCTGACAGATGTATGCATATGCTGTACACATGGAAATAAAGATGGAAGCAAAACTCATCAAAAAACTACACTAGGGTTCAAGGTTTTACCAAGGTGTTATAGAAATATTGGAGCCTGTGTAGAGTAGGTGGTATTGTGTTTGTGCTACAGGCTGGACAATTCGGGGTTTGAATCCCGGCAGGAGCAAGAAACTTTTCTCCATAACATACAAAGAAGTTGGGGGGTGGGGGGGGGGCACCCAGCATCCTTTTCAAATGGTGCTTGGGATTCTTCCAGCAGAGATAAAGCACCGATGACATGAAGTTGAATAATTTAAGAACAAGTGACTTTTTACCTTGTCTCCCCGTTTAAAACTTCATGACACGGACAGGGGCACAGTTTTATGGAAATATTCAAAATAATATTTGTGAGTCAGCCTCGGCTTGAATTGAGTACCTCCTTTAACACACGAAACATCTCAGTGTTTTACCACAATACTTGGTGGCATTGCTGCATGATACAGGACACCCTTCTAGATTTGGTTGTAGTTATAGCTACATTTAACCACTGCCACCTGAATGCTCTTCTGTTTTTGTTGCGTGTGCTGGAACATAATTAACAGGGCACATGATTTATAGCCTTCTCTGTTTATTACCTTGAATAGATTGGTGTGGGATAGAACTTTGAAGCACTGTAATAGATACCATTCATGTGTTGCTGCAGATGTTGCTGCAAGCAGAGACATGTGATCTCACAGCACGCACAAAGATGAGTCTAACCCCTCTGGATTTGGCACAGCAGGATTATAGGCGGCGTTCCCAGCCTGAGATGTCCCATGTACTTACACAGGAGTTGGAGCGACGTCGTTCGCATGGCACCAAGAGTCAATGCTAATTATGAGAAGTAAGTTTTCTTCATATTTTCAGTGAAACAACTGCCTCATGTCAATCACTTCATTGCTAATCCTGAGAATATTCATTGGTGCAGGTGAATGTCAGCTGCAGTAATCCAGAATATATTCACTTGCAGCCTGTTCAGTTTTTTATGCCAACACTGAACACATCCATATGTACTGCATGATTATGTCATCATTTGTTTGATTATTTCTATTATTCACACACGGTAATATGAACAAAATACAGGGAAATTATTTTAATTGACAACCCACATCACTCTGTACTCAGACTGTCTTGCATAATGACAGGCAGTGCAGTGCTCGCTACTAATCCAAATTTTCTTGAGTTATGGGTCCATGGGTTTTAGTTCACTGTTCAGCACTTCATATTAGGTTTTAATCAACATATTTAAAAAGTGTACTAGAATCCATCAGTTCCCAGACACCCCTTACATGTAACAAACACATTTTCCATTGCACACTGAGTTTCTGTCCAGTTTGTAGATTAAACAAGCCAACAGGAGTGACTAGTGACAGATGTCAAATAAAATACAGTGTTTGTGCCTTAATGTTAACACCTGACAGTACTGTAAGTGCAAACTAAAAAAGCTAGTGTGCACTCTCTCTGAAGTACTTTCTTGTTATAGTAAATTCTGCACTACATTACAATACAAATACACTACACATTTAACTATAATCTTATTTTGTGTGAAGTGATAGTAGAAAAGACTTTCAAAGACTAAAATATAATACAGTTAATTTCAACAAACTGTATCACTCATTACAACTCACAATCTTTTTGAAACTGTTTGTAAATAGTCAAGACAGTGCAATACAGTAAAATAACGTACTCACTCAGAAACTTATTAAGTACTTAACCACACTTTGCAGAAAATTTCTTAAATTGATTATTACTGGAATATTCTATAAATTCGCCACATTAATAGGACCCAAAGGTTTTTCACCATGTTCATAAATTCCATTGTTAGACCCAGCTCTGAGTCAGTTTGTTTCACTAAACACTTTCACACCCTGTCTTTCCAAGGACCACTTAAATACATCCAGCCTTCTATGCTAGTGTCTCTCACATTGTCCTCTTTTATTCAGTGAGATTTTAGGTCCTCACATCACAGACTATGGGAAATACTGTCTTCTGTCCTTGGCATTGTTCTGTGAAAACTTTTTCCATATTGTTCAAGTTCACTGTATTCTATATGTTCCACCCATCTTATTCTTCTTGGTTTAATCAGTGTGCTGGGAAGAATATAGATAGTACAAATTACAAAGCACTGAATGAGAAGCTTTCTCTGTATTCCTATTACATACTTCCTCTGTCTTTTTTCCAAATATTTCCTTCAGCACACTGTTCTCAAATGCATCAAAGTCTTTACGTAGGACATAAGAATGTAAAGTATTCAAAATTAAACATATGTATTTTCAAATACAAGCTTGTCAAAATTCCATATTAAATATAATTCTTGCTTGCAAGTAGAAATCAATGTGTGCATATTTACATATGTAAATGAATTATTTTGAGTTAAGGACAGGGATGGTTTATATAATTCTTTGAAGCTTCTCCGTAAGTGTCTGGTAATTTTATTTTTTGTTGTCTGTGGTCTCTTCTCCTATCCTTATATAAGATATCAGTGACTGAGATATACAAAGTAATTTACTATTTCTTTTTTGTTGCAAAGTATCACCACAAGCAGCCCACACTGGTATGTCATCAGAAGAGACACAAATTTCCTAGCAGGAAGCCTCATTCACATGAACATATTGTATACAATATGACTTTAAATAAATTTAATTTTTATTAAAATATTGTATTTTATTACATTATTTTTTTGTGTGTCCACAACCATGTTGTGAAACTGTATATAAAGAATAAGGGGAAAGCTCCTTAGCAGTATATGAAGGTGAGGGGCCAACTTCAGGCTCTGGACAAATTTATTTTCAGGGTAGAAGCCTCACTTGTCCTTTAGTGGAGGTGTGGTGGAACCCAGCATCATTTGGATTTAGGGACAAAGAGATAAATCCTTTCTTTTGTCGCAGGAATATAATTTTGAGTGCTCCGTATGTAGTCCATTATTACTCTGGCTGAACTGCCGTGATAGAATGTTTCGGGTATGGTAGTTACTCTTTTGTGATATGAGGTAGCTCAGTGAGTTATATAATTGGCTATGTACTCAAAGGTTGGCACCCAGTTCCTGATAAGGGTGAAATTTCTTTCTTCACCACAATGTACAGCTGACAGCTGGGGCCCACCCAGCTTCCTGTCATCCCCTGCAATAAAATAGTCAGCATGTTAAGTTAATACTTCCATTTAGTACCCATGCTTAGTATGAACTTTGTCTACATCACGGTTGCCATACATCCATAATTATAAAAAAAGGTATATTTTCCACTTATGGACTGTAAAATGAGGACACGCCAGTGATAAAGGAGGCTAAAGAGAGAACATAAAAATACTAACATGTTTAGTAAGTAAAATTAGCACTGTAATTTCAAAGCAAATACAAAACAACAATTATCCAAATTTGCATACAACATACACAAAGTGTACTGCCTGTCACCAGATCTCTAGTTGTCTTCCTTCTTATGTGCCCATTTGTACTTCTGTTAGTCTCTGTTATACTGTGTTATTTTCCACTCATTGTATATGACAAAAAGGAACTGGGAAACTATGAATACTGCCAAATATTTCTGAGACATTCTGAAGGTTGGTTGTTAAGTTGTATGTTTTTATTTTTGACTCAGTGATAATATAATATTGTTGTATCCCGGTAGAGAACGTATCATGGATGTTGCTCTCTGAAGGGGGTAAAACTCGAACCTCAGTCAGGGCTCGGAGGTGAAGGTTCCTTGCTCTAGTAATAACTCACTATGCTGAATATATGGGAGGTTTATTGTATACTAGTAAGTGAACTGCAACAAGGCGAGAACTCGGAGGACAGTAATGTACCGCTAGTGATTGCTTAGTCATCTGCATTGCTCACCATCTCGTGAAGAAGTGTCTTCTGTCTCGTAGTTATGTTAAAGCATCCAGAAATTACAGAAAGTTTTGGGGGTAATTACTGTTCAGAGTTCTGGGGCTTCTGGACATTGTGCTGTGCATGATCACACCTCAGCACAGTACCCAGTCACAGGGTGTACTTTGCCATGGGCACAGTCCAGATTACATTAGTCAATCATTAAATAAGCATGTCACCCTTAGCTTGAAGTAAG
>Ga0123357_10011235_pt1:5000-11463 | contig 11463 bp, 7 predicted proteins | sample TergutEmb28metaG_FD_89873 | JGI IMG/M metagenome (GOLD analysis project Ga0123357, IMG submission 89873) | Embiratermes neotenicus P4 segment gut microbial communities from Petit-Saut dam, French Guiana - Emb289 P4 | ecosystem: Host-associated > Arthropoda: Insects > Digestive system...
ACGTTCATCCGAATTGGAACTACTACCCTGTAAGCTCAGTATAATAATTCTTGATTAAAAGTTTTGCCCATAAGGCAAATTTAATGCAGAAACGGATCCCCTTACATGAGATACGAGAAATGTATGCGAAAATTTAATTGAAAACCTAGAAGGACGGGGCCGCTTCGAATATAAAGGAAAACTTGGAGGATTAAAGAAACAATCGTAGAACCTTCTGACATTGTGTGGATTTCGTCACATCCGACTCACAGTCCAACCAAAACCTCCTGCGAACATAATTATCAAACTTTGGGTTCTGTGAGACGCAACAAACATTATTGCCTCCTCAAGGATTCGGAACCACGGGGGCTGTTCCACCCTGAAATCAAGTACATTACGGCAGATCAAACTAAAGCTCAAGAGCGGGAAGTGACCCGCAAAGACTTCGGTCCCCTCTACGGTGATACTCGGATATGCTCAATAATTCGGTCCTAATATCTGGTACAGAGAAAGTACGGACCGTACTAACAACAAACAGAATGCAGCACGTGACTGTCAGAAAATACAATGTTGTACGTAGTTACGTAGGTCTACTAGTTAAACTTGCAGCAATTAGAATATGGGGTCAGATACAACTTAAGTATTTTGATACACAGACAACAGTGTGTTAAGTCTACGTGGATAAATGACAAGTATAACAAATATCGAACACCTTCTGTGCCACAATAAAACCACGCGGCCCAAACGTAATACAAATTACGAATCCCTGCTAAATAGTGCACAACAAATATATCTGCCTTTGGCCAACCATCTGTCCGAAGAGCTTGCTTAAAACAATATTAAATCGAAATTCGAGTAACAAAAAGTCAGTAAATCTACAGAAGCGAGCAAAATTATGTTCCTGAATCTGTACGAACTTGTAACTCACAACCAAGCAGCTCAATTTCATGCCTTCCACGCATACCTGTTTTTATATCGCATTTCGTCAAAACGAAAACAGATCCCTGTCTGTATTAAGACTTGCTCACCGCCTACCAACAGGGATCGAGCCATTCTGAACGCGAAGAAAACAGAACACCATCCCAGCCTTTTTGAACGCGAAGAAAACAGAACACCATCCCAGTATATTCCCCTGCAAGACATTTACGAAATGTTGCGCAGTGTATCCACGCCCACGTATGTGTAGCTGGCATTGGTTGGGAACGGCCGACCGCTGTCAGCTGCGCGATGCCGATTGCATTCAGACCGCTCCGAATATGTGGAACCGTAATTTCCACAAGGGCCTCATATCAAAACCGTTTCAAAACGAAAGGTGACACTGCACGAAGCCTCGCTTAACATCGCAACTTATTTCTTTCAAACGTTTTGGAAATCAGAAAAGATCGGATCGTAGATTAATAAAAGATAATTCGATGACCTTCAGTAATTTAAAGTTTATTTTGCACGTCTTTCACGTTCAGTCACAGATCCAATCTTGTATCTTGTTTAAATGCCTGAATATGAATATATATACACACACACACATATACATATAGTAAAATTCGTCCAGGACAACCCTGGGTTGATCAGAAGGTATTCCCAGGAAGACAAGATAGACTGAACTCAGCAATACAACACTAACAATGCACTTCTCAACAATGCTCTTTTAAGTGTGTTTTATCTTTTCTTAAGCTGGTGTGCCCGCAGTCCTTGCAATTCTCACGACCTGTAATCACCTCTTAATCACCTTTCCCACGAGCAACATGCCACATCCACAGACCAAAGAGCCATGGTTGTGTAACGTTATCTGTTTATCCTCCCTGAGTTTGTACCACCCATGCAGTACAAATAGTCATTACTGTTACCGCACACTCGGCGCATTCGACGGACTTTCCTGCCATCAAGAAGGGGCGAGCAACACCAATTGAACTCTGCACTGTCCACAAAATTCACTGTACGTAACAACACAGACTAATGCAAGCATGAGGCATCTTAACGGACGGCCATACCCAAAAGTGATGCGTGAAGCAGAAATAACTGAACATGATAACTACAAGAGACAGAAAAACTCCGGTAACTGTTGGACCCATGAAGCAACATGAAGAAAGGCTACACAAGACCAACACCAGACTCGGATCAACCACACCTTGTACAGGAAATTAAAAGCGAGGTTGCGATAGCTTGGAAACCCAGTGAAAATGAAAAACTAGCATGATGAAAATGCTGTTCATGGGAAATCCAAGGGGCAGGACAAAGACTAGGAAAAGGTAGCTCGCCGATGCGCAGAAAGTCAACAGGTACATAGGGGTAAGAAAACGGAATCTAAAGTCTTTCGTAAGTGTGGAGTGGGCTGCGACTGTGAGAAGCACACGTTCTGGATGGTCCGTAATGCTATGACGTGAGTCTAAAACCTGTTACTCCACACGCTCTTTGTTAATCGCTTCTGCTCATCCAAATACAACCTAACACTCAAACACAAAAGTGAAGGCGGATGCGTAACACTACCTAGCTAATGTCCTTTCCATCATTTTTAAAGCCTCGATACACAGCAGACAACACGAGTTCACAAGAGCGGGCATGCCTAAGTCTGAAGGGCACATAAAACCCCAAAACATAGTAACTACCGAAGTTCGGTTCGACGACCCGTTGATTTGTTTTAAAAAACAGATCTTGCACACAAAACTCGAAGACAGATTTGTAACCTGAATCGTCCTTTGTATTTGCGGAAAATAATGTCCCCACAAACGTGCGTACGTCTTAAAGTGGGCCTGCAGATTCGGCACAATTTTGTCTGCATGCAGGCAACATGAAATTCAATACACAGAATGAAGAATGAATGAGTACAGTCTACGTATAAAATAATAATAACAATAATAATAATACAAACTAACAGAACTATCCCCAACAACAAACCAGACATTATAATCCGTGATAATTAAAAGGGAACATGTATGTTAATAGACGTTGCAATCACAGGAGACAGGCCATTTCTACCAAAATAAAATTTGCTTAATTTCCCTTCTTCACGTTCTGGAGGAAACTTAAATACGAATGAGTGCCTGCGAATCCGCGTGTGCTTTCTCCGCCTGAGGATTCTGGGCCTTTGCGTTCGAAACGTCATCAAATAAGGAATGTGGCTGTGAACACACTGGTAATCGTGCGACGAAAAGAATTCTCCGAGAACACATTCTTCTATTCGTGACAACTACTGTTCCTGATGGCAATATTCCAATACCGTACGTGTTCGGTGCCCTTTCTTCGTGCAACTTCGAACTATGTCACTGTCAGAAATACCAACCATCCTTCCTGTTTATAATCCTTTAGAAAAGGGAAAATTCTAAACGAATAAGTGAGGAAAGGTAGCAGGCAGCTCTATGACCCCCTCGGAATTTCTAAAAATGTGCAGACTTTGAACTTTTTAGAGACATTTACGTCCCTACGTCAACATCCGGGAGGATTATGTTTGAATTACAAGTGAGACAACCACGTACGCTAATGCCTTACGAAAAACATCTTCAAAGTTCAGTCAATAACTAATGGGAAGGGAAAAAGACCTGTAGGGCCACATGTCAGAGTATATGAATCAGATCTAATTAGCATTCTGTCTTGCTTTCTTCATACTTATTTACAAAAATAAATAAAATACTACGCCTGGAACGGTCAATACTCTAAAGATTAAATTTACGTCGAACAACACTTTATTTGAAAATACCACGTATTATGTCCAAGCCGACACGTGAGATCAACAAGGAAGCGGGAGAGGGGCTTTAAAGTGTAACACATCCAACACGACTGCCTTGAAAAGCTGAAATTTATGGAGAACAACATGCAATATCATTTCACAGGCAACCTCAGCAGCTTCGTCATATAAGGAACGTCACCTTGGAAGTAAACGCTCCGAACTACAAAATAGTCCATTACTGAAGAAGGAAACACACAACTGCGACCGGATCATATCACTAGCGAGAACTTCGGATGAGTATCCCACACAATGTCCTTGGCAAAACACAAACCTCTTTGTTTTCTCTCTCTGTTAATTCGACCTTTGTTTACTTCACACAATACGTCCGCTGAAAACCGATTCTGCAGCAGTCACAAGAGGAACGATGCCAAGACTTGAAAAGAAAGGCGATCGACTTATCCTTACACGGTAAAGCAGGTAGGCGGGATATTTGGATCTGTACACGTAGGTGTGGAGTAGGTTTACGGTGTCAATGCTGGTAGGAGCGGACACTTCAACCAAGGAGGCAAAGTTATACCCCAATACTTTCATTTTCGAACACAAGCCTTGTTTCTTTCGATCCCAGTTTCAGGCTACCCCGTTGCAAGCATCCGTAGAATTCAACCATGAAAGAAACACTTATTTTAATGCTTGGCAAGTTCAGATGCAGAATGTCCAGAGACAAAGTGAATAACTGTCAGACAGGATTAACTTATAAAATTATGAATTTTTTACCTTCCTATATTCATTTGATTATGAACTGTATTATTAATTACTTACGTAGGCGATAAAAAGAAAGCAATCTGCAACAACACACACAGGCACGTTGCGTGACAGATTAAAGATGCAATAAGAAACGTAAAGCATTTCCGCAAGAAGTCATGAGGACTCAAGAGTGGGGAGAAAATGCCAGGTTTCCATCCTAAGCCTGACATTCGGCACAAGAAGGACGACACAGTTGCCAGGGCCAAGCGCCACCCTCAGCTTACCCCCTAGAAAACCCCTTGGTACAAATGTCTGTGAGGCTGGGTGGCCCCTGGGCTACTGAATGCGGACAGAAGGAACAGGTCACTTGAAAACTTCCCAAGGATCACAATGGGAATCGAAACCAGAACTGCAGTACGGGATAGAATTCTGAAGCAGCCCCAACAAACAACAGATGGGGTGTATTCAAGGCAGGAATTTGACACATTTTTCTGTGTTTAAATGTCAAATTTGAGGCAGAAAATGTTACGCTACATGTATGAGTCTAAAGTGGCAGGCGAATTATCCGCAGCCCCCCGTCTTCGTAGCTTCATACCCAGCCCAATTAGATCGTAAGAATCAGCAGGTAACAAGGCAAGCAATGCACGTATAACGGAACACTGCGGAACGTTCGAGCAACCATTGTTACAGTTGAAAAGCAACGAGTATTACATATCTTCAGCATGTGTCTGTAGCCTTAGGTGTTCCGCATGCAATGGGCATACTTCATATTGTCATATGTGGCCTGCCCGGTTCTACAATACTTTTCCCGCAATATCTTATAAATGGCACGATTTTCAAAAAGAGTTACTGAACATAAAATATGTGTTTTGACATCTTCTACAATATCTCTTTTATAACATTTCTCATTCTAATACGAACTAAGCCACATAAAAAAATGTAATTGGTCTTCATGTAAAAGTACCCGTTATTCTTGCCGAAACTTAATGTAACTTGAATTTTCTTGACACATTTTCGCAAAATACATAACATTTCACAAACATCCATTCAGTGGCAGCCGAGTTGTATTATGCGTACAGACACGACGGAGCTAACAATCGTTCGTTGCAATTACGCACGTAAGAGTTCATGGTATTGTGATGCAAATGTAAGTACCTGAGATGATAATGGAAAATGTAATTCTACGGTTTAAAGTTTTCAGTTTTTCATGGCGGCTGTTGATCAAACTATGGTAGTACTTATGGTTATAACACCATGTAGCACAGTCCTGTGCTTCCTCTGGAGATTCTGAGTTGGGTAGGGTGTCCTCAGGATGGATAAACAGTCCCTCGCTGAGTAAGTTTGTAGGTAAAATTATTTTGAAAACATACAACACACTAGCTTTACCTACATTTTTATATGGGTCAGAAAATTGGACTGTAACAGCCTTACAAAGACGAAGAATTGAAGCGGCAGAAATGAAGTTACTGAGACCTCTGACAGGCTACACCCTTTACGACCACAAAACAAATGACTACATAAACCGCGAACTACGGATTACAGGCATACTAGACAAGACAGATGAATACAGACGGAACTGACCTTCACACTTGCAAAGAATGCAACAAAACCGAATCCCTTTGAAATCATACCACTACAGACCACAAGGAAGGATAACAATTGGAAGACCGAAGAAGCGTTGGCGCGAGCAGCTGTAACTATGAAGACGGAACGGATCAAAGGGTCCAATCCTTGATGTTTATGATGATGATGATGATGATGATGATTACAGCTGGCTCGATCCGAAGCTTTGGACCAACGTACTGAATCCATTTGCAGGATGCCAATTACGTTCGGGTGGATACTTTAGCATCCAGTTCTTGTTGATCCACTTATCACTCTCACTTCCAATTCTTACCGTCCCAACCTCAAATCCAATTCTCATCTTCCAACAAACACTTTCCCAGCAGATTCCCCCCCCCCCCACTCCCGTACCGTTGGCCTGTTTCCAACCTAGAAAAAATTACACGCAGCAGACCCCTTTTTTAAAAGCTAACACTTTTTTGGCTAGCACGAAAATTCCTTTTCATTGAAGCCCGC
>Ga0123357_10011237_pt1 | contig 11462 bp, 11 predicted proteins | sample TergutEmb28metaG_FD_89873 | JGI IMG/M metagenome (GOLD analysis project Ga0123357, IMG submission 89873) | Embiratermes neotenicus P4 segment gut microbial communities from Petit-Saut dam, French Guiana - Emb289 P4 | ecosystem: Host-associated > Arthropoda: Insects > Digestive system > Gut ...
CCCCCAACCGTTCCGGATCCCCCCGCCCCCCCCCCCCCCCCCCCCCCCCCCGCCCCCACAAAGCCCCCGGCACAATCCCCCGCTTTCCCCCTCCCCCCCCCCGCCCCACCCCCACCAACCCCCCCGTTATCGCCCCCCCCCCCCCCCCATTTCCTTTCCCATTGGCCAAAAGCTGCACCGCCGCCAGATGAAACTCCAGAATCAACTCCGGCCGATCCGCATTCTCCGTCACCCAAACCCCAGCTCCGCCCGCCCGTAGCGCCCCGCCACAAAGCCGCACCATTTCCGCCAGCAGTTTCTCACTTTCCGGCTTCGCCGCCACCAACGCCGCCAAATGTGTCACCGCCCGCTGCAACATCGTCGCCAAATCCGGTTGAGGGGAGGGAGGTGGCTGCGGAATATTCGTCGTCATCGACATCATTCACCAAACGCACATCGCAAACAGACCTTCCCCCAACTGTTTGTTATCGGCACATCGCCCCACACACTTAATGACCGCTCTCTCAATGAAAAAAGTTCCTCGCAAAAACCAAAAAAGCCCAGGGACTGCAGTCCCTGGGCTTTCGCTTGTACCAGAATTATTCGCCTTTCAGCGCCTTCAAATGCCGTATGAAATGATCTCGCAGCACGTCTTCATACGTTTCCGGATGAGCTGTCACCACTGCCCAAATCGCCGCCTTATACCGCGGATTCGTCAGCACACTCCCAAATGTGCAATGCAAAATCTGTCGGCCCGGCTCCGTAAACCCCTTCCCCGCAACCACATCTTCCCACCGCTCCAGATAAAGCTGTTCCAGTTTTTTCACATCGCTTACCACTGCCGGCGCCGGAACTTTTTTCACTTCTGCGCTCACGTGATAAGTCGCCTTGTCCACGTCATAGCGTTCTCTCGCAAAATCGATCAGTTCGCGGAACAGGTTTTCATCGTGCCTTGCTACCACTCGTAGCATTTCCAAGTAACTCGTCCCCGCCGTCTTCACGTGCCACTTTCCCTTTGTGACCCGAGCAAAGATTCCGTAAATCGAAAGTTTGTCCGATCCGGAATGCAAGCTGAGCTTATACGGACCAACCGCCTCCATAATCGCGACATGATCCGCCAAGCTTTTCTCGAACGCCTTTAAGTCGCCCTTATAATCCACGCCTTTTTCAAAATCTCCCACGTATCGCGGCGCCAGACTCACCAGCTTGACTCCCCGCGACAGCACCTGCTTGGCGATAATCCAGTGCTCCGCGAGCGTCGTCGGCTGCGGCGTCTCGTCCACCGACAACTCAATTTCATAATCCCGCCCGATCTTCTTATTCACCGCATCAATATATTCAGCCAGCTTCACGGTTCGATTAATCGCCCGCCCATACTTCACCGCCGCCCGCATCACCGCTTCTTCATTCAGATCAATGACCGTCCCCGTCGCCAGTTTCACTTTTTTCCCCACACACTTTTCCACCCAAGGAATCTCCGCCCTCACCGCCGCAAATGTCCCCGCCAATTCCTCTTTCGCATATCCATCCGCTTTCGTGTCCACATCTTCCGACGGATCGATCGTGAAGAACGTGAATCCCGCCGCCGCCGTCCGGTCCACATCCTCCGGCAGCTTCAAATGGTCCGCATCCGCCCCATGCTGCCCCAAATACCCCCCCCCCTTCGCATGCTCCATCCCCCGCATCGCATCCCCCATCACATCGACCGCCGTCCGCCCCGTTCGCGTCATCTCCCGAATGCTCTGCTGCGCAAACATCGGCAACACTCCCCCACCCGCCTCCTTCATCGCCGCCACATGTCCCGGCGTCGCCAACCCCGTGCGATCTCCAAACCCAAAACTCGCCTTCAATCCCAGAACCCCAGCCGCCGGTACTGTCGCCATGGTTAATCTCCTGTCATTGCATGACAATAACTGCCGAGAATCCTACCATAGCTCCCCCACGCTGTCCCGGATACAATCCTCCATCGCCCCCTGGGTCTGCCAATTTTTCTGTCGCCAAGGTGGGTGAGTCGTCAAGTCGTTAAATCGTCAAGTCGTTAAGTCGAATTGGCAAGGTCCATCTTTCGATTGAACGGCTTGACGACTTGACGATTTAACGATTTAACGACCTAACGCCGGAGCCCACATGGCCTTCGACTTCCTGAAAAAAGCTCTTTCCAAGACGACCGAAGCCGCGAAGGCTTCCGTCGACAAGCTCAAGGCCGGTCTGACCAAGACCCGCGACGTCTTCGTCGGCGGACTGCGTTCCCTCCTCCGCGGCCGAAAACTCGACCAGGCACTCCTCGACGAACTCGAACACCGTCTGATCACCTCGGACCTGGGCGTGACCGCCTCCGCCAAAATCGCCGCTGACCTCAACACCGCCTGGAAAGAAGGCAAAATCGACTCCGGCGATCAGGCCCTCGATTTCCTCAAAGCCGAAATGAAACAATACTGGCCGCCGGAATCGCGCGAACTTAAATTCGCCGCCAACGGCCCAACCGTCATCCTCGTCTCCGGCATCAACGGCGCCGGCAAAACCACCTCCATCGCCAAGCTCGGCCAATACCTCAAATCCCAAGGCAAATCGGTCATGGTCGCCGCCTGCGACACCTTCCGCGCCGCCGCCGTTCAGCAGCTCACCATCTGGGCCGAGCGGATCGATGTGCCGATCATCAAGCATCAGCAGAATTCTGATCCTGCTGCGGTTGCGTTTGATGCCTGCGACGCCGCCGTTGCGAGAAACATGGACGTGCTGATCATCGACACCGCCGGCCGCCTTCACACGCAGGACAACCTCATGCGTGAACTTTCCAAGATTCGCCGCGTGATCGAAAAACGCATCCCCACCGCCCCCCACGAAGTCCTGCTTGTCCTCGACGCCACCACCGGCCAGAACGCCATCCGCCAAGCCGAGGAATTCATGAAAGCCGTCCAAGTCACCGGCATCTTCCTCGCTAAGCTAGACGGCACCGCCAAGGGCGGCATCGTCGTGGCCATCCGACATCAACTCAACCTCCCCGTCAAATTCGTCGGCCTGGGCGAAAAGCCCGAAGACATCGAACCCTTCCATCCCGAAGCATTCGTCGAAGCCCTCTTCGCCGAAGAGCAGGAGAAGTCAGAAGCCAGTAGCCAGAAGTAGGTTATAATCCGGTATCAACGTTAAGGAGCTTGTCCAGGAACATTTCGCTCACCCCGGAACTCGAAGAATTTATTCAGTCCAAGGTTGATTCCCGGATGTATCAAACCGCCGGCGAAGTGGCCCGCGAAGCGCTCCGCCTCATGGCCCGGCAGGAGCAGGACCGACAGGCCAAACTCGAAGCACTCAAACGCGACGTCCAGATCGGCCTCGACCAACTCGACCGCGGCGAGTACATCGAAAGCAAAGACCTGACCGTTGAACGCATTCGACAGGGCGCCATCAAACGCTTCGGCGACCCGACCAGGAGCAAACGCCCCTGATCGTCAGCCCCCCGGCTCTGCCGGGGGTTCGCACGCCAGTCCCCCCCCAGGGCAAACGCATTTGACCATCAGAGCCGCGACCGTAAGGGAGCGACCTCGCGGCAATGCGTGAATGACGCGGGTCGCTCCCTTACGGTCGCGCTCTGAACTCCAGGTGCGTTTGCCCTGCCTCGTCACCCACGCTCAAAACTGCTATTCTATCTCTCTCCACGGATTTTACGAATTTTACGAATTGTATGAATGAGGCCTTCGAATAACCCTGACGGCACGAAAACAGAACGTGAAAAGCAAGCGGAAAATGAAGGTCCATCCCGGCTAAAGCCGGGGCTATATGAGTTTTTCGAAGGTTTCGAATCCCAAAGGAACGCCATGCAAATCTCTCCCCCCCATCAATCCTCCACCCCCGATCTCGTCGGCATCAAGCGAGCCCTCCTCAGCGTCTCCGACAAGACCGGCATCGTCGCATTCGCCAAGGCCCTCCAAACCGAATTCAACATCGAACTCATCTCCACCGGCGGCACCGCCAAAACCCTCCGTGATGCTGGTCTCACCGTGAAGACATCTCCGATCTCACCGGCTTCCCCGAAATGATGGACGGCCGCGTCAAAACCCTCCACCCCCTCATCCACGGCGGTTTCCTCGCCCTCCGCGACAACCCCGCCCACCTCGCCGCCATGAAAGAGCACAACATCCAGCCCATCGACCTTGTCTGCGTCAACCTTTACCCTTTCGAATCCACCATTGCCAAGCCAAATTGCTCCTTCGCCGAAGCGATCGAAAACATCGACATCGGCGGTCCCGCCATGATCCGCTCCGCCGCCAAAAACCACCGCTCCATCGTCGTCGTCACAGACCCCGCCCAATACGACAAAGTCCTCGATCAGATGCGGACCCACCACGGCCAAACCCCCTACACCTTCCGCCTCGAACTCGCCACCGCTGCCTACACCCGCACCGCCCAATACGATGCCACCATCGCCCCCTACCTCGCAAACGCCACCGAAGTTCACACCGGAGTTCACGCTTTAGCGTGCCACGGCCTCCTCCCGGCGCTCACACCGCATTTGACGAAAATCCAAGACCTCCGTTACGGCGAAAACCCCCACCAACTCGCCGCCTTCTATTCCACCACTCCCACCGAACCTGGCATCGCCACCGCAAAACAACTCCACGGCAAAGCCCTCTCCTACATCAACCTCCTCGACGCCGACGCCGCCATCGACCTCGTCCGCGAATTCCAACTCCCCGCCGCCGCCGTCATCAAGCACACCAACCCCTGCGGTTGCGCCCAGGCCGAATCGCTCGAAGCTGCTTTCGACCTCGCCTACGCCGGCGACCCCACCGCCGCCTTCGGCGGCATCGTCGCCCTCAACCGCGAAGTCGACGAAAAAACCGCCGACGCCATCGTCGCCGGCAAACGATTCCTCGAAGTCATCATCGCCCCCGCCTACACCCCCGCCGCCCTGACCACCCTCCAAACCCGCTGGAAAGACTGCCGCATCCTCGCCACCGGCCAACTCGGCCCGCGTCATTCCGCTGCCTTACACTACCGTTCCGTCACCGGCGGCATTCTCGTTCAACAGCCCGACCTCGCTGGTTTCGATAAGTCTAAATGCACCGTCACCAGCACCCGCCACCCCACCGCCTCCGAATGGTCCGACCTCGCCTTCGTCTGGCTCGTCACCAAGCACGTCAAGTCCAACGCCATCGCCATCGCCAGAAACGGCCAACTCCTCGCCGCCGGCGCCGGCCAGATGTCACGCACCATGTCCGCCAAAATCGCGATCGAACTCGCCAACAAAAACAGCCACGCCGAAAAACTCTCAACCGCCGTCGCCGGTTCCGACGCCTTCTTCCCCTTCCCCGACGCCCCCGAACTTCTCATCAACGCCGGCATCACCGCCATCATCCATCCCGGCGGCTCAAAAAAGGATCAGGACACCATCGACCTGTGCAATCGCCACAACATCGCCCTCGTCACGACAGGCGAGCGACATTTCGCGCATTAACCGAAGTGTACGCGCGGAGTTCACGCTTTAGCGTGTTCGTCCGCCAAAACACGCTAAAGCGTGAACTCCGGAAATCAGGAGCAGCCAACATGTACGAATGGCGTCGCATGTCACTCCAAGAACGCGAAGAAACGCTCAAGAACAGACAATCCCGACGCCGCCCCTGGCACTCACCACCACACCGTTATCTCCCCGGCAAACGCCGCTACAGCGTCTCCGCCGCCTGTTACGAGCACGAACCTATCATCGCCTATTCCGCAGAGCGACTGGACCAATTCACACACGAATTGCTGCAGATCATGGAGCGAGAGTCAGTACAGATTCATGCATGGTGTATTCTGCCCAATCACTATCATCTGATGTTCATGGCAGACGATCTCAAACGAGTCTTGAGTTCGCTTGGCCGGCTACATGGTCGAAGCAGCCACGCTTGGAACGACGAAGAGAATCAACGAGGCCGACGCGTCTGGTGCAACTACATCGACCGCGAAATGCGATCCGACCGGCACTTCTGGGCAACAATGAACTACGTGCATAACAATCCAGTCCAGCACGGCTATGTCGAACGATGGCAAGATTGGCCATGGAGCAGCGCCGATCGTTTTCTGGAGCAGTTCGGCCGAGAACGCGCCAAGGAAATTTGGACTCAGTACCCCATCAACGAATTCGACGACCTAGCCCCGGAGTTCACGCTTTAGCGTGCTCGTCCGTCCAAACACGCTAAAGCGTGAACTCCGGTTTTATTTTCCCCGCCACCGAAACGCCACCACCGCCAACGTCGTAATCTCAACCAAGGTTCCCACGATCACCAGCAATGTGAGCGCATGGCTGAACGTACGCACATGGATGAACGCCATCAAGTTCTGCTGGAAGCCACTACAAGCCATCACCCACAAGAGCAGGCTCGCCGCATACGTGATGCTCAAACCCGCACATATTCGTGTGCTATGTGAGATGCGCTTGCCCAGGGACCAAACGACGAAAGTACCGAAGGCGATCGCGACGGTGGGCATACTGAGATGCACGATAGGCCACAAGCTTCGTACCCTCTGATCGAGGCTACTCAAGAGGTGGTTTGCGAATAAGCTCAGGCACGTTGCGACAGAAGCCATTCCCAAAAACGCTACGACGTATCCGGCCCAAACCTCAATTCTGGAAAGCTCGCCAAAGATCAACACACGCAAATGGCAGAGCACCAGCGGAATTCCGACGAAACCACTCAGAACCATCGTGTAAAAACAGATCATTTGTTTGTGATCCCCCATCCACTCCCTCTGAAAAGCCACCGCCAAGGCCTGCAGGGGCGACGGCCAGTTGGGATGTCCCACAAATGGAAGCACCAACGCAGGCAAAATGAACAGCAGCACGATCAAGCGAACGACCGTCGGAAATTTCACCGGCGCTGCAATCGGTTGCGACGCGTAGTCCAGAACCAGATTGCCTTTCGACATAATTCCTCCCGCTCGGAGTTCACGCTTCAGCGTGATTTCCCCGGAGTTCACGCTTTAGCGTGTTCGTTACCCCAAACACGCTAAAGCGTGAACTTCGCCTAAATAAACTTAATCTTCCTCGCCGCAAACCCACACATCCGCAGCAACAACCACCCATGTCGAAACCGCGATATATTCGTCGAGCCATACGTCCGCTGCTTATAATGCACCGGCACATCCACAATCTTCAAATTCAAACGTGCCGCCCCGAACAACAAATCAAAATCCCCGAACGGATCAAAATCCCCGAAGTACGCCCGGTTCGCCACGATCTTCTCGTAATCGCTCTTTCGCAGGACTTTCGTTCCGCAGAGCGTATCTCGCAGCCGCTGGCCCAGCAGATATGTAAACATCCACCCGAATCCCTTGTTGGCGATCATATTCAAAATCTGCATCGCCTGTTTTTCCATCGGGTAGACCAGCCGCGATCCGTTGGCGAACTCGCATTCGTGCTTCGCGATCAGATTCACAAACCGCGGCAACTCCTCCGGCGGCACCGAAATGTCCGCATCCAAAATCATCAATATTTCCCCCGTCGCCTTCTCAAATCCCAATCGCACAGCGTCCCCCTTCCCCTTGCCCGTTTGTTGAAAACACGTCACCTCCAAGGGGCTGCCGCTGGCACGGTAATCCGCCGTCACTTCCTGGATCATCTTCCATGTGTCGTCCGTCGAGTTGCCTTCCACGAACACCACTTCCGTTTTCTCGCCCATGACCGGAATCCGATCCAGCAGCGGCTTGATGTTCCCCGCTTCGTTCCTCGCCGCCACCACCACGCTTATTTTTTTCGGAACCTCCATCCGCCTCTCCCGTGGCAGCATTCGCCCGACCGTGACCGTACACAAATTCATCGTCCGAACCATCGGCAACGGCGACACCCACCGATTCACCAAATTGCTTAGCACCGGAATCCCCACCGGCCACAAAATCGCATCCTTCTGCGAAACAATATCAAAATCGCATTGTCGCAGCAGGCTCTTTACCTCCGCCGGCGGAAGCCAGCTTTCGTCCGGAACCCGTGCTTTCCATCTCACCAATTCCCCGAACCGAATCATCGGCTGCCACAACCGACTGAACGTCACCACAATAATCCGCGTTCGATCGTGACACACGCTCCGCAGCGCCTCGAGCGCCGTGTACAAATCATACAGCTGCGGCAACACTCCGGACATAATGACATAATCAAATGTCTCCCGCAGTTTCCCCACCTCCTCCGCCGCCATTTCATGAAACACGTATTCCGGATGCGACTGTCGCGCATCGCGGATCGCCACCGCATTGAAATCGATTCCCACGCCATGCGCCGGCTTGAGTGCCGCGAGCATGTCCCCGCCTGCGCAGCCGATATCCAGCACCCGCGAGTTCGGCAGAACGTGGTTTTGCAGAATGCGTGCCAGGTAGCGATGAAAATACCCATTCCGCGCCCGCGAACTTCGCAGCCGCGCATAGTTCGCTTCGCCAAACGTTTTAATTGCCTGGCGATGCTGAAGCTCAGGTGCAAGAACCGTATCCATCCCGCCGCATCCTCAAAAAACACAATCACCCCCCACAACTACCAGGAGCCCCGCATGGCAATGCGGGGCTTTGGGGAGCGAATTGTACAAAAGCCCCGCATTACCATGCGGGGCTCCTTTTTCACGTTTCGGATTGTCTGACTCACGGTGCCGGCGTCGTATGCGACACGCCGGTGACGTTCGGCCCGATATTCGTCAGCGGCGGCAGATTCTTGAACTCCTCCGCCAACGTCTTCTCATCAACCTGCGTAATCTCCGCCGTCTCCAGCAGTTTATCGACAACCTTGCCGTCGCGGATCTGCAGGAACAATTGTTCCAACTGCCCGGAAGCGGACATCTGGCCTTTGAGTTTTTCCGGGCGGCGGCCGTACTGCACCGCAATCGCCGCGATACGGGCATTGACTTCCTCTTCCTTCACGTCGATGTTGAACTGTTCCGCCAGTTTGCCGAGGATGAAGAACAGCCGCAGATCCACCGCCGCCTGCTGCGCCGACGAAATTCGCAACGCATCGATCTGCTGCACAATCTCCGACTCCGGCACGCCGCGTTCCATCAGCTCCGTCGCACGACGACGCAACACATTCCCCATCTGCCGCTGCGAAAGCTTCGCCGGCAAATCCAGCGTCGTATTACCCAGCAGATAACGATACACCTGCTGTGCCATTGCCCCCTTGGTCTCCTGCTCCAACTGCGTCACCAGGCGTTCCTTCAAATCCGTCTTGAGCGAGTCCACTGTATCGAACCCCAGCATCTCCGCGAATTCCTTATTCACCTCCGGCAAATGCTGATACTTCACGCCCTTAATCGTCAAATCCACCTTGATCTTCTTCTCACGGAGTTTCTCTTCCGGATGATCCTGCGGTGCGGTCCCTTCCAGCGTCACCACCGACCCGATCGTCGCCCCCATGAGCTTGTCGCCCATATCGTCGAACTTGACGCCGGCGATCGTTCCCGCACGAGGCTGCAGACTCACCGCCGCCTGCTCCGCGATGACCGTGCCCTCTTCCGATGCCACTTTCACATCGGCCGTCACCGTGTCGGTTTCCTTCACCGGATCGGTCGAATCATGCCAGTTCCCAAAATATTTCCGCAGGTTTTCCATCGCCAGATTCAGCCGTTCCTCGTTCGCCTCGAGCGTCGGCCGCTTCACCTGAATCTTCTCAATCGACGGCAGCGCAAACTCCGGCGTCACCTCGATCTCAAACGACAACGTCAACGCCCCCGACTCCGGCAACTCGATCTTCGCCAGATCGATCTCCGGATCACCCAACGCATTGAGCTTATTATCCTCGACCGCCGCCGTATAAGCCTCCGCCACAAGCTGCTGCTTCACGGTATTCTTCAAATCCGTCCCGAACCGCTTTTCAATCAGCCGCTTCGGCGCGCGTCCGCGCCTAAACCCCGGCAGCACCGCATCGCGCTGCAACTCGTTATACGCCTCTTCCAACTTGCCCTTGATCCGTTCCTCCGGAATCACGACGTTCACCTTCTTGCGAGCCGCACCGGCCTCCTCAATCGTCACCGTCGACTTGGGCAGTTTGTCTTCTTCAACTTCGGTCATGAGAACGCTCCATCAAAAGTTAAAAACTTTAAAGTTAAAAGTTAAAAGGGGGCGGAAGCAAAAACGCAATCGGCCGAACCGCCAGGCGTCTGGTGCCTTGTGTCCCCGTATGAGGAGCAGTTTGGCCGAATGCGCTCGTCGCGACCAACGCCTGGTGGAACCGGTATCTCGCGACAAGGCTCCCGCCCCGAAGTGAGGCAGGAAGTCACTAGCATACCCGGCGAAGCTTCGCATGGCAATGCGAGACTATTTACCATTGGATTTGGTGATCTGGCAATCTGGTGATCTGGTGATTTGCGCTGTCGCGTATACGGAAATGCTCTTCGATTGCCAAAGTCACAATCACCAGATCACTAAACCCAAAATCATGGAGGCGCTCAGGCCGGTGTGAACTTCAGCGAGACAGAGTTAATGCAGTAGCGTTGTCCGGTGGGGGTTTGGGGCGCGTCGTTGAAAACATGGCCGAGGTGGGAGCCGCAGGCGGAACAGAGAACTTCAGTGCGGCTCCTGCCCAGCGAGTGGTCTGGCAGGAGTTTGACGCGATCGCCGGCCTTGGCGGCGTAGAAAGCAGGCCAGCCGCAGCCGCTGTTGAACTTGGTCTCAGCGCTAAAGAGTTCCGCTCCGCAGGCAGCGCAGGAGTAAATGCCGGGCTGAAAAAATTCGTCATACTTGCCGCTGAAGGGACGCTCAGTCCCCTTCTCACGGAGCACGGCATACTGCTCCGGCGTAAGAATCTTTTTCCATTCCTCTTCCGTATGCGACATAATAGCTGACTCCATCTTCTGGCTACTGGCTTCTAGCTTCTGGCTTCTTCAATAATGCAAGACAATTTGATTTGCAACTTCCGCCCAAGTGTGTAAGTTTGGCGGCTTATCATCAAGGAGTATGCGATGAGTCTGATTTGGCAGCGGTACCAGGAATATCTCTGTGAATGTCCGTCGGTGGGTCTGACGCTGGACATTTCGAGGATGTGCTTTCCGGACGATTTTTGGCAGCAGAAGTCGCCGGCGATGCAGAATGCCTTCGCCGCGATGAGGGAACTGGAGAAAGGAGCGGAAGTCAATCAGGATGAGAAGCGGATGGTGGGGCACTATTGGCTGCGAGATGCGTCGCTGGCTCCCACTGCGGAACTGCGACAGGAGATCGAGTCCATGGTGGCGGAGGTGAAAAACTTCGCGTCGCAGGTGCATGAGGGGAAAGTGGCGGCGGAAAACGGCCAAAAATTCGAAAACCTCCTGGTCATCGGAATCGGTGGCTCCGCTCTTGGCCCGCAATTCGTGGCCGACAGCCTCACCAGCACGGCTGACAAAATGCGGGTCTTCTTCTTTGACAATACCGATCCGGACGGAATGGATCGAACGCTGGCTCAGATTCAAGCGGGGGGGGGGGGGGGCCGGGGGGGGCGCTCCGGGGGGGATTTTTCCAAGAGGGGGGGCGGCGGCGACCGGGGACAGGAACACGGCGCC
>Ga0123357_10011238_pt1 | contig 11461 bp, 9 predicted proteins | sample TergutEmb28metaG_FD_89873 | JGI IMG/M metagenome (GOLD analysis project Ga0123357, IMG submission 89873) | Embiratermes neotenicus P4 segment gut microbial communities from Petit-Saut dam, French Guiana - Emb289 P4 | ecosystem: Host-associated > Arthropoda: Insects > Digestive system > Gut ...
CACAGAGGATCCATCATCAGGGAGCCTTGTACAGTGCTTGGCTAAAAATTACAAGAATGATTCTATCGTGTCCGTTGACATGGACAAGGTCGGTGTTATGGCAGCATACGAGTATTCTGCCCGTGGTGCGCGTGTGTAGTTCACTGTATAGGGAGGCACTCCTATACAGTGAACCACACGCACGCACAACGGGCCAGAATATGCTGCCATAACACCGACCTTGTCCATGTCAACGGACACGATAGAACCATTCTTGTAATTTTTAGCCAAGCACTGTACAAGGCTCCCTGATGATGGATCCTCTGTGATCCGGAACATGTTGGAGCACTTTTAAATATTTTATAATTTAATTAGTATCTACATATTATATATTGTGCGTTGGTTGGATAATAAAGTGTTTAAATTTCAGATATTAGTGCATCTCGTTGGTTTTATTATAAGACGTTAATTCAGTGTTCGCCACTTTTACGGTGGAAAATGTGAATCACTAAGGATTTCTTCTGTCTGAGAAGAACATACTTCAAGCTCAAGATTAAGAAGTAATCTGTAGTTCAGTACGAATGACGTTTCATACCGAGTAACAAGTTTAAAATATATCAACACTGAATTACAGTAAAAATGTGATTACTTGTAAAATTAAGTGAATTACATTTCTAGACAACAGAGGGACACGGCCAGAATCAACCACAACTCTCACGGGTCTGTAATTCAATCGATGCCAATCCTCCTTTCCCCTCCAACAGTTTCTTTTGTGTTGATTATTTTTCCTCAACTCCGTTCTCCTCTCTTCTTTTTTAATAAACCACTTCTCTCTTCATTACACTCTCTGTCTCATATTGTGCTGGACTGTTTCCACGTAACAAAGCGAATAAGGAAGATGTTCTGTGAGCAGCCTCTCTTCTACTCCGGAGGAGGAGCGTCGTCGGGTGGAATAAATGTGCCTTCAGTCGCGAGGTTGGGCTCCATCAATACCCGGTACCAGAGGGGATACAGCTCGGTTTCTTCTAGCTGTAGTAGCAGAAGACGTCTTCAAACTAGTTCTTGCAGCACCATGGGGCGTCTCTAGAGACCTTAGGGGCTTTGTGTGGGCAGTAAGACGAGGCTTGTATCCCTTTCCCCCTACCAAGAAATAGTGTGGCGTCAGAGAAATTGCATGTGCTACGAGTGCGCATACAGCACCGCTCTGCGCACACACTGCAGTTTAATTAATAACACTTGCGAAATACCAGTTGAAATATCAACGGGTAGTTGGAAGCTGTGTATAAGCTCTCTAATCTAGGACACAGAATCTCGGATCAGTTGTACGTATATGCGGATTAGTTTCACAACAAGACTATTACTGCCATTTACAGTTTTCTTTCGGTTTAAAAAAAGAAGAATCATGGCATCTTGGGAAAATAGGGGGAAAAAAATTTTATCGACACTTACATACTCTGAAGAGCAACGCTTGTAACTCTCTGGGGTCATATGATGACGAAAAGGGCAGGTCATAAGAACATATTATTCCTCATACTTCAGCATAAATTTGGGTATGATCTGTGTTTGTTTACAGAAACAAATCATTTTACCATTAAAACAGCAGACGACAAGGAAGAGTCGACATTTAAATTTACAAAATTTTCAGTTTACAAACTGGTAGATAATGAAGTAAAATTAAGAAGTAAAGAACAACTAAAAATAGAAGATAAAATACAAAACTAACAAAACAGACTGTATCATGCAGGAATGGAGGAATGGAATATTAGAAACACCTCAGCAGCTGTTGCATAAACCCTAAGAGGTCAAGTGTCATAGGTTCGTGATAATGATGATGATGATGATCTCTGACATAAAGCACTATTAAAAGAACAAGGCCCTACAGATATACAGCAATTCACACACAGTGGACATTTTGTTAGGCGCATTCTCAAAACTGCGAAAAGCGACTATCAGTTTGTCATGCCTGTGAGTCTGTCCGTCCGTCCTTCAGTAAGTCCGCATGGATTAACTCGGCTTCCACTGCACGGATTTTCATAAAATCTCACATTCGAGTATTTTTCGAAAATCAGTTGAGAAAAATAAAGTTTCATAAAAATCTGACAAGAAGAATAGATACTTTACATGAAGACGGACATATATTTAATATAATATCTGGCTGAATTCTTCTTAGACTGAGAAATATTTCAGACAAATTTGTAGAGAAAATAAAAAAACACATTTTATTTTCAATAACCTTTTCTAACAATAGTGCTGTTGACGAGTTAGAGTAGAAAAATACAGTAGAGCCGGACACGCCACAGATGACAACATAGAGCTTGCACATTGCATGCTGGATACCTAACGCTACACACAAACACACACACACACACACACATACACACACACACACACATACACACACACACACACACTCAGATTATGTAATATGTATTGCTTTTCCACTACAACAATGGCTGCACGAAAGCGCCTCAATGTTACATTACGCACATTTCCTGGCTTGTGTGATCGTCGTTTAGAAATGCAGCTCTATATCCATTCATAAAAGTGTTCATCTTTTAAGATCATCTTGTAGAACAACATTTTATTTCGTAACGTAAAAGATGCATTTATTTTTATACAAATATATTGATTTGTTTATCTTTCAGCACATAAGAACAAAAAAAAAAAATTAGAAATCGTGGCAAACGTACAGAGGATACAGCCTTTGCGAAAAATGAAGACAACTCAAAGAAAACATTCAGTTATCAGATTTAAGACACCACGTGACAAACGGTGTGGCCTGTGACTGGCTGAACTCTCTGTGTTCTCTCCCTCCGACCAAACGGTATCGAATAATTCCGTATTGAAGATGAATTTTATGCGGCACTGTTACCGCATAATCATATCTTGTTGGACATACCGGTTTGGGACTTGTTGGTTGATGTATCTGGTAAATTGATTTAAAGATTACGTAATAGCTATGCTTATTGACGGCTACCAACGCCTGAAACACGTCGAAAATAAAACAGAAATTAAATTAAAATAACCTCATACAACCCACAATTTCGTACAGTGATATTCCCTCCAGACTCTATTTTGAGGGATTATTTCTTCACAATAGTAGTAGTAATAATAATAGTAGTAGTAGTAGTAATAATAACAATAATTTGTTCCCACAAATTGGCAAAAAGTACCCAAACAGTTGTATACCCGCAACTGCGACGCAAAATCTTTGAAAATTTAAGTCCTTGAACAAAGTTTCTAATAGGCTTTGAATTAATAGATAGTGAACTTAATTTCTTTTTCCCATAATCTTATTACTCCCGCATGAAATGGAACGGGAAATAGGGATTATTTTCTACTAGGACAAAGCGACGTTAGCCGGGTAAATTTCTTCCACACTTCAAAGAATCCTAACGCCTGCATCTCTCTGGTAGCTGACAAGATGGAGGTAGCCCGTTGCTCTGATAGGTCAGTATGGAAAGCCTACTCCAAAACAGATATGTTCACTACAGAAACAAATTCATAGGTTTCGTTTCGCAAACTGAATCCAACTTATAACCAAAGACGCATTCCACATCCAAATGTTTGCGAGATGAACCAGATGAATCCAGTCCACAACATAACACGTTATATATTTTAAACCCATTTTAATACTGTACACCCATCTACGCCTGATTCTTCCAAATTGCCTCTTTCCTTTGGGTTTTCCCCACAAGAACCTTGCATACATTTCTCTTCCCGCTCATGCGTGCCACATTCCCCGTCCATTTCACAAATTGTACGTAAGTTGACCACCAATATATGATTAGATCTATCCGTCCCGACGGTCAGGAGTTGTGATGATGAAGATGGGCTCACTGATGTTAACATGAAGAGATATGCGTATCTTTAAATCTACAAACAATACATGTGTGCGTGTGTGTAACCAGCTGTGTGTAGGAATATTCCCAGCGTAGCCACTGTGTTCGCCTCCAGGTCCAGTCGTGACAGATCATAATCTTTCTTACCATAGGACATTACATAGGACTAATTCTAACGCACTATGTCAAAGAAGCAGGAGAACCCAGCTCGTTCGACGTCACCGGGATAGTTTTTCCGTTACCGTACGGATAGGTCAATGTGCAAGTTTTAATCTTCACTCCCCTCTCTGAGCACTAGTCACCTTCAACATATGCAACCCAATGCACCAATGAATACCAATAGCTGCCGCTACTTTAGGCGTCTCATTCATTGTCAAGCAACGTGCTCAGCACAGGGCAGGAATTAACCCTTTTACGCCTAACGACCCCTATAGGGGTCGTACCGCACCGCTAACCTCTAAACGTTTCATTTTATATATTTATTCAACAAATATAGGTACTGAATAGTTTAAACACGGAATATACTCTCCGTTTCTTTCTCTTCAAAATGCAGTCTGTTTCATAATTCTAACGTATTTGGTTCCTGTTTTATTCACATTTTATATCAGAGTGTGCTAAAATAAAAAAAAATAATTCCAGCGCTAAACGGTTTAAGGACTTGTACGAGGGGCGGCTGATAAGTAATGCACACAGTGAAATATTTTGCCAACGGAGCAAAATAGCGATACGCACCCAGTGTGTTCTTATAGCCACAACCCTCCTACATAGCAGTGCAAAGTTTCATTACTTTCTCTACACCGGTTCTAAAACAGTGCATGTTAGCATGGAGCCGTGTTATGGTGGTATGTCAACGAGATTGAAGCAACGTGCAGTGACTGAATTTTTAAGTGCTGAAAACGTAACGCCAGCTGAAATTCATCGCCGTTTACATGCTGTGTGTGGTGAAAACACTGTTAACAGAACTACAGTAAATCGTTGGGCCATTAAATTTCGTGAATGTTAACCAGGTCATGCCAATATTGTTGACCAACCTCGCAGTGGAAGGCCGGTTTCCGTGAGAGATGACAAGCATCAAAAACAGGTTGGTGATCTGATCAAGCATGACTGCCGTATCACCCAGAAACAGATGGCTAGGAATGTCTAAAGAAAGAGTGGGTTATATCATTGGTTTACTTGGCTACACAAAAGTCTGTTCTCGATGGGTGCCACGCATGTTGACGCTGAAGTTTGAGGTTCCCTCTCATCCGCCCTACAGCCCTGACTTGGCGTCAAGCGATTTCCATTTCCTTCCTCACCTCAAGAGGGATCTCAAGGGGACTCATTTCATCTCAGATGATGAAATGAAGCAAGCTGTGACGTCGTGGATCAAATAACTCCTGAATTCTTCATTGACGGCATGCGTAAACTTGTTTTACGTTGGGAAAATGTATTGAACGATAAGGCGACTATGTCGAAAAATAAGTATGTAAATTTGTAGCTATAATATTGTACTTTACTTCTTACTTTCGTTTGTTTAAATACATTGTCTCTTTTTCTAGATATTTCACTGTGTGCATTACTTATCAGCCGAGCCTCGTAGCTTGATATAGTAGGTACGAAATTAAGTCCTTTATTTTTCCAACTAATGCACACAAATTATTATAAAGTTGTTAAACAGTTAAAATCATTTCAAATTATAATAGTTGTTCCAACATGTTTCGGTTTACATAAACCATCATCAGGGATTTCTCAGCCGGTGCTTCGCTCAATTTACAGTGTTGACTTCGGTTACATATCGTTATTTGAAGTTATCGGTATTGTGGCTGCATATTTTTTTCAGTCCTGTTATGCGTGTGGATCGTGCACGATCCACATGCATAACAGGACTTAATACTATAAACATTCACGGTGCAACTACGAAGATTAGGTAGCAAACTATCGGAGGAGCCGGCTGCCTCTGTCTCCAAGGCAGAAGAGCGACCCTGGATAGCGAAGGGGAACGTTCATCCAGAATGTTGTTACCTCTGTGCCAGAGTACATTTTCCAGATCCGCGTTCGTCTGGAATTTTACGCAGCACAGAGCGGTAATTCCGTACCGACGTTTCGGGACAGCCTATCGGTCCCATCTTAAAAGTTCAAGAAGTTACTGGACTTCCTGACCCTTGAAGGAGCTTACAGTGGCTATCAAGGAACTGTTGCCGAAGGGTTACCATCTGTTTCCAGCGCTGAAAAAAATGTTGTCGGCGAATCGTAAGCCATTGTGTCACGATGCCTGGAAACACTGAAGAAGGACTTCTAATACAAAGCTGTAGTGTATATATATCTATATATACATACATATAGTCATGAATACAACAATATTACAGTTGGTAGCGATATATAATATACAACTACATGTTTTGGCCCTGTATGTAAGCCATCATCAGGTTGTCCAAAGAACTTATTAAGTGACTACACATTACGTGTGGTAATTTTGGAAGGGGGACGAGATCTCGTCTTACATCATAAATCGTGGGATTACTAAAAGTTTCCAACATTTATATTGATGCGTACTTCACCGTGCGAATGCATAGGTGTTCATCTTATGATCCTATCACGTGATTAAATAAACATATTAAGGAGTTACATCATTTGTGAACATCTTATAATTCTAACATGCAAATTAGGCAGTAAAACCATCGTATTAAGATGTTACATCAATTGCATTCTTCTAACTTTAGAGAATACAGAAGCTCGTCCCACGTTGTTATAAATGCGTCATTTTTGGCAGGTACTGCCTGGAAGAGCAGCTGGGTAGGAGTATATTTAAATGTGAACATATCGCCATTAGAAGTGAAAATAAGTTAACTAAAATATACGCACAAGCAGCCTAGTTAATGACCTCCATCGTAGTTCCGGCATTGATGTGGGTAGTATCTTGCCTCGAGCATCAGACTCTCGCTTTTATTCGACGTGACCAATTTTGTAAAAGTAAATAATGCCTAACAGACCAAAAGACATTTCTCTGACTCAAAATATCTTGACTCATGCACCTCCAGCTGCTAAATTATTGGACCCTGAAGTACGAATTACATCTGAATAACACATACAAATTGATTTACTTCAGAGTAAACAGAGCGAGTCTCAACTACACAGAAAAATCTGTTAAACTGCACAGAGAAATAACAGCTGTGTACTGTGAGAATCGAATGAAAAACACTGTGTGGGGAAAACTGCATTGTATTTAGTGTTACAGCACCCAGTAATCACAGTGATTTTAAAGCGGCAGCATGGGTCTATATGCTTTACAATCTGAACAATATCAGCCAGTATCCATGCAAAACAACGGTCCTGTTACAACTGTTCTCCTTATGTCACTTGATCGGACCAGTACATAATTACCGTAGTCGAAAACAAATTGCCTTAAACGAATAACGCTTACGTTTATTCAATGACAGTGTACGCACTAACACTGCCATTGTATTACGCTTTCTAATGATACGTAACGTGGTATGATGAAAGCAAAGAAAATGACTTATTATTATAACATATGTTTAGGATAGTAGTTCACTGCAACGCAAGTAATAAAAATTACTGAACATTGAGGAAACAACATAACTAGGAATTTCACAGTATGTACTAATATCTAAGGCCTATTAGGGTGTTTAAACAAAGGAAAATGATAGTGGAAGAATTAATAGGCATGGAAGAAGATCATTGCGGTTGAAGGGACGTCAGAATATCGACGCATACTGAAAGAAACGAATGAAAAGGAATTTAGATTATCTTGTGTCACTAGAACGAAAACTGGAGTGAAATAGCTCAGAATATGACGTAATGATGGACTTTTTTTAGTGACGGTGATGAACATTACGGTTCCATAGAAGAAACTGTTTTACTGAAATGCCGTCGAATGTTTCAGGGTAGGTAGAGTATGAGCAAGTTAATCGGCTAGCTGATCATTTAATTATGCGCTTAAGTAATTATTTGTTCACTTAGTTCATCAGTAAATTACTGAGTTACTTATTACGGAATATTGTGAAGTCAGTGGCTTAGATGATAGCAAAAGAAGAAATCCTGGCAACTAGTAAACATTTCACTATTTGCTAAACCCACAAAGAAAGATCAAGGCTCCAAAGTGCATGGGATTAACGGGAGTTTTGGAAAAAAAAAATCAGTAATGTGTTTTCTTTACAGTGTTAATAAGCGACTGCATTTTTGAAGGATTAGTAATGATTATATCTGCAATATCTCAAAAATTAAATCGAAATTCGTTAGTAGAATCTCAAAAAAATTTCTTCGCATGTGACCAGTAACACTAGGTTTCTGCCATTGCAAATCAGCTATATTTAGATACTATTCACTGGAGTTTATCTACATTATTTTTTATGTTTGCAAGGTTCTAGTCTCATCTAGGTTATTCTACACACTAAAACATTTCTATTTATAGTACATCTACGTCACTTCCTCTAAAGCCTGCATCGTGTTCTCCACATGGTCTTCCTATTTGAATTTTAATCTGAACAGAAATGTATCTACAACTTGAAATCCAGTTATTTTGACACACCCAATCATTTTATGTGCTATGCCCTCGTTTAAGTACAGCCATGTATCGTGCAAGAGTCGCTCTCGCCATCTCTGCATCCCTTCACGTTTCAAAATACATTTATCTCCTGCATTGCACCGGGCGGTATCTTCATTTTTCTACGCATTTTCTTGTACTTCTCTGTTTTAAAGTAACGGAAAAAGAAAATTACCAGTTACATAAAATTAAATACATTTATGTGTTTTCCAATGAAGACAATCACTGCAAAACTTCCCCCTCGATGTACATCAGTTTGCACAGTAATTTTTACGTTCTTACTCTGCAAATTGAATAATAAATGTTTATTAAATACCAACATATGCACAAATAAGTAGTGTAAATTTATATTAAATTACTCCGACACGTTTCGGTGTTAATACACCATCTTCAGGGAGTTTACAAGTCGTGTTAGCTAAACTTATGATGTATTAAAATGATAAAATAAGATATAGTAATGTGTTGTTGTTATAATATCTTGGTAAATGTGTCCGCATATGTAATATAACCAGGAATTACATATGCGGCCACATTTATCAAGATTGTATCACAACAACTCATTACTATATCGTATTTTATCATGTTAACACATCATAAGTTTAGCTAACACAACTTTTAAACTCCCTGCAGATGGTGTACTAACACCGAAACATGTCGGAGTAATTTAATATAAATTTACACTACTTATTTGTGCATATGTTGGTATTTAATAAACATTTATTGCACAGTTATGTTCGTGCAAAGAATAACGAGCAACTGTCGCGCACAGACAACGTACGATATACCAATACGGACACTCTCCTTATGTTATTCACGTGGGTGACCTCATTACTGTCACAAAGCAATAAAAACTATACAAAGTCTTTTCGAGTCGTGTGTTGGCTTAAGCCTGTAGTTTCGAAAGACACTACCTCTGTCTCATACTAGCTTACAAGACACGTCTTGCCATTCGGAATTTCAAATCGAAATGTAATCTCTGGTATCGAAATATACAAAACTATATTTTGTGTAGCTCCTTGTTATTTTCCTCGGCGCGAATACAACAAATAAACTGATAAACAGCTCATTGCCTGTCTTACATAAAATAAAAATGTGTCTTCATTAAAAAGACCAGCAGGTTACTTTTGTTGTCAAAACAAGTGCAGTTACTGTATGCGACAGAAATAATCCTTACGGGTAAAATTCAGACATTTTACATGTTAAAGCAAGTGGTTTTTATAGTCGCAAACCACTGTGATTTCGAGAGTCAATACAGAACTTTCAAAGATAGTCTGCTCATTACACACTTTCAACTCTCTAATTGGAATGGTTTAGGGAATACGACCCGGACGGAATTACAGGTGCAACGGGTTGCAGAAGGGGAAGAAGAGTTAACATGGAAGAAAGAAAGAAAGAAAGAAAGAAAGAAAGAAAGAAAGATTGATTTTAAAATACGCATCCAACGCAATTTATCCTCAACTTTGGGGATTAATAAAACACGATTCAAGGATGACATGTGTGTTTCGTTCCTACACCAAAAGGCGATCATTTGTCTTTATTCAAATTGTCCATACTTCAGTAACTGAGTACCCATCTACGCGTTTATCCTCAAAAAAAAAAAACAGGGCTAAACAAACCTTGAAGACAAGTTCAACAAGTTATCTTTGTTGCAGCTGGACAAAACTACATAAACCTGACGCCTGTAGAGTCTTCAGCCTCGTCGCCTGTACAGTTCTGCGCTAGATAAAAGCAAGACCGTGAAAGCATCGCGGAAAAGTAAATAAAAAGTTCTTCTCTTACTTTCTCTTCTGGCCATAAACAGAGTTCCTCTTGTGGCGCACTGCGCACTGCACAACCTACGTCAGTTTCTTGTCCACCCTGTGTCACCCCACACCTCTGCTCTGTAAAGCCCATTAATCTGGCGCCAAGCAGAAAATTTTCCACCGTTATGTTTGAAAATCTTCCTCTTTTTCGAGTCTTTTCTTATTTTCCATTCAGCTCGTTTCTTCATTTCTTGTACGTCTCGTCTTTCAGCTAAAATCCAGACGAGATTTCTCTTCCACCGTGACAGCTGCAGATAACCGACGCCTTTAACAATGCGAACTGGAAACTGTTTCGTGATGTCATAAACACTAGTAATCTCCAGTCATCCGTGAATCATCACCGGGCAGTAATTCATTTCCTCTACAGTACTGAAACGTATAACAGACAGCTGCAACATACGCACACACAAAATATAGAGATACTCTACCACTCATGACAAAATAATTAGGTTATTGGCTTAGGGGCCAAAGTAAGAATTGAACACTCGAGCATCCACAGGAAGTTCATGGTCTTAGGTAGCTAAACACGTTTCAATGAACCGTCAGAGTATAACCAGCCACTACAATGAAAACACAGAACGATGGATTGTCGTAGATAGCACCGATCTGTGGCTTTTATGGGTGACATGAGCGAGGGAGACCAAGAAAACTGCGAAAAGAGGATTCTGGGCCGGGCCACGCATCTAGCTGTCTGAGTAGTGACACGAAGAACGAGAAATATCCGCGTATTAAAACATAACCTAAATCCTAAGGGAATCATCTAAACCAAGAAATAAGTTAATTGTAAATTCTGTGTCCTTTTTTGTTGGCCGTACTGTGTTGTGACCGACAAAAAAAAGTAAGAGCACACCAGACACGACAACTATAAACCCGTGCAGATAGAGGCACAGGGTACAAAGCCAATTGAACACGAGTTAATATAAGCGTAAGGACCAACACAATAAACCTACCTCGTGGGGAAATACTAGACTTCACACTCACAAGAAAATTATGTAAGCACAAACTGTCTAGTTACATTGTATACGGGGTGTCCCAGGAGGAATGTGCGAGACTTCGGGAGAGTGTTCCTTATGTTAAACTTTACCGATATAACCCAAAACACCTATGTCCAAAGTAGAACGGTTTCGGAGATAATGGCCAGAGAAAAGTGTGGGCGTCATAAGTGTCGAAATACTGTACGCCATCCGTGACGTCATACTTGTCCAATGCGCCTGCCCGATCAAAGAGACATGGTAATGCACTGACCTTGGCGTGTGCGCTACAGCACGGTAGCTCTGACGTCACAAGATAACAGATCA
>Ga0123357_10011239_pt1 | contig 11461 bp, 6 predicted proteins | sample TergutEmb28metaG_FD_89873 | JGI IMG/M metagenome (GOLD analysis project Ga0123357, IMG submission 89873) | Embiratermes neotenicus P4 segment gut microbial communities from Petit-Saut dam, French Guiana - Emb289 P4 | ecosystem: Host-associated > Arthropoda: Insects > Digestive system > Gut ...
CGCCCGCTATCAGACCTTTTCTTTTTTTTTTTTGGTCCTCATCTCAAACTTCGACGCCCTTGTTAGACCAGTGTATTGTTCCTAAAGTTCTGTTTTATGTATGCATGAATAATCAGTTCTGAGCGTAATAAATACACAGAGTTGGTGTACGCACAGTATTTTGGTCACTGTTGTAATGTACGTTGGTTGTGAGAGCTGCATTTCAGCTGGTCTTGAACAAATGAGGACTAAAATTGGCTAACACCCTGTGGTTGCTGCGACTGTGTGGAACACCTTGTGGGCGCCACATGTGTGACAAGACTGAGTGTCATGGTGCAGGCTGTTAACAAGCTCGGAGAATGTCATTCTACCGTACAGTTCCAACTGCAGAATTCCTCCTACCAGTTCCTAATCTATAATTTCTCGTTGCGTTGTGAGCCGTTCCAAACCCAGCTGCATCTCTGTGTCTGTGTCTGTCTGTGTCTGTCTGTGTACCGCCTGCTGCTGTTTGCACAGTGCGGCAGTCAGGTCAACTGGACAACAGCTGGACAGCTGGGAGGTCTCATTCATCTCACAGAACTGCACCAACCACTTGACACAAAACTTTACACACGTTTCAACGCGTTTTCAGTCACAGACTTCTGAATAACGACGTGAACTAAAAATGTTTCGAACGGAATTTGACACTCGTATGACGTTTTGTGTTCCTTTCTGCAAGTCCTGGTAGCTCTGAAGTACCGTAACAAGATTAGGTTGCGTGTAAACTGCAGAAACTGTAGAACAAACAGGACGGCGTTTTGAACGGAAATACGGCCTGTTGAGTGCCTGTAGATCCTGTTGGGCACCTGTAGACTGTTGAGAGCCTGTATATTTTGTTGGGCACCTGTACACTGTTGAGTGTCTGTAGATCCTATTGGGCATCTGTAGATTGCTGAGTGCCTGTATATTGTTGAGTGCTTGTAGGTCCTGTTGGGCACCTGTAGAGTTTTGAGTGCCTGTAGATCCTGTTGGGCACCTGTAAAGTTTTGAGTGCCTGTAGATCCTGTTGGGCACATGTAGATTGCTGAGTGCCTGTATATTGTTGAGTGCTTGTAGGTCTTGTTGGGCACCTGTAGAGCTTTGAGTGCCTGTAGATCCTGTTGGGTACCTGTAGAATGCTGAGTGTCTGTAGATCCTATTGGGCATTAGTAGATTGCTGAGTGCCTGTAGATTGTTGAGTGGCTGTAGATCCTGTTGGGAACTTGTAGACTGTTGAGAGTCTGTAGATCCTGTTGGACACCTGTAGATTGTTGAGTGTCTGTAGATCCTGTTAGGCATCTGTAGACTGTTGAGTATGTGTAGACCGTGTTGGGCGCCTGTAGGCTGTTGAATACCCGCAGATCCTGTTGCGTACCTGTAGACTTTGGAGTGCTTTTAGACCCCGTTGAGTGCCTGTAGACCCCGTTAAGTGCCTGTAGTCCTTGTTGTGCGCCTGTAGACTGTTGAATACTTCTAGAACCTGTTGGGAACCTTTAGACTTATGATTGTCTTTAGAACCCATAGAATACCTGTGGGCCTTGTTGAGTGTCAGTAGTGCGGGTTGAGCGTCTGTAGTGCGGGTTGAGCGTCTGTAGTGCGGGTTGAGCGTCTGTAGTGCGGGTTGAGCGTCTGTAGTGCGGGTTGAGCGTCTGTAGTCCCTGCTGATGTCACATGTTTGTCGCAGTTCTTTTGAAGGCAGTGAGTGGCGTGTTACTGTGCAGCTGTAGTGTACTGTAACAGTGAGTGGCGTGTTACTGTGCAGCTGTAGTGTACTGTAACAGTGAGTGGCGTGTTACTGTGCAGCTGTAGTGTATTGCAACAGTGAGTGGCGTGTTACTGTGCAGCTGTAATGTACTGCAACAGTGAGTGATGTGTTACTGTGCAGCTGTAGTGTACTGCAACAGTGAATGGGGTGTTACTGTGCAGCTGTAGTGTATTGTAACTGTGAGTGGCTTGTTACTGTGTAGCTGTAGTGTTGCAACAGTGAGTGGCGTGTTACTGTGCAGCTGTAGTGTACTGAAACAATGAGTTACGTGTTACTGTGCAGTTTTATTGTATTTTAACAGTGAGTGGCGTGTTACTGTGAAGCTGTAGTGTACTGTAACAGTGAGTGGTGTGTTACTGTGTAGCTGTAGTGTACTGTAACAGTGAGTGGTGTGTTACTGTGCAGCTGTAATGTACTGCAACTGTGAGTGGCGTGTTACAGTGCATCTGTAGTGTACTGCAACAGTGAGTGGCGTGTTACTGTGCAGCTGTAGTTTACCGCAACAGTGAGTGGTGTGTTACTGTGCAGCTGTAGTGTACTGTAACAGTGAGTGGCGTGTTACTGTGAAGCTGTAGTGTACTGCAACAGTGAGTGGCGTGTTACTGTGCAGCTGTAGTTTACCGCAACAGTGAGTGGTGCGTTACTGTGCAGCTGTAGTGTACTGTAACAGTGAGTGGCGTGTTACTGTGAAGCTGTAGTGTACTGCAACAGTGAGTGGCGTGTTACTGTGCAGCTGTAGTGTGCTGCAACAGTGAGTGGTGTGTTACTGTGCAGCTGTAGTGTACTGCAATGTAACTGTCTTGACTGCTCAGTGCCGCCTGCCTCGTTGCACCTGACGGTCCTGAATGTATTTAAGGATAGGCGTTATATCAATTTAAAATCCCTGCATTAGAGCAGAATCTGGAATTTCATCTGCAGCGCCATTGAAACTTTCATGTGTACTGAAAACTGAACATTGAAGTACCAACTCTTATTATTTCGAATCCTTCATTGGAATGTATTCTTGACTCCTAGCCATTTTGAACAGACCTTTGTATCACGTAGCAGTGTATTTAGTGACTCGTCATAAGCACGGTCAGTTTGACAAATTACTGAGCCCAATACGAAAATATGCTTCAGGACCCCACCTACGCCTTGCCCTGGACTGACAGCAGTAGCGTAATGGTTTGTACAAACTCCGTACGGAATACAAGCTGCCTTTTCGGGGTCCCAGCGCACGCTTGGGCTCCATTCAGCCACATAAACTGCAACATCCTTATACTGGAGCCGATCGTCGTTTGAATGTTCTACAGGTGCTGGACGGACCGTCTCAGCTTGAACAAGGTGTGGGAGTGCGTCGTCTGACACACAGCGTCACTGCGTGTACTGCAGGAGCTGCAAGATATTTCGTTTCCTTGTAATTGATTTGAAGGCGTGGATATTTTAACGTTGCTCTCACAAATACTTACGTCAAACGTGCTTGTTAATAATAATAATAATTATTATTGTTTACTGCATTTGGGTTGTCACCCGGTGGCAGTGGTTATTTTACATGTAAACAAAACATGAAATTGGTTACTACTAAATTTAAGTCGGGAGGGCTACATGAGAAGCATATAGTGGAAACTTGGAATGTTGGGAACCATCTCAGCATTTGCTTTTAGGTACAGGCAAACCAAGAAAAACCTGTGTCGAGGTGGCCGGTGGCAGGACCCCCCGAAAACTTACTTCTAGCCAGCAGTCCGGAATCTAAAATAAAAAAAAAAAAAGCACTGCCCACACAGTACAACAAATACACATAAGATAACAACACACACAAGACAACTACAACAATACACACGGTCAACCAACAACAATTACACAAAAGACAACTTAAAACTAGCAACAAAACAGACGAGACAAAGTACACAATACGTAGTTAAACAACACATCACCAACAAAATGCAGAGTATTGTAATTGTAATTGTATTTTTGTAATTAAAGAGCTAGAACTTCAACTCAGACATGTTTCGACCCTTTTGGTGTCATCTACAAGGAATAACGTCAATCATTTGTATATGAACACAGTTTTTTGTATACAAATTAAAATTTGATGTTGGTGTTATTAGAGGGTTCGAAGGCTGAAGTGGGGACATGCATTTGATATAGCGTTGTTGTGACTAAGGCACAGGTTCAGCCTGCAGATGTTGTGGGAAGTAATATTGAAATAACAGGGAGTAAGTATAAACAGTCAGTACACAGCGCATAATGCGTAAGCAGTAAAAGTACAGTTGTATTTACACACCCTGTATTTACACACCCTGTATTTACACACCCTGTCACAGAAGCGGTTCAACTTCAAATGCGCTGCACACAGTAGAATGTCACCATTTTTTAAGTTAAGAGTTTAGGCTTGTAAGATCAGCATGCTGTTTCTATGTCCCCTTTATTTTAATGAATTCAGCTATGAAGGTCATGCAACCGGAAGTCACATCCTACTTCCGACATTCTACAGCATGGCGGGCGCGCGAATTTATGGACTTGGAGTGACACTAGAATCCTTAAAATGATGCGAGACTAAGCTTAAAGGTACAGTCGTCCTGTGCACCTGGGGGAGTAGAGGTATAACTCCACTCATTCATAACTTCGACATTAGAAGGAAGTGTGTGGTCAGCTTCACTCGCTGGCCGCATTACTCCCCAGGACAAGACTTCCAGTAGGTATTGACTGAGAGGCTGGGTTGGTCCGACTGCCGGTGTGGATTTTGTAAAGGGAAACGGCAGTACCTTGTTCCTGCAGAGACTGCAACACAATAGGTGCTGGTTCGCGAAAAATACAGGCTTTGGTTAAGGTGGTTGATTTCAGAATGTCCAACAACAAATTGTAATATTCTCTTTAAATTGAAGGTTGATGACGATGGTTAATAAACCATTGCAGCTAGCAGAGACATGAGCATAGACTGTCCACTGTCGTTATATGACGTAACAGTTACAAACATGGCTACTGTGCGAAGCGTGCAAATTGCTGCAATCGGAAAAATGATGTCAACAGAATCTGTACTGGTGTTTGTTAGGGAATACAAATACGATTACAATATTAACAGTACTGTTGAGTCTATATGACCACGAATATATGCAGTAGCAAAGTAAGGCCTGCCATTTGTCTTCAGTCTTTATCGCAATATTTAGATTCGCTATTAAAATTGTTTAAGGAAGGTAACGAACAAAGGTTCAGAGCTTACTCAAAACTTTCAGTTCGCAGCAGGTAAAAATTGCATCTTTTTAACCATTTAACTTCTAGTTACTGCTTTGAATACCGCCAGTTTAACATGTACAAATTCCACGTTCTGCTCACACAGCCGTATTTATGTGTTTTGTGTGGATCTCAGTACAAACGGCGATTATTTCCCTATACAACATTACTTTGTGGGATTTTATAACCGAGACGGAGAGTGTTTACTGCGCGGTACGGACTGTGTGTTTAAATAAAATCTATGTTAATTTCCGTGCGTAAAGAGTTAATGATGGTCTTATTGCACAAAATCTAATCCAAATCAATTGAAGGTTTCGTGAATGAAATATCCCGGCGAACAGCAACAAAGTTTTCGTGGTGCTGTTAGGTGTTAAGCTTGGGTAAAGGGTCCTTTGTGACTTACAGCCATAATATTTACTGATGAAGCTCCTGACAGATCGTCGCCGGCACGGTGAATCCTGTGTGATGGTCTGTCACGTCTCGCAGTTGCATGTACAGGATAAGAAACTGGTGCCTTCTGGTGATGAATTCGCTTGGTGACAGGCCATAATTTACCACCCCCTAAATTTGCGCCTGTTAGAGAAACCCTCCTGTAACACATGTGCGACAACTGGATCCCTGTTCCTGTTAATTAAGTACTAATTATGTACTAATTAGATTTGAGCTGCAGTCGCTAGATGTCTCACAGGAAACGACGACAGGGTGTTCTTAATGGCGCGAAACACTCTCGTTGGTTGGTTGATTTGTGGGAGGAACCGGAAACTGGATATCAGTGACCCTCTGTGTGCATTTTAGCCTATATAGTGCTGTTAATTGGAGGAAATTCTTTCTGATTTTCCGAAACGCAATGTGTCTTAAGGCAGTGCATTGATTCCGGTGGATTCAGAGCCTGCACTGACAAATCACTTACTGAGAGGCGTATGTGAGTACACCAGCAGGGCTTGTGGCTGCACAACTGAGGAATCGTGTTTCTCTCCCGACAGGACTAGAGGTTTTTTCTCCAAAATATCCTGACGGGTTCTGCAGCCCAACTAGCCCCCAATTTGATGTTTGTATGACCGTGCATCATTGACACAATAACATAAACAACCAACTAGATGCAAGAATAACAATTTATTGATGATTTCAATCAGCTCAACATGTTTCGGGCGATAATTTCACCCATCCTCAGGAGCACTAGACTGTATTTACAGCCTATGGTACAATGCACCGACGATGCTGCCTGCTGCAACTGGTTGGTTGTTTGTATTGATTGCGTACCGGAGATTCTATTTCCTGCGATAAAGCGACGGAAGTTGAAGCTCATCACTCATCTGTATCTGGTGTCGAGGTTAGGAATGAATGGAGCCATACCTCCACTTCTTTGTGGCCTGCAGGCGGACTACTTTACTTTATTTTCCTATTAACGTTACGGTGTTCTGGAAAGTGACGCCGTGTCTTTTAAAAAGTAGAAACCTTTGCAGGGAGCTGCCGTCATCATATTTACTCTAGAAACTAGAATCAACAGGTTATTGCGGAAACCCTGGAACATATCTGCCGCTCTGCACGGTGGCCCATCCAAAAATACTGTAAACTTTCTTTTAGCCCCGACCTGACCGTCCATCTAGCTGACTGTTTGACGAATTCCATGTCCGTGTAATTCATACATCTTTATGGAACTAACACAGATTTCCGCCAATAAGATCGGAAGATGATCATGAATCTTCTTAACTGTTAGATAGCAATTTCAGGTACAGTGGGGTATGGTAGAACGAACTAATTGGTTCTAGAACCTCGTTCCTTATAGCATCTGTTCGTTCAAGCATACAGTGAAATGTATGTATTTAGGGGTAATCCGTTCCAGGCCGGCCCACAGCCTAGAACAAAGTTACCATTCAACACAACCATTTAAACAGAAAAATTATAATACCAGATAAAAAATATAAGTGTAAAAATAATATACAATTAATTTATTTAACTTCCATACACGGTACATGTAAATTTTAAAAGCATAAATAATCTTTCCATAGTGAAAACTACAATCGAACTTTCCATAACAAAGCATAAAAAAATCTTACGCACATGAAAAGCGTAAAAATCTTCTCAAGTGAAAATATAAACAAACTGACACGTCATGCGCTCGCGCGTGCTACGTCGGCCGATAGTATTTCTCCGCTTTCGTTGTAGCATCTGTGTTCGTTGTAGCATCCTGGTTTTATTGATAAAAACTGTTCGTTCTAGTATTCGTTCGTTGTAGCATACCTCACTGTAGTAGGCTGCGTAGACGGAATTATCAGGACTCTCACCAGCTTTGTTAGAATCTGGTTAATTTACTGAGAAAAATTATAAAATGTATAAATAAATGAATCAATTACGCTAAATACAGTATTAGTGGGCTTATCACTTATGCATGTGACTGAGGATACTTTGTAATTTTTTCAAATACTGCGGCTGATACGCTTTTGTTAGTGGAACAGACACTAAGAGTTCCATGTTTTCTCTCTAGATGGCAGACTTACAGAAGAGCAATTGCTCTGCCATCTACTGGAGAAATATTGAACCAGCTACACGTTTGGGCAGTGGGGGATATAGGTTGGTTACTGAATGATCCGTGGTCACTGTGTGTATGTGACGTCGATTCGTCAGATCCGTGAGTCATATGACATCGAACGCTAGGTAGAAAATGACAGAGGGAGCGGGACAAAGGCGGAAGAAAGTACAATAGGTGTAGTTTGTTAATAAGTCCCTGCATTTGGCTGATAAAATAGTGTGTATCTCAGCGGATAATACCAGCACAAACGTAGGTTGTTTAAAACTTACAAAGACAATTTAGTAAAAAAAAATTCGAAATCTTATTTGTTGATAAACACTACTAGGTGTCAGATGTGCAGCGCACACATCCTTCACATTTAATCATTAATAATTCTGTCGTCGGATACTGCATAAACAGTTGTTCAAAGTTTATTTATCAACAAATGTACGACACACACCGACACGCGCCCCTGGAACTGAATCCCCTTGGATCGCATCGGATGGACTAACGTTTGTATGCATGCACAGAACATAATGTAAACATATATTGGACTTTTGGCCTGCATAACCATGGTAACCATAATATCAATAACGTTGTAATTTATACTTGACTTTTTATACATTTTTCTAATTCCAATATCTTAAAATATCCTAATATTTGGCACTGCACTTTCCAGATCGATGTGTTAGTGCCTGTAGTTCTCTGTATTTGAGACTCCCCACGGGTGGCTCCTTGAAGCCGAAACGTGTGGAAGTTTTTGAAACTTATTTGCAGTTTGTAGTCCTATTATGTTTACTTGTTGGTAAATGTGATTGATTGAAAGAACAATGCACGGAATGAATAATATCAAAGACAATGAAAGTGTTGTAAATTAATGAATATATTTTAAAAAGTTCCGTCTTCCACAACACTTATATTGCCTAAAAATGGACCGAAACCAGTTACCTTAAAAATAAAAATGTGTTGTGCATGACGGAACTGCTTTAAATACATCTATTAATATGAGCACAGCGGGAGTGTGTCACCTACGCACTGTTAAGTGAACCCAGCACAAGTAGAATAAACATACACGGGCTGTATTACATGTGCCATAGTAATTTTAAGGCTGACACTAGTTCAGGTCATCAAGAAATTCTCTGCCTTGTTTGGTATTTGAACACTCAAGGCAATATAACTCACTCCATATCCCTTGTGTAGCCTATATTTCAAATTACTGAATTGTCTGTAGTTGAAAGCATATGGCTTGTGCACATGTAGCTTATTTCAGACTGGTCTTGTAAGCAACGTTTGCGTTACAGAATTGTATGAACTCGTCTCTGTCATGGCGTCTGGACCGTAATTGTAACAGGCTGTATCTTTTCGAAACACGGGTTACGTCAGCAATGATGGAACACACTCCAATGTAGTTGCAGTGAGAATATCCGTGATATCCGATCTACGCTCTGAAGATCTGTGTTCTGAACCACAGATTTATCTGACGCATCTGGAATCAGTGGATGCATACTCGCTGCGTGAGTAGGACGGTTGTGATATGACGTGTTTTGCGTAGTAACAGTGAAAGTCTGGTGTATAATATTTACTCGAAATGTAACTCTTGTACTGCGCATAATTCTTAAGAGTGTTATTAAAGGTAAGTAGGCAACATCAAATTACCCCTGTTACACTGTGTGGGGGAAGTACATTTTCGTCCTGCACAAAAAGAGTAGTGAATGGGATCCTGTTAATTATTTAAGGATGTTATGGCAGTAAATTTGATAGTCTTAGACTGTAGTAACAGAGCATATTATAACATTACGTCAAAATGTTGCCTCAGTGATGATCACATTATTTGCTTGCTTACGTTCTTAATATTATACACATCTGTGTATTGGTGTATTACGTTATATTCGAAGCTGGGGTACGATATGTTTCGACGTTGTGCCTCCAAAGATTGTTGAAAGGTCGAAACAGAATGGTTAAAGGTTTATTTTGTTGTAGACTCTAGCACGCAGATGTGTACATGATCATCATGTTAGATTAAATTAGGTCTTGTTGGATGTATGAGTGTTCACCGTCTTGTGGATGTGTGGGTAAAGTGACCTGTTATGGTTGCAAAGTCTGAGGACATATAGTTGTATTTACAACTCGTTACTTCACCATTGTGCGCAGATGATCTGTGGTGCAGAATGCCACTAGAGTTTATTCCACCTTCTCTTAACAGACTGGAGTAGAGAAGTGTTTTGACAGGCGACCAGCTCCTCAGCAAGGCAAGAAATTCTACAGCTTTCCTGAAGCTAAGTCCCATTATTGTGTTCACAAGGACCAGCCACCATATGCATAGGCAGTGAATAGAATAAAGTTTATGTACATTCCATAGATTTTTCATGGTACAAGCCAAGTATATACAACATATCATTGTTACGAATAGAGGGCATTATAAAAAAGTGGTCTATACAGTTGTGTATAGTTATCGTGTAAGATTATTACACCATACAGATCGAAAATGTCAGCAGCAGTGTATATAACTAACTAAATCCATGCAGCAGAGTCATTCTAACAGTTCCTCAGCTAGTCAAGAAATTCCCTGCATTTAGTGCAACCCATATGTCCATTACTGCAATAACAAGTGCCCACCACCTGACTGTATCCTGAACCAGATCAGTTGTGTATATGCTTACCCATCCCACTTCTTGAAGATTCATTTTGATATTATCCTTCTATCTGTGCTTAGGTCATAGAAGCATTCTCTTTCCTACAGGTTTCCTGACCAAAACCCTGTATTATTCACCTCTTCCATCTCCCATTCGTGCCACATGCTCCACCCATCTCATTCTTCTTGATTTGTTCACATGAATAATATTGGGTGAGGAGTACAGATCATAAAGCTCCTTGTTGTGTAGTCTTCTCCACTCTTCTCTCACCTTGTACATATTAGGTCCAACTGTCTTCCTGAGCACCCAGTTATCAAACACCCAGAGCTTATATTCCTCCCTCAGTGTGATAGACCAAGTTTCACACCCATACAAAACAATGTGTAAAATTATATTTCTGTATATCTTAATCCTTATATTTTTGGATAGCAAACTGGAAGACAGAAGTGTCTGCACCAAATGATAGCAAGTATTCTGTGGCTTCAGTCTGTTCGTAATTTTCTGTGTGAATGGAATTTGTTTGATTAGGGTTGCTTCCAAATATTTGAACTGTTCCACCCTTTTGAAGGATGCTTAATTCTTTGGCAGAGTAGGAATAAGTAGGAGATAAACTTTATGTCATGATATAAATTTTCATATTAGGTAGACTAGTGCTGACTAACTTGGTTCCTGCATAGTGCACTGTTTTTTGGAAAGTAATGAGGTTAATATTTGGCGCGTGGGTATTGGGTTTATGTCTGAGTTGGTTTGAAACTTTTCGATTAGGAAGTCTTCACTGAGTACAGTTGGATCATAAAGTTATTTACTTGCCATCATGTAGTGCTGAGTCTGGAATGGTTGGGACTTTCCATAGGTGCTCTAAATGTAAGAGGACTTGATGCTAGGTGGTTACACTGACATACGTATCTTTGTGCTGTTGCTTGGGCAAAATGATTGGCTGTTAACAAGAAAGAAACCGAACAGGTTGATTTTTTTGGTCAAAAAAATGTAGAATATACTTGTCAAACATTAGGTAATTTAAACATGGGAAATTTTGAAAAAGGTGATAATTTACCACGTTGTCTAAGGCAGAAATTTTTGCCTTTGTACACTATTCATGGGGTTATGTTACACTGTTGGTGGCATGTTGAGACTTTTATATTGAATGAATAGCAGTTAATTATGAATCAAGCATGTAGCACGGTAAGTCCAGATGCTAGTTGCTGCCTTATTAGTTCTTGCTGTATTCATTCATTCATTCATTTATTATGCACTCTGTCAATCCTTTACAAGGTGAATCAACCTATAGGATGTAGAGTTTGTCTTAGAATTATTACAATATTACAATAGGTGTGTATGGTTATAAAA
>Ga0123357_10011240_pt1 | contig 11461 bp, 6 predicted proteins | sample TergutEmb28metaG_FD_89873 | JGI IMG/M metagenome (GOLD analysis project Ga0123357, IMG submission 89873) | Embiratermes neotenicus P4 segment gut microbial communities from Petit-Saut dam, French Guiana - Emb289 P4 | ecosystem: Host-associated > Arthropoda: Insects > Digestive system > Gut ...
CACGCTCTCGCAGAAACAGACGTACGCCGCACACACGCAGCGGCCCCAGCCCCCTCACGCCCCCACACACACACACACACCCACACGCACACACACACACTTGCTCATAGAATCTATCGGGCAGGTATGCACTGAGCCTTGTTTCCTTCGAAGCGTATAAAAGTAATCTGAAGACAGAGACGACGACGATGTTATTGTCGGTGGCACAAAGCGTCAGTTCGACCGTTCAGATGAAAAGTGCGTCGCATGGTAAGTGGAACAATGACACGTGTTTGGGGTGATGATGAAGAAAATCTGCCTGCTCATATCGGACGGGAATTCGGCAAGACCTCTTGTGGACGAACTAACTGCGCAGCGTTTCTCTGATTGGCTTCTCGTCTCGTAGTCATGCAGAAGCATGCATATGTCGCCTGGTCTGTACGTGTACGGTATTACAGTGAATATACAAGTTATACTTGCTTGCACGTTAAGCCCCCACAAGTTGCATTAATAATTACTTATCAGTTTGCGAAAGAACGTTGTGTGAATGCATGTGTTGTACACATAACCTAGATTTGGAAGATGAGTTTGAACAGGCAGCTGGGAAGGTTCTCTGAGACTCGACTGTGTTCTGTTGTAACGATCATCTAGCTATTGGCTGATGAGAATCCAGAAAACGTCGGACACACACACACATATATATATATATATAAGATTATGACAGTGATATATCTCCTTCGGGATCATTCATTCTTTTGAATAGCAGGAATCCGTACGAAACATCGAACCCAAGATCTGTACGGCAGGGCCAATTACTACTCTGTGAACAGTGAATCGCCATTCGAAAGAAGGAATTCTTACGCCAGAATTGCTTGTTGTTCAGCTATGGGACCGCCTACGGTGTCACATAAATTTTCTGTCTTGGTCAATTACACCGCTGCTCATGTGGGGGTCCATAAGAGCTCGAGATTAAAAAAAAGGACCAATTTTTCTTCTCAGAAGCTACAAATTTCTATTGCTAAAAACCTTCGATTCACAGATGTCGTTTCGCTGTTTCTATATTTACGTAGTAACAGTTTATATAAAACAGTGACACATAATTGAAAATTTGTCAGCTAGACTTGCTAGCATATAACATTAAAACTGAACTGTACTCACGGCAATTATTTTATTTTTTTTTAATGGAAGCATCACGGTGTGCTTGTAAACGTAATATATTATTAAATAGTGTACGTCAGCATAACAACTTTATTACTTACTTACTTACTTACTTACTTACTTACTTACTTACTTACTCCGTGGTGCAGAGTCCTTCTTGAGAAGATAACTGGTTTGCAGCCAGTTAAGAAAAACCCCGCATTTCACGGAACCCGAAGGTTCATTACCACACTCACAAGCGTCCGCCACCTGTCTCTATCCTGGACCAGCCCAATCCAGTCCATATACACACAACCCACCTCCTGGAGATCCATCCTAATATTATCCACACATCTAAACCTAGGTCTCCCCAGTGGTCTCCTTCCCTCCGGTTTCCCCAGCAAGACCCTATACACCCCCCTCTCCTCACCCATAAGTGCCACATGCCTAGACCATCCCATTCTTCTCGACAACCATTTTATTACTCAAGATAATTATAAGGCTACATGTTTAGACTATTGATTAGTCATTTTCAGGCCTATTGTCAGTTGAGTCACAAGATGCTACGCACACTTTGGGATCCCATCGTGTTTACATACATGGAATACATCAAATTATGAGTAAATCGTTTGTCTCAAAGGGCGTGACGTGCACGTCACGCCATTTGAGACAAACGATTTAATTGACAGTTGACAAAAATAAGCCTGAAGATGACTAATCTATAGTCGAAACATGTAGCCTTACAATTACCTTGAATAATAAAGTGGTTGTGCTGACGTACACTATTTAATATTATATTTTTTTGTGTTTAGTATTGTCAGTATGTGATTCGCTTCCTTATTTACTTACGTCATACAGAAGAACAGTCATTCACACGTGGTTAACTGCGGAGGCGTACATTTACAGGCAAGTTAGTACAAATTTTGCATTGTTTAAAAATAAAATAGACACTTGTAACTTTCGAATTAACTGAGAAAAGACGATAATTTTACTTGTTTTGAATTGACACTGAACTTTATCACTCATACAAAGGGAAGTTTATATATACACTTTATATAGAAAACGTCTTAGAACAGAGTGTTGCGGAGAGCTTGCTTGGAGAGAAGAAAGAGAAATTTTTGAGTACCAGACTGATCTGCATAAATGGAAGGTTTGTAGTTGTTACATTATACCAGATGTGGTTAAAATGAAACGAACGAGGACGAAATGATCGACGGAGATAGGCCACACATGGGAGGTGTGTTCTATAAAGTGTTACAAAACTTTAATCTGAGAATTTTCAAGGATTTAACAGTTTCGGAGACATAAGCATGTACTTCAGTTTAATGAGGAGATAGATCCTCAGTAAGTAGGGCGGAAGGGTGTGGAATGGATTCATTTGGTTCAGGACGGATTTCGGAAAGAGGCTCCATACGTGAAGAGCTTAGGCTTTAGGGTTTTGGATTTGAAAGAGGCCTTGATTTTAATAATGCTTAAGGCTTCACATATGCTGCCAGTATGTGTGTTTGTGGGGTGAGTCACAATACCAAATAAATAAATGTAAAGTAAATTCGTTGAATTCAAAAGATAAATAATAAAACAGATAAACCATTTCAGTGATCGTAAATACGCTATATTATTTAATATAATCACTGACACAATACATAAATATATAAAACTAATTTTAGCCCTGAGAATAATTCCCACGCATAAACAATAAAATATTTATTCAACAAAAATTACAGTATCTTAATCCTAATAAACATTAAGATTTGTACTTGCTAATGCTGAAGGCTGGGCAAATTCTCTTGGAGATCAACGGATCAAAAGCAACGTGCAAGTAAGAAACACCAACTTCCTACCACGTTTAAATAAGAAACAAAACTTTGAAATTGACTCTCCTGCTTCGAGCGCAAGCTAAAGGAAGTACATGAAGTATGTTAGCTTCTCTTGGCCTCCGCTTGAAGCAGCACTATCAATTTTAACGTTAGTTTTTTTAATTAAAAAGAATTTTTTAGAGTGAAATAATGAAATTAAAGAAGAATGTCATCAGTGCCGAGTCGTAAGTTTTCTAAAAATGCCTTTCTTGAAAAGATGCTTTCGGTAGTTCAGTAAATCATGATGCTGCACACAAGTCTTACCTTTTTGATATGTTCCACATTCCATGTATACTTTAGAAGTATAAACTATATTAAAAGACCAACAGATGTTCTGAAGACTGCAGCTCCTAGCAGTTCACTGTACAAACTGCAGCTCCTAGCAGTTCAATGTACAAACTGCAGTTCCTAGCAGTTCACTGTACAAACTGCAGTTCCTAGCAGTTCACTGTACAAACTGCAGTTCCTAGCAGTTCACTGTACAAACTGCAGTTCCTAGCAGTTCACTGTACAACCTGCAGTTCCTAGCAGTTCACTGTACAAACTGCAGTTCCTAGCAGTTCACTGTACAAACTATATCATCGCTCACCAATCTGGATCGTAATTCACCGAATGTAAATTCTATGTACAGCACTTCACATACTAAAAACAACAAATTTTAACTTCTGATATTTTATACTCATCACTATATTTTTTATTATTACCGTGAATTTTAAACAAAAACAATACGATTTTTAATTTGTGGAGTGATTTGGACACATTTTAATTATATACGTACTCTTGTTCTCACCACCCTGAAGATGGTCACATGAGCGGTCGAAAAATGTTGATGACCACTGCGCAATAAAATTACATGCATAAAACCAAAGTGCATTTTTTGGTCTTTTAACAAACTTTGTAAACCTTACCGTATTGGTGTGTATGGTACAGTGTTAATTATTGTATGACGTAGAACAAAATTGCGCTGTCAAAATCGTTACAGACTCTTATCTTTATTAACTGCAATTTGGATGTGAATCCTGGCGGATGTCATGATAGGAATTTTGCGAATTTTCTACGTCCAACACACAGCCCTTGAAATGTTTTCCGCATAACTAGCTCCATGCCGAAGAGTCATTTGCGATAAGCTAATAGTCGCTTAAAAAAATCCCGCCTTCTATAAACCCGAAGGATCATTACCGTGTTCACAACAGCCTTCCCTTGGTTCCTACCTTGAACCAAGAAAATTGAGTCCACACATTTCCATTCGATCCCTTTATAATATATTTTTTTTAATAATCTCCCATCTACTGACAGATTTTCGAAGTGAGTTTCCCCACACGTTTTTTGCGATAAATTCTCTTTGTACTTTATATTAGGTTCTCCCCTATTCTGGGTTTATATTCAACTGGAAATTTTTCGGTACACCAAATTATAAACTCTACCTAATAGAGTTTTCTTGAGAAGCTATCAGTCGCTTGGCTAGTCAAGAAAATATTTCTGACAATATTCCGTAATATGTTTCGCTTGTTGGTGCAAGTTTCATGTACACGGTGTTGTGTCATGTTGCCTGTACCTTCTGGTGAAGCAGACCAGAAATGCGGATAACTTTGTCCCAACACACAAGATCTGTAGTTCAAAGACTGTAAAAAAGTAACTCATTTCAACTAAATTTATGGTGACAGATATTACTGCTGTTGGTACTTTCTGTGCTTTGTGCCTTCAGAAACTTGGTTAAGACAAGAACGACACTGGAAGAAAGTTTGAACACGAGCAGGAAACAGCAGTTCAAGTCATTGCAGTTTTCCGAGTAACAGGGCTGCTCTGTGTTTCGCATTTGCTGTACGTCGCTGGAACAGGCTGTATGATTTTCGTGTAAGCGTTACGTTGCGTCTCGGCGTGTCTGCTTCTACATACGTACGTTAGGTAGAGCAGGACGTAAAGAACTTGTCATGCAACGAGCTTTGTTGCTACGATTCTAGAAACCATAGTCCAATATTCGCGCTCACAGAACACATTCAGTTCTGTGCTATGCCAAAGTAATCCAATTCTTAGGCTTTTTGTTTTTAATTACCTGTAATTTTTCCTCTCATCTATGCCTTTCCTTCACGATACGGTGCGTTCATACGGTTTCTTCAAAAGATGTTCCATGTCACTTTTTTTACTTAAAACTTGCCCCAGCCAAATTAAAGTTCTTGTTCAAGTAAGTTTTTCAGTTTAGCAAGAAATTAAAGAAAGGGGGAACAAAATAAGTCAAATCAATAAATTAAATAAGGTAAAAGTAAAATTTATTTTAGAACAGGCTTGTACGAAACAGGAACCCATCAAATTGCGTATTTAAAGGCCCGAACATATGAAAATTAAGAGGCGCCAACTACCGACTGTAAGGAGGATGTTCCATGAGTTGAAATTTCAAATCCCGGATGGTCTGAACTCTCTTGTCAGCCGTATGAGGACGGACATTTCCGTGTTACATAATAACGGATGGCGAAAATGATCTTAGCACCAGTCTCTCGCAAAGTTTCTTTAATTGCAAGCCCTTGTGGATAACGGTATGCACAGAATCGTGTCTGATTCCAATTTTGTCACCGTTTCTTCTACTGTCACTCGTCTGTCCGCTCGGATCAGTTCTTCATCTCTTTCAGCACTTCTGTCGGTAGACGCTGTCCGTGGCCTGCCAAGACGCTGTTCATCCACTACGCCTTGTTCTTCCATTTCTGAATAACTCCACCTACTCCTACAACTTTCTTTGGGCGAGACAACAGTCGCCGTGCTGAAGGAGCATTCTGTGATGAATTTCTACTTCTTCGCCCCTTGTGACGAAAAAATCTAACGACACGCTGTTCTCTGATGCTCTGCACCAACGGAGCTGCCATGTTGGAAACAGCGTTTCCGGCGTAATGCGAATGATGCATCGATGTAGATTGTATCAGCAGGCGTTCTAACAGTGAGTCTAACACTGCTACCGGCCAGATCTCCACAACCTCCGTCGGTAGTAATAAGGATATTGCCGATATTAATTGACTGACCGTCTGAAATTTGCGCCCTCGCCGAAGACCAAACCAGGTAAACCTGAAGGATAGGAAGGGTGTCGTTCCTCGCTTTTTAACTCAGGTGGAGGCGAGTGTTTGTTTTCACAAACCAGCCACTTTTTCAAACTGTGTAACGTATGTCGAGCTGACCAGGTGCTATCAAAATATCTCATACAATCTCGGGCAAACTAAGATTTTATTCTACAAAGTTCTATTTCCACGACCTGTTCAAAATATTTTACTTAATATAAAGTATAGCAAATTTAAGGCAATCAGTTTATATATTTATGAAAAGGTTCAATTGTAATTTGATAGTTGACAGTATTCAAATGATGTAACACTTTCGAGATCTCGTTTTGAATATAATTATATTTATAGGATTTTATCTTTTGTTTTACTGTATACAGCCTAATGATAGCTTAACCACAAGCCGAAACATGTAGCTGAATTACTGATTTTAAGTATATAGATGAGAAATTACGCAAGTATATAGTTGTGTTTAATGACTAAGTATTGATTTTACTGTTATTATAACACTACAGGGTGGATCACCTCAGAGATAGATATATAAAGAACCTGGAACACTAAAATTGACAAATTTAAATTTGAGTTTGTCAACTTTTACAGAACTGTGTTCAAGCTTCCGGGTTTCCGTTGTAATACAGTAAAAAAAGTGACCAGCCACCCAGCTGCTTGGCCTGAAGCAAATCGCCCGGACAATTCCCTAGCCTAGAGACCCTCCGCATGCCTCAGTCCGCGACCCTCAAGCTCCTAACGTCACCCTAGGGAATCCATCCTGATAGGCTGATAGCCGCTATGACGTATAGCAGGGCATGCGCAGTAAGCACCCTCAGGGTGTGATTCCAACACACGCCACGTTCCCGCGGATGTCCTCAGGGAGTGAAATGTAACAACGGATAGATGGACTGTGTGTTGTGGTGGAGTTGATGGTGGAGATCTGAGGCCGAAATGGCAGGCAAAAAATGTTTTATTTTTCTTGTTTGCAGGTAGGTGTTTGTGGACACAAATTTGCAGGTTTTGAAATCTGAATTTTTGGTAAATTCATTTATTTTTCGTTAAGCATTCTGGGTGCTCCAGGATACTGTAGATCCTCTCATACATGCTCACACAGTAAAGAACATGCATCAGTTTCTTATATCGTAAGCAAAGGTAGAAAGTCATGTAGCCCAGAGAGTAGGGCGACTAAGGAAGAGAATTGAGTGATTTCAGACTACCGCCGCAGTGTAAATGAGATCTTCTCTCTTCGGGGATGTTAACGCAGCGTAGATTGGTGTTTTTTTTTTAACGACGTGTCGGGACATCCTGTCGGTCCTATCTTCAAGGGTAAACCACTGAATATCGGTTCCGTCTTCAAAGTTCAACCCTTGAAGTTAGCTCAGCTAGGTTGTTCCGAAACGTATGCAACAAACTAACAATTTAGCTGCTTAAAATCCCAGAAGAGCTTAGATTTCAAGGAATAGATCTCTTTGTCTGCCAGTCCATACATAACGACTGTAGCGCCAAACAATTTTCCAGTCACGTTGGTTGTGTAGTCAAGGAGACTGAACGCAGTCCTGAACATACATTACTGTTTCCGGCCGAGGTCTAAAATTCTTGGCTTAGCTTTCACATCCTGTATAAGCCTATAGAACGTTCTTATGCACAGTGAAGTTATGCGTTGTATTTGTTGCGACGTCTGAATACTCGTCAGTTTTAACAAAGTTAAGGCTGAATTCGGATGTTAACCTGACATAAATTTCCCATTGCGCCTTACAGTGTAGCCATGTGAAACTTTGAGATCAGTAGGCTATTAATAGTGTTGCTATGCAACAACAGACCTTCACATGCCATAGCCGCAGTTCCTGTTCTCTACCGTTGTTGCCTGTCATGCAGATTTGCAATAAAGATGGACAGTCAGTGCGTCAGCAGACTACACAATGGAAATGACATAACATACTTGAGGGATATTGACAGAGAAGGCGCGAGGCTCATATGGTGGGGCCTACGAAGAATGCTCTGTTTCGGATTGTGACGCCGTGTCGTCTGGTACAGAGACACCTGCATTTTGGGGAAAACTGTTGCCTCCATATTTCCTTTTCCTTTCTGAAGATGTCATTGGAGATTCTGAATCACGGACCGGTGAAGCAATAATTGCTTTTCCAACGGCTAACACATTAGATTGTCTCGCTTTTTGGAGTGCAATAATAATAAAAATAATAATAAACTTGTTACGTTTCACGTAAATGTTTTTCTGCCATGTTTATTTATGGTATAAAAATGGATGTCTTTGTATGATATTGAATCCTCAGACACAAGATCTGCTTGTGTGCTTACAGAATGGAATGTATTAATGTTATAATCTATGCTGTGTTCAGAAATCTTGGTTCCGTTCAGAACAAATTTGTTATCATTTAATTAACACACCAGCTAATGAACACATATATTACTTAAAATTAAGTAATATATGTGTTCATTAGTTGGTGTGTTAATTAAATGAATGTACAAAATGTACGGTGCAACGATAAAGAAAATTTATCATCATTTATTTCAGAAAAATTTCTTCCCATTTCCTGTTTTCTTGTCGAATAATTATCACTCTTCGACCACGGGTCCGAAAATGGGTATGTCGTCCATGGACACGAAAGGATTTTGAAGGTGAAGGTTCAAATCTTTTGGGAAGGCGTGTTGGCTCTACCCTTAAAGAGTATATATTTCAGACATAGAGGGCATTAGTCCCGAGGAATCCGTTACAACGCGATGTTGTGTTGTGCCGGCCGATGAACACGTTGAGTACTGAAACTGGTCAGTAATTACCCACTAGTGACTAAACTTGTCGACGCTACATAACACCCAGTAAGGCTTGACACTGTAGCAACCGGCTGAAGTACCTATAATCCTACAAAGATTGAGGGTGTATGGGAACAGATCGCGAGAATAATATGTGGACATCTTTTTTTTCTTCTTATCAAACGAACACGACACTTTAAACACTATGCATTCATATATATTCTACAACATGTTTCGGCCGGCTGTATCGGCCATCATCGAGTAGAATCACAATAGTATGAATGGAAAAGTATACTGAGGCCGAGGCCACCCCTTCACAGTTAAAACGTTAAAAGTACATAAATTGACTATTATTTCCTATAAGGTAATAATATTTAAGACATATACAGTTATGTATGTGTGGATCTAAGGCGTAGAGAATGATATGGTGGAGGCGAAATGGGAGATGTCACACAATTCTGCCTCTTTACTGCCGGTAACAGAACCCGTGATACCCACTGCCTAGGAGATCGGATAAGTCTTCCTTCTGTAGGCCTTGAAGGCGTATGGGGTAGAGAATGTAGAGTTTGCCTCGTTCTCTAGCTCGACAACAGATGTAAATTAGTGGTCAGCTTCGTGGCTCTACCCCTTTATTGCCGCGGTAAGGTCTCCTGTTGGTACCTACTAAATAGGAGACCCGGTGGGCAACTAGGACCTTAGAGCCGGTCTGGACTTTTCGGATAAAATGAAGATCTCTTGCCCCTGCACAGAATAAAATGATATTTTTTGGGGTTTTAAGATCCGTTGTCTAGTCACTACACCGACTTAGGTAATAAGAGACTCTTTGGAGTCGAGAGTTTGTTCGGATTTGTTAGGGTCAAGAAGTGTTTCCTTCCTTGTTAGAAATCGGTCTGTGGGCAGTCATACTATAGTCAACTTACAGACCTTTCTTTCCATAAACCTTCATACCATTGTAATTTTTGGGCAAGCTTCCGTATTTTATAAATCCCACAGAACAAAATGGTAGTTAGATATCAGCTGATTCGATCCGAGTCTCTGTCGGAGGTGCAAACACTTTTGTCCCTTGACGTTTCTACTATAAGAGTCTTAATCTCATTAAGTTTCCTGTTTTATTCGCTTTCACAATGTTCACGAATATTGTCAGTGGTATGGAATGTAGGGTACCGCAGGGTTCACTCTGAATACAACTAAGGTTCGTAGATTTATTGCATGGAAAGTTAAGTGAGAATGCCTTCTCCCTCACGAACTACCATGAAGCTGCAGAGAATGTAATCGAGTATGTGTGTACCTCGTCTTCTGACATATTTATGTATACCCACCAATAAATTCTCCCAATTATTTTACACAAGATGATAAAATTGAAGTAGACCTTTTGGTGAAATTAATTTGAAATATAAAAACATGAAATGTGGGGGTAGATGTGAGGGTGTAACTTGAAAGGGTGGGAGAGGAGGTGCGGTGGAAGTTCTATGTAAATTGCAAGTGACAGGAAAGCACTTTACAGCCAGCCACCCGACCCTTTAGATAGATGGGGTATTAGTCCAGAGGAATCTATTACAACACGACCCTGGATTAGAAAAATGGCGTCTGCCGGAGGATTTTAGTGTCACCACGAAGAGGCATTGCTATTTATCAATCCATGACGTCACCCTTTCTGTCTTCTTCACCCTTATGTAATCAATAACATGGCATGAGGATGTGTATCGAAACGCTTCATTGCTAATATATATATATATATATATACATATACAGTATATAAAGTGTACAGTATATCAAGACGTGGCTGCTTTAATTGACTGCCTGCCCATACAATTAAATCAATGGTATTTTGAACTTTAAATTCAAGCACTGGCGAAAAGTTAAAGACGTGCTGAAAGGCAGTTTGTTCCCTTTGATAAATGTGACCACGGACAGTGCAATTCTGCACAGTCTGTGGTCTGTGTTGTGAAATATACTGTGGGAAAGCAATGTTACTGTATCGTGAATATAGTCCTGAACTTTGCAATGAAAAGTTTCAAATCTGAAAGCGTAATCCTTGTTAAGCAAATACAAATTTATTTTGTTTAGTCAATATTAGGTGTAGAGAGTTATTTGCAATAACATGCAAATGAAGGCCCCAAATACGAGCAGATGCAACACGACATTCAGTCGTGCAGTTTCAAAGAAAAGGGACGGTGGAGGGCAATGCTAGAAAGAAAAACATTATTAGTTTACTCTCAGCAGCCTGCTGTATGATTCAGTTTTGGTTACCTAACTTACGGGTTGGGCTAGGCTAGCTTGTGTTACTTTAGGTTAAGTTAGGTTGGGCTAGGCTAGGTTAGGTGAGGTTAGTTGAGGTTAGGTTAGGTTAGGCTGGGATAGGTTAGGTTAGGTTAGGCTGGGATAGGTTAGGTTAGGTTAGGCTGGGATAGGTTAGGTTAGGTTAGGTTAGGCTGGGATAGGTTAGGATAGGTTAGGTTAGGCCGGGATAGGTTAGGTTAGGTTAGACTGGGATAGGTTAGTTTAGGTTAGGCTGGGATAGGTTAGGTTAGGTTAGGCTGGGATAGGTTAGGTTAGGTTAGACTGGGATAGGTTAGTTTAGGTTAGGCTGGGATAGGTTAGGTTAGGTTAGGCTGGGATAGGTTAGGTTAGGTTAGGCTGGGATAGGTTAGGTTAGTTTAGGCTGGGATAGGTTAGGTTAGGTTAGGCTGG
>Ga0123357_10011242_pt1 | contig 11460 bp, 7 predicted proteins | sample TergutEmb28metaG_FD_89873 | JGI IMG/M metagenome (GOLD analysis project Ga0123357, IMG submission 89873) | Embiratermes neotenicus P4 segment gut microbial communities from Petit-Saut dam, French Guiana - Emb289 P4 | ecosystem: Host-associated > Arthropoda: Insects > Digestive system > Gut ...
TATGTGTGTATGTATCTATGTATTATGTATGTCTTCTGTACGTATTTATGTATTGTGTATGTATGTATTATTACTATGTATTATGTACGTATGTATTTATTATGTATGTATGTGTGTATGTATGTATGTGTGTATGTATGCATGTATGTGTGTATGTATGTATTATGTATGTGTTATGTATGCATGTATGTATGTATGTATGTATTATGTATGTGTGTGTATGTATGCATGTATGTAAATATGTATGTATTAAATATGTGTATATATGCATGTGTTATGTATGTAAGATATATGTATGTATGTATTTAAATTCTAAAACTTAACACGTACTGTCACACATCGCCTTAACAGTTTCTTTACACTGAATATCTCACAGGTAGCAACGAAACTACAAGCAAACTTATGTAGATCCAATCGTTGTCATAACTGCAAATTTGTATTTTATATTTCACAGTATTAGTGCTTCTATATGTGTCCTGCATGTCACAGACTTCAAGATGGCCAATCACGAGTACCATAAAAATGTAGTCACATATTGTGTAATATATGCAGTAATAAATTTCATTTAACAGTGGCAAAATTTGCTGCAGGATTACTGATATAACAAACATGAAAGAAATGCAAACTGAGAATCATTGAGGTTTTTCTATACTACTTAAGTCCTCTACTTACTACTCTCACTTTAATTATCTTTAATCATACAGTAACACGTAAGAAAATATTTAATGTCACTGTCGCTGAAGACAGTAGGTTAAATTGGCTTACGTGGCGTTAATTCCTAGTGGCGGGGTATTGCAAACTTAGTGTGAGTAACTATTCTTCACATTCTTAAACGAAAAGAAGAATTTTGCGACTAGCTGAGCAACTATTAGCTTCTAAAGAAGGATTCGGCTCTGTGGAGTTACGTTCTAGTATACATTTTCCCGGTCAGTCACACGAAACAGCAATTTTCTCGCGAAATTTTCGGCTTAGACGTGTTTCCTGGTGTCATAATCCTCCGGACGGACACGAGACATGAAGAACAACTTTGTGAGGTCACCCATTCTGCAGAAAGTTTCACCCTCTGCTGCACATTTTCTTCTTTGACACGTGTCAGAGTCGGACCGGCAGGCCACCTAGCTGCTGTCCAACTTCGTCCAAGAAACTTATAGTAGCCTACTGGAGGCAATATTCTACCGCTACAGAACTCTCCCGAGCCATAGACTCCAAGTATGGGCTAGTGTAGCAACTAGGCTACAGACTTCAAGGTCCGGGGTTTGAATCGCGGTGGATGCAAGATATTTTTCTCTTCTCTAACCTCCTATTCAGTCAGTACTAGGGTTGTTACCGGTGGCTATTCCGGCCATGGAGTGATTTTGACCACTCTCGTGTTTCTATCGCTTAAGTGGAGAAAGAACAGCGCTAAACCTCTGCTTACCCTATATGCCTCTAGGCGTGCATAGGTACAACTTTTCCAGTTTTACCCTTTCCTGCTAAATGATGAAAACCGGAAGTCCTCCCTAACAAGCCATATGCCTACTGAAGTGATGTATTAAAAAGCAAGGCTGCTTCGTATGCGACAAGTCCCGGTTTGAAACCTCGGTCCAGGTACCAACCTCTCCGAGATTTTTCGTCTTTCTCATCCGTCCATCAAAGCAACTATAATGTGTATATATATATATATATATATATATATATAGTGTACCAGACACTGTTGTATGAATTAGAAGACTGGTACAGCAGTGACACTTTCATACTTCGATTCAGAAAGTTATTAAACTGAATCTTGTCAAAGACGATATTTCTGCTTTCCTCACATCCTACAGGCAAATTCCAGGCGAATACTAACTAACTAACTAACTGATGGACTAACTCCATGGAGCGGAGTCCTTCTTCAGAAACTACCAGTTTCTCATCTAGTCAAGAAATTCCGAAGAAGCCTAATGTCCATTACCTTTTTCACGAGAGCCAGACACATGTCCCTATTCTCAGCCAGTTCAATCCAGTCTAGGTAACCACAACCTATATCATGAAGATCCATTTTAATACTATCTCATCATCTAGGTTTACGCTTTCCAAGTTGTCTTTTCCCCTCAAGTCTCCCCACCAAAGCCCTGTATGCACCTCTCCTCTCTCCACAAATGCCACATGTCCCGCCTAAATCATCCTTTTCATTTGATCACCCAAATAATATTTGGTGAGGAGAACAGATCGTAAAGTTGTCCGTTACGCAATCTTATCAAATCTCCTGTTACCTCGTCCAAGGCCAAAATTTCTTCCTCAGTACCCTATTAACGAACACCCACAGCCTATACTCCTCCCTCAATGTCAGAACCAATATTTCCTATATTAAAAACAGACTAAAATATAAATCTCTACAAATTTTGAATTTCTTTTCCAAACGCTGCATGTATGTTACTCGTTTTGTACATTCTACGTTCTTTGATTGTACAATTTTATTGTTCAGCAGTGCATGTTTTACAGCCCTTCAGTGTGTGATGCTCCACATTCCCATTCTTCTTGCTTAGGTCTGAATGTTCTCACAAGCTCCCCTTTCCTAAGCACAACCTAAGTTCTTTCCTTAATGACAGAGTCAAAGTTTAGAAACCACACATAAAGCAACAGATAAAATTATGCTTCACTTACATAAATCCCTCCGCAGTAGCACAGTGGTTAAAGTGCTGTGCTACAAATCGGAAGGTAGCTGGTTCGATCCCAGCTGGTGTCAGTGGATTTTTCATTGACATAAAATAATTCCGATCGCACTATGGCCCTGGGGTCGAATCAGCCTCTAACAGAAATGAGTACCTGGAGTATTTCCTGAGGGTAAAGGCGGCCGGTGCGTAAGGCTGACAAGCTACCGCCATCCTGTGCCGTTGTCACGAAATCTGGGAACCTTAACTTTCTGGAACCTTCTGGGCCCTTCTGGGTCTGTAACGGAACTGCTTTACATTTACATAAATCCCTACTTTTTGATACCGAAGGCGATGACCACAATATTAAGCACAGAATATTAGCAACCTGTCCCAATGTGTTGTAAAAACACAATATGTTAAGATACTTACTCCATGGTGCAGAGTCCTTCTTGAGAAGCTAACTGGTTTGCAGTTAGTCAAGAAACTCCCGCATTTCACGGAACCCGAAGGTTCATTACCGCACTCACAAGCGGCCGCCACCTGTCTCTATCCTGGACCAGCCCTATCCAGTCCATATACCCACATCCCACCTCCTGGAGATCCGTTCTATAATTATCCGCCCATCTACGCCTAGGTCTACCCAGTGGTCTCCTTCCCTTCGGTTTCCCCACCAAGACCCTATACACCCCCTCTCCTCACCCATAAGCGCTACATGCCCAGCCCATCTCATTCTTCTATATTTTATCACCCGCACAATATTGGGTGAGGTGTACAAGTCATTTAGCTCCTCGTTATGCAGTTTCCTCCATTCCCCCGTTACCTCGTCCCTCCTAGGTCCAAATATTCTCCTCAACACCCTGTTCTCAATCACCCTCAGCTTCCTTTCCTCCCGCAGTGTCAATGACCAAGTTTCACACCCATACAAAACAATAGGCATAATTACAGTTCAATATATCTCTTGAGTTTTAAATTTTTGGATAGCAACCTAGAAGGCAAAAGATTCTGCACCGAATGATAGCAAGCATTTCCTGACTTCAATCTGCTCTTAATTTTTTCCGCAATAGAATTTTGATTTGTTAAAGTTGTTCCCAAATATTTAAGCTCCTCCACCCTCTCGAAGGTAATATGTTAAGATACTAAATTAAATACAAATATTTTTTGTACAAAACATTTAACGCAGCGTAAGGCTTCAAGAACTGTCGCTTTATGATAAACTTCAAGTAGATTATATTTACTTCGAGGTTCCGCCAAGGTGTGAGTGACATCTTCCCTCTTCCGGCAACTTACGCGGCGTATATTCAGTCATCGACGGTTCGGGACCCTTCAAGATGATACCATAAGGTTGTCCGGAAACACCAGTAAATAATTACCAATCCCCGAAAGAAGGAAGGTCTCATCTACAAGTCACTGAATCTAAGAACATGTGAGCCACGATTTGAGAAACTCCAGACGGACCACAATTCATACCATTTGAGTAAGATGGAGGCCATTCTCCTTTTGTCTGAAGTGGCTCGATCGTGGGTAACGAGTCGGTAACAACCTCGTAGCCCCAGCCTGGCGCTCGCTTCATTATGGAAGCGATTCGGGAAAGCAATTTGTGGGAATTGCAACATACAATCGCAGACTCGTCTTTCCCAGGAACCAGAACTCAAAAGACGAAGAAGTAAGTAAAGAAAAGGAAGGTAAAATACTATACCTAAGGAAGATAAAACATACGATGAGCCTGTTGCTTCACAGTAGGAAGCAAACTTTAATGAAAATTTCTTCCTCTATCTGTTGAGGAGCTGAGTGTCTTTATGGAACTGTTGTGAGACATTCTCAATCGTTAGGGTTGAGTGATGAGAACAAATCTTTCGAACTAAATTCGGTACTACGATAGTGTGACGTGCAGTAGTTTGCAGCTTAAGAGCACGATGATACAATTAACTAAAGAATTCATCCGTTCTTGGCCAGTTTTCTTTGCATAAAATAAATCGTACATAAATGATCTTTATCGTTGCACCGTGCATTTCGCAGAGTCATTTACTCAGCACACCAACCAATGCACAAAAAAATTACATTAAAGCATTTAAAATCGCTGCAACATGTTTCGATCCTAAGATCAGCTTCAGGGAGCTAAACTGTTCCTTGCTAAAGTCACATTTTTTAAAAACATTCACTGATTAATTTCCTTATATTAACTTGGTGCTGTGGCAGCACGTATTGTGTAAGTCGTACGCTGCTGAGAATGCGTCTGAATGTGGGTGTGTGGCGTGTGTCATGTTGCGTGAGACTCGCGCGTGAGTGTTTTCAAAAATGTGATTTTAGCAAGGAACAGTGTAGCGCCCTGAAGATGATCTTAAGATCGAAACATGTTGGAGCAATTTTAAATGTTTTAATGTAAAAATGTTATATATGTGCATTGGTTGGTGTGCTAATTAAATGGTACATAAATAAGTTACTGATTAAAATGCCAATTTTTAAGAAAATATATCTCCGATAACAAATATTCTCTTATCATCGTGACTAAGCAGTGTGATCGTTTTACGCATTAAACCTTTGCAAAGTAGGAGAAACGGCGATGGAAATGAATGGACTACGCACTATTATCCCAGTTAGGTCTAACAACAGCAGAGACGGAGAAAGGAAAATGGTTGGTTCAGATTATTTCGTATTTCTAATATCTAATCAAATTTCAGGCATTTTCTTAAGCTCCCTTCCTCCTGCCCCACACCACCAACAATAATGTGTTTTCCGCATTCCACTATAATATTTCATAACCATCAATATCTTTCCCTGAAATCAAAATAATTTTCTTATCCCAGAAATATCCAAATAAATCGAGTATGAATTTTTCATTTACATCACTAATACTGCATGGCATGCGTCTTCTGTAGAGAATCCTGATAATATGGATTATGATATTTCGAATTTTTAATGTCTATAATTACAATAATTTTCTTTGGCCTGACCTACATAACTTCCTTTGTCAGCCTCTCACATCACTGCATATGAACAAGCTATCTCCACATCCCTGTCCATGCTATACATGGAACGGTCACCCCTTAGTACCTAACGGAATATTCAAAAGCTTAGCAGAAGATAATGTAATAAAACGGTAAACTGCAAATGAGAAGAGCACGAGAATCTCTTGAAAATAAGGACCGAAATAGCAAAAGGGCTTCAACATCAATTAGAGATGGAAAACTGAACATCTATTCTTATTCCATGGACATGTCATTTAGGTCTTTAATGTCGAAGAATTCTTCATCAGAACCTTTCTCATTCAATTATAATTGAAGAGGGAAACTTTGAGTGTAGTGGTAAATTATATTCAAAGTTGCAAGACGAGAGAAATTGGATGTTTCGGAAGTAAGAATTGTGTTTCATAAACCAAAAGTAACAAAATGAATACGGAACTGGTTCTTTAGTGTACTGAAATGCAATTTAAGCTAGTTGGAGGGGGTAATTTTGATTTTAATAACGAAACACAAAGCGTCCAATTGAAGGCGAAACCCGCTGTAACGTAACACACAGTGTCCAGTTGATGGAGCAACCCGCTGTAACATAACACACAGTGTCCAGTTGATGGAGCAACCCGCTGTAACGTAACACACAGTACCCAGTTGAAGCAGCAACCCGCTGTAACGTAACACACAGTACCCAGTTGATGGAGCAACCCGCTGTAACATAACACACAGTGTCCAGTTGAAGCAGCAACCCGCTGTAACGTAACACAGTGTCCAGTTGAAGGAGCAACCCGCTCTAACATACCACACAGTGTCCAGTTGAAGGAGCAACCCGCTCTAACATAACACACAGTTTCCAGTTGAAGGAGCAACCCGCTGTAACATAACACACAGTGTCCAGTTGAAGGAGCAACCCGCTCTAACGTAACACACTGTCCAGTTGAAGGAGCAACCCGCTGTAACAAAATACACAGTGTCCAGTTGAAGGAGCAACCCGCTGTAACATAATACACAGTGTCCAGTTGATGGAGCAACCCGCTCTAACATACCACACAGTGTCCAGTTGAAGGAGCAACCCGCTCTAACATAACACACAGTGTCCAGTTGATGGAGCAACCCGCTCTAACGTAACACACAGTGTCCAGTTGAAGGAGCAACACGCTGTAACGTAACACAAAGCGTCCAGTTAAAGGAGGAACCCGTTCATAGCGACTTATGACGCTGAACGCTCTGCCGTACACAGTCCCGCAATAAAGCTATAACTTTACTATGTAAAACGGACGTCAATCACTGCGCCTCTAACCATGACGCCATCCAGTCTACAGAAAAAAATCCGCGTTAACAAAAACTCTGTTTATCCGAAATTAACCCACGATTATTACAGCTTCAGGCAACACCATATTACCTTGCACAACGCAATTGTAATATCTCGTATTTACAAGCTGTACAAAGCAACAAGCTATAGATATCAAGTTTACGTTGTGTCTTTTTATTTTGTTCTGCCAATGTTTTTGTACTTTGTGGAAAAGTTACAGCCATGCCATTATGATTCCGTTATTCAGTACCAAATTAACAATAAATTTTGACACAACAACCTTCCTTCGAAATATGAAAACATTTCTATCTAGCCCGCCAAATGTCTACGGTGTTTCTTATTTTCATTCTGTATCCATTTTAACGAGTAATTACTGTGCCAGTACACTTAGCTATCATTTAAAAGACTTTTCATCTTCGTCCATTTGTTCGTCTGAGAAGTATTAAACTGTAGACACCTAACACCCCCACATCCTCTTCTACTCCCTCGCTACATCACTAGCATCAGCAGCAGCCTCATAGCAAAGTGGTGACAAGTTACATTCATTTGCTCCCAAAACCATCGTGTGTCTGACCCGTCACATCCAGTTATCGGATTATCATCATTCTCTTCAGAACCCATGTGTCACCTAGAATATCAGTATTACTTATTAGTGGAACAGGACCTTTGCAATTAAACGGAGAATCAATTCTTTCATACCTCCATCACGCCCCTTTCCTCCTCTCAGCTAATTGTTTCGTGTCTCTCCCCCTTCCCTCCTAACCCAGCCCTTTTATGTTGAAGCAAATAGTTATCTATTTATCCTACAGATGGTACACTTTCAGACACTCATCTTCCACCTACACTAAGCACCTGAAAATCATACATTTCTCCAGAAACAGTGTACGATACACAACACATGCATAATCAATCACAAACTTTCTGTTACACATATATAAATTCTGATTTGCCTAATGCATAATACGTCTGAAACAGAGTCCAGAAAGCGGAGTCTTCCTTGAGAACCTGATAAGCGTTCAGATGGTCAAAATATTTACCACCTTTATGCAGCATATAATTCATTGACAGTTTTAAAATTTCCAGCACTTTGAACTTTTTCTGGACTGCAAGAACCCGGTCCATAAGCCCATATACTGACATAATACGGGTTCCATATAAAAGGCAGAGAATTTTTCGACTAGTTAGTTAGATGCTATCAGATTTTCAAGGAATATTTCAGTCCATTCAATTACTTCGGCATCACGTGAAGAGAGAAGAAATTAACAACCATGATGTTAAAATCGGTCTCGGCATTCAAGCTGTTTATAGACAGTGAAGCGCTAAGGTCATTTGGTAATTATACCGCATGTTTTTACATAACCATATTTTGATTTATCTAACAAAGTGAATTTATGTGTTTCGTGTGATTACCAGCATAATCAGTTATATTGTACGTGCACACCAGCGTACTGGTCAAGTAATGATTCTACAGCGAGTAGGAAACGAACAGGCCTACTTAAATAATAAGTGAATTATTTCATAAAATTTTGTCTGAGACAAACATGCTAAATTTGAATATAAAAAACTGAATTGTTTTGGAAAAACTTTGATATTTACTGTGAATAAGTAATTTTTGAAGACTACAATACAGATATGAAAGCTTTATTAAAAAAGTGTTAAGAAAAATTACTAGTGGAAATGTATTTTGAACATAGTTTCATCACTTCCCTCTCTATCAAGTTCGGGACAGCTCAGTTACAGCAGCTGCCTTATCAACTGCAACAGTTACCGAAGGATCTCAAGGTATAGAAAACACGTTTCTATCTGCCTGCTATGTATCGTGCTTTACGCATTCAGGTTTCAACTGTTCCTTGATGTTCTTACCTGAATTCAATCTACATCGTAATCCTCGCTTACTAACCTCATTTCTAATGTACAAAAGCATTACAGCACATCCTGAACATACAATTTTCTCTGAAACACATACCGTATGCTGTTTTTATCTTACACAGTTCCCCGGGGCCTAATGACTTTTCCCGTTTAATTTACGACCAACTGTAATTACACTCCATGTAAATTTCCCTTCTTGTCGAAAAGTTTAAATTGCATTTCCCTGCACAGTAGCTCCACGTTACTACACTGTACGTAAAGGAACCAGGAGTCGGGACAACTACATCATAAACGGGAATCCACATTGGAGAGATTTAGTGAGGTACTTTTCATGTTTCATAATGCTTAAAGAGAATTTTTTTTACTGGAAATTTTGGTGAAGTTAACGTGGGGTTTAAATGCTAAAGTGGCTCATTTATATTTAAAAAAAATCTTAAAAGAAGAAGTTTCATGGAAGGATATAGTTGCAACCCCCCCCCCCCAAGAAAGTGAAATGCACGGTCGAGCAGAAGATGCTGCAAAAGGTTTGTCCTTTTGCCGCTCTGTGCAATGTCAAAGAGTCTGAAGGCTTAGAGAAGTGAATAATCAAAAAGAATTATACATAATCCAAAAGGACTAAGTAAGGCATCAAACTTCGAAACCGGGAATTCATCTAAATGATATTTTTCAAAACACAATTACACCCACTCACAAAACACACTTCTTCTCCACTCCAAAAGCCACCTATCAGCTAATCTCGTTTACGTAAACAATTTATGTTTTCTTGAACATCTTATGAAACACAAGAACACAATACATTCACAAACCGCAAAAGATTTCATCTACTCAGAGAGGTCTACCTTTTTAAAGTACGGTTTTAAAGGAAAGTGACAAATACACGACCCTCTATCACTTAATTTCACACAAGAAATAAATTTTTCCTCGCAGTGTATTTATGTGTTTCCATATACCACATGTAATAAACATTTCTCGTTTTCGTAATGAAGACGTAAGTGTTTGTGACGCAAAAACTCGAATTTTGGGGATCTGCTACACATAATTCCTTCTTCATAATGCTGTAAGTTAATTCCTTAACAATCACAAGGCTAGATGAAGCCAGGGGGTTATTAACACCTTCCGTAATCGGTGTTGCGTGCCACCTTGTCTTGTGCTCCTAGCAGCCACGAACAGGGCCGAATTTACGAAAAAAACTAGACAAGCATCAGCGCAGGGTTTTGTATCACAACGGACACCACCAAAAAATAAATTAATTTGTAAAAAAAAAATCACAATACTAAATAATAATAATTAGTGTTATTATTGACGATTATTGTTGGTTGTTTAAAATTTTTGTGTACCGTAAATACTAGTGCAATGCATGACGCAGCAGAGACAGATGAGGAGCCTCTTTAAGTGTTGTAGCTGAGGGGGGCCTCAAAAGCTTAAATTTGTCGCTGGCCGCGACTACAAGAACGAATGAAAATCATGCCAGTTTAACAAATGTACAATGCATAACATTACAGATAGTTAGAAAACTTTAATGCCCCAATCCTTGTACATTATCTTGTGTTCACATGGCAGTCAGCGTTACAATTAATATCTTATAACAAGTGATTACATTAGATGTGTGGTTGAACGTGCATCGTAGTTCAATGTGGAATAAGAAACCAACTAGATGTCAGTATTATGTTTATTTCTTTCTATTTCTCCTTATAAGTTGCTCAACATGTTTCGGGCCACCTTGTGCCCATCTTCAGGAGCTGACGAGTTAGTGGTATTTTTTTCGTGTAGTGTAGTGCCGTGGCTGTGTAGGCAGTCAGATCCGGTTAGCTGCTTTTGTCTCCATTGGGAAGTACGTAGCACAACACGTAGCCTACACAGCCACGGCACTACACCATATGTGAAAAAATACCACTAAGTCGTCAGCTCCTGAAGATGGGCACAAGGTGGCCCGAAACATGTTGAGCAACTTATAAGGAGAAATAGAAAGAAATAAACATAATACTAAGTGACATCTAGTTGGTTTCTTATTCCACATTGATTACATTAGCTTTACCGATCGGTGTCTCATTCATGGAATATAGAGATGGAACTTCCAAGCGAAACGCTGATATACACGTATATCTACCAAAATATATTGCGTCACATCCCCCAATACTCTTAACATGGCATCAGATCTTTCTCCATAACCTATAAAGTTGTGATGCGTATAAAACATGTCTCTACAAGACGATGGTACAATGTGTAGGAACAAGAGTGACTTCATAAACACTCACCTGAGCGGCACGTCACGTTACAATAGGATATGAATAGTAAGCTTATTATACTCAAAATGTTAGTCCTAATGAAAGAGCACGCTACTGTACAACGTCCGCCTGCCTCCACGAGAAGAACAAACAGGCAGTTAACACTGCCACGTGATCAGTGTTGGCTGAATATGCCAATTCGGTACGGTGCTCCTTATTTTGCAATTTGAACACAGGCTTACGCAGTTGAAAACAGTGTTTCATTAGGACAGATTACCATTTCTTAAACAAGTAAACAGTAAAGCAGTCCCATTACAGGCCTGGACAGGCCCAGAGGGTTCCAGGAAGTCAAGGCTCCCAGATTTCATGACAACGGCACAGGATAGTGGTAGGTTGTCAGCCTTACGCACCGGCCGCCTTTACCCCAGGAAATACCCCTGGTATTCATTTCTGTTAGAGGCTGAGTCGACCCCAGGGCCATAGTGCGA
>Ga0123357_10011243_pt1 | contig 11460 bp, 4 predicted proteins | sample TergutEmb28metaG_FD_89873 | JGI IMG/M metagenome (GOLD analysis project Ga0123357, IMG submission 89873) | Embiratermes neotenicus P4 segment gut microbial communities from Petit-Saut dam, French Guiana - Emb289 P4 | ecosystem: Host-associated > Arthropoda: Insects > Digestive system > Gut ...
ACGTACTCAGCCGCCACGGAAGTTGGCAGCATCAGCTACCCAATTACTGTGTAAATGTGTAATGTCCAAAGAGGATGTGTTTTGGGCTGTGGGCTGTCCATCAGTGTCCGCGTTCACGTAATGCTACTTCTACCATAAGAAGTTATTGCAACGCGGTTTTTCCCAACACGTCATTATTACGCTCCCTGTTTCCCGCGTTGGTAGAGGGATCGCAGTGTGCAAGTATGAATGGAATCTAGTGGACGCAGACTAACAGTGTTTTAGAAATGGATGCTGAGCAGAATATTTTGACCTAAGAGGGATGGTGGATGAAAGTTGACAGCAAGGAGCTTCGTAACGCTTTCTGTTCCCAAATTATTATTATTATTATTATTATTATTATTATTATTATTATTATTACGGTGATGAAATAGAAAATTATAAGGTAAAACGTACGGAACATAGGGTAATCCTGAGACTGGAGGAGAAGATCGATTCGGGAGGCGTAAAAACTGAAATATTAATGGCCACGGTAAGTATAGCTGGTGAGTTTTAGGCAGGATTGGTCATGGTCCGTCTGTGTTAAGAGCTAGCGGACTGAGACAGTCGCGGCACTGTTCATCCATACTGGAAGTTGTTTGCGTCACAAATTTCTGCGTATGCCTTTTCCCACCTTCATGCACGGATGTTCTCTGTCAACATTTAACGTTGCGTCAGTTGCGAAGCCACACACCGAAACTCCTTATTACGTGCCGGAGCAAGAAGCGTGTGGTAGGTGTGCTATTCGGTAAGAAACTCTTGAAGTGGAGTTATCAGGCGTTCCTCAGTTGCGTAACCCTGCAAATGAAATATTCATAGAGGCTGTGATCATGTTTGTAGTGCGTGTTCCATTACCTGTAGAAAAGAAGAGAAATCGGGCTTCGAGGTCACCTAAGCCAGTGTTTCTCAACTTGATAGTTTCTCACATTTAAACACTTAGGGACACATTAACATGTAGTATAGTATCTGACGTCAAACCGTAGCATGTATTACGGGGGCTTGTATGTGTATACACAGAAATTACTTACATACTGTCATTACACAAGGGCGATCCCATTGGCCGCGCGGTCTCACACGTTCTGCGACTTGCCCACTTGTTGGGATTGTGGGTATGAATCCCTAAGGGGGCATGCGTGTCTGTCTTGTGAGTGTTGTGTGTTGTCAGGTAGAGGTCTCTGTGTCGGGCTGATCACTCGTCCAAAGGAGGCCTACCGAGTGTGGTGTGTCTGAGTGTGAAAGTGAAACCTCGATATGGAGGCCTGATCCACTAGGGACACTTGCGCCATGGAGAGAGAAAAAAAGATTGTACAAATTGGCTACCTGGTTACTTCGGTGATTTTCATTTGTCTTGTTTCTGTAATATTCGTTCTTCTAGGCATTTTATGCAAACCGTCGTGTTAAACTTGTAAAGTCCTGCTGCTACTGCCTACCGTATCTGTACCATATCACCCAAATCGCAAGCTGAATTTTGCAACGAACTGTTTGTGTGGTTTGTATGATCCTCCAAATGAACATAGATCATTTCCTTAAACAACACTAAACCATTATTATTTGTGATGTACGCGGATTATGTTTTCTGTGAGGTACAAACTGCTAACAACAACCTTCACGTACCGCGCACGTTTCTTCACCACTTAAAAAGATCCTGTAATTAGGTGGAAGCTATAGACTTTTTTGCATTGTAACCCGCATTTTATGGTACGTTTTACTTGGGCTTTAATTTTAATACCCTTTCAAATTGTTAAGAATTGATACAGTTTTTTCTTAATTTTTGCGAGCCTTCTCTTTTTGTATTGTCTTCAGTGCAGGAGGGGATAAACTTTTTTCTCTTTTGCTTCGGCCAAACAACAAGTTTGATATGTTCAGTGGTACTTCATGTTGTCTCGCGTCTCTTACATTGTTGGTCCTTATTTGTTGTCTTCTTAAATGGCAGTGTTCCTACTTCCTACCTGACTTGGTACTGACTTGTATGCACAAAACAGATTAGTATTAACCACCTGTAGCATGAAAGTCATCGAATATTAAAAGTAGAGTTATTGCATCTCAGCAAACACACTGCTTCGGCATTACAAAGACCTCGTGTTGCATACATAGTAATTGTTTTATTGTTTTGAAAATCATATGGAAAACATAAATCCTCCTTGTGGGAAATATTCAGTGTTTGTAACATTAAATCAGGCAGTGCTTAGAGAAGCTTTGGCTTTTGTAATAGCTGTACAACGAATAACGAGAAATAATTATGCAACAACAATGTAAGAAACAAAAACCGGAGCTGATTTTATAACAAAACAGAGATGAAAAAGGTGTCACCGAAATTGGTGAACTGTTGTTTGTTACGTGTGTGCTGTCACGTATCATTTTAAAATAGCATGTGCCACGGCGCACACAGACGCGCTTGTGTAAGCTGGTTCGCTATAGTTCGTACAAAATGTAGCCGATCGAATGTGACCATGCAAGTCAGGATAACGAGATCTCTTGTTGATAGATTCTGTAACTACCCTTTTAACGGCACACGTTACACAGCATTAAATTAGATGGGAAGACGACCGTGAATAAATATGGTCGGTACTCAGGTTTGGAAAGGCTATACTGTGGCCTCTTATAAGGTGGTGCGCCGGAATTCAACTGTAGTTTGTATGCAAAGCTTCAGGATAGCCTTTAGTTTGGCCGAGAATCAAACCCAGCACCTCCGAGTACAGCGTTACCAATTTGTGAATTAAGATTAATTTTCAGCCCTCTTCCTTGTTGTCTCATGTTTAGTGGAAGGAAATGACAATAGCAGTGTACGTATGTATGTAATGGCTTTCTTTTAGGCGATGGCCTTCAGCTGCTTCAGCTTGTATCGAACAGTGACGGTCCAGTTCTCAACAGCTGCTGTGCTCATTCATACTACCTCCTCTCAGAGGTCAACCACCGCACGAAAGAACGTCTCATCTTAAAAACTGTAATCACACCCGAACGATCCCCTTTTGTAAAGGGAAAAAGTTGCATCCAGCTGTAGGTGATATGAACCTAGTTCAGACATTGAGATATTCGGCCTTGGAGGTCGTTCAGCTTTCTTATCCATCGTGAAATTTGTAGAATTTTATATATCTTAACGTTCTCTGTTTAGTTTCATGCAGTGATCTTAACCCTAAAAGTACCTGAAACTCTTCTTAGTATTGTTTTTCAGTGTACTTGACTTCCAGTCATGATTTTATTGACAGTCAAATAGAGATTAGCCCCAAAGTTGCCTTAACCAATTAGTAAAATGTACGCTAAAGTGCATAGTAAATTTCGTTATTACCTGCTGAATTTACAAAAAAACCAAGTTCACTGCACAACACAGAGTGCTGTGATGCAGTTTTTACGAATTGGCTGCTTCAAAAAGCCTTCCTGACAATTTCTGTTAACTGACGTTTGGGCCATTCTGTATGTTTTCTTTACACCTCAAGGAACGGAAAGGTGACGGCAGAGTAATTTTAAGATGCATTTTAAATAAATGGGTCTTAAGGATGGCAGCCAAATGGACTTACTGCAGAACAGTGCGCAGAGGCGTGATGTCATTCTAGCAGTTCTCATCTTCAGTTCTGCTGCTAGATTCACCACTTACGTAGTTAGAGATTTTATGGATTTAAATTCGTACATCTGTAACCGTTGATTTGTATGAGTGGGAAACTTGGATTGTTATGCCGAGGGAGGAATGAGTAAGCGCGTTCAAGCATGTTGATCTGAGGAAAATGAATGGGCCTAAGTGGGAGGACATTGCGGAACATGTAGAAAATTACGTAATGATAAGCTGTATTATGCTCTTTACTAATTATTATTGCGGCCATCAAACGAAGAGGGATGGGATAGGCTGGGAATGTAGTACGCATGTGAGAATGATAAACGCAGGATAAGCACCACCAGGTGTATGAAAATCATGTGTCATGGAATCAGTTATTAGGCAGAAAACAAAGTGCTTTTAATGGGATTTCCACATGCAGAATATTTGGAATGCCGTATCACTGGATAGTACCAATCATTGGTAGATTAATCAGCCTTGAGTCCATGCCTTAGCAGTCGACCTGATGGTGAGGTGTGAAAAATTGGAAATATGATGTGATCTCGAACACCGTGCCAGACAGGCGGAGTCATGCCGACCCCTGAACTTTGCCAGAGATGGGTGCAGCTGCTTTTATGTTATTTACTTTGATTGTGAGTTCAACAACCGCTGGATGCTGATTTCTATTGCATTAAATTGTGTTGTATAAAATATGTTTTCCTGTATTAAGTATTAAGGGGTCATTATGCCGTTACGAATTAATTTATAACGCAAGCAAAGTGCGTGGGTGTAGATGGGGCTGCCTGCTGGTCCAGCGTGGTAGGCAAACACGAGGAGGCTAGATAGCTAACGAGTAACACTTCTCCGGTTCTGAATTTATAATCAGTGGTGTCCGGATTTTAAATTGACTCGTCATACCTTACTATCAGTTTTATTGTAATAACTGTGATGTGGGATCCCAAAAACAATTAATAGGAAGTACCGTACGTTAACATGTCATCTCATACCTGCTGTTTTTCTTGTATAAGGGTACAATCATGGATTAATTGGGCCAAAACACGTAGCCAATGCCTTTGAAAGAGAACCACGTAGTTGATGCAGCGGTGTTAAGTAATCTTAAGATTGGCAGTGTAATTTTGGGTTTATTATGACAAAAATATACTTTATTAAGCGATCTGAATGCCTCTTTGTTTTTACTTAAGGTATGCTTGAAATATTGGGACATAAGACGCGTTTGTTCCAGATACACATATAGCTAACCTTTAGTACTTTCTGTACCAATGTCCTGAAATGTTGATATGGGGTTTGTGTACCGGACTAGAGATCCGTAGAACACCGGACTCGTGCCAAGTGGATTACACTTTCTCTCGAAATTTGGGGTCATGTCACTCATCGCTCTCGAGGTCAGAGTCCACCATCAACTGGAAAAACACGTGAAATTGTGCGTTTTGCCTGCCGTCCACTTGCCTGCACCCTTTTCAGCCATGCTAGTTCTTAGCTCACAGTTTTGCTGCCAGACCGTCGTTCTTCGTGACGCCATCTTCCGTGATTTTGAAGCCAGCACTATGCAGACATGCGTGTGTTTCACTGCATGGTCAATTTGCAGAGTTCAGTGATCAACAGTTCATCGCAGGCCCGGGGAGGAAGTGGAAAATAAGAAGTACTGCTACCAGAAAATGAGGAAATTAAAAGAAGAGAGGAAGAGCAAAGGATAAAAACGGAAAAAGAAGAGCAAAGTAAAAGGAATAGTGTAAAATGGACCACAAAAGGGGTAAAGGAGGAAGCATCAGAGTATAAGACGACGTAGGAGTAGAGGACGTAGGGGAAAACAGAAAATGAAAGAAAATGAAAGGAGGTAAAACATGGAAATAACGAAAACAGCAACAAGCGAAATACCTAGTAGATGGAAATTTAGACTGGAGTAAGAGGGAATGAGGTAAAAATGAAGGATGGAAAACAAGCAGAGACAAAAATTAAGAGAAGAGTAGAAGTATACGCTGAAAAGTTGATATTTCTGTTATTCCTGAAATCATTTTATGTTGCTTACGCCAGTCGGTTTGCAAACTCCGAATGCATGGGCGGACAACTGACATTCTTAGACAGTCGTTGGCAGTGCCACTTGTGTCTGTGTCAAAGACATCTGGCAGTTGGTGGAATCTATTGCCTTGCCTGCGGGAGGCCTGTGAATCGCTCACCACTCAAGAGAAAGAATTCTTATCGATGGCGTACCGGTTGCATTTTTGAACACGTCGAACTGTGTTCCTGAACGAAGCGGAGACCACAAGTCGTTTGGAGGTGCGTCTCTTCTTGAGAACACACGGTGGGGGAGTCACTCCTATACGTGTGTGCATCGACCTGTCCAATGCACACGTCACGTCACAAACAAATCCTGGTAGGCTATTTACCTTCTGAGGAACCTCCACCTCTCCATGAGTGGGTGCGTATGTATTAAGATGGCTGCCGGAAGTGTGTAGGGCAAAACAATTGCGCTGCCAGCTGCTCACGAAATGATATTTCTGCCGTCTATTTTATGCACTAGTCACCATTGTTTCCCGTATCCACATTATTTTCGTTGTTATCGATAATCTTACGCTTTGTTTGCCATTCTGCACTCTTTATTCTACATTATTTGTTTAGTATCAGTGTGAACATTTTCTTGTGGCTAACTTATCTCAGTCAGGCAAGAAATTACCTGCCTCTTCAGCAGCACGGGGGTTCATTATCAGTCCGGCAGTGGACGGTATCTTAAGCTGCATGTACCCTGTCCACATTCCCACATCCTGTGTCTTAATATCGTTTTGATATGATCATCTTTTCTACGCCAGGCGTTGGAGATCTTCATGATTTGTACACCTTTCAAATTATTTTAGGAGGATAAGGTAGGTGGGGCATGTAGAACGCATGGGAGAAGAGACAAATGCATACGTTATTTTGGTGGAGTAAAATGAAGGAAAGATATCATTTTGAAGATCTCGGCGTAGATGGGAGGATAATGCTAAGATGGATTCTAAGGATATGGGGTGGGAAAGTATGAACTGGAGTCGTCTGGTTCGGGATAGGGGAAAGAGGCGAGATTTTGTAAACACCGGATGAACGTTTGGATTCCATAAAACGCGGGGAAATTGTTCATGAGCTGAGGAACTGTTAGCTTTTCAAGGAAAACCTTGCACCAATAAGTTTGTAACTTACGTTGTAAACTGAACGCCTTTTCTTTCAACTGATCTATCCCGTTGAGGCGTGTCATAAACGTACGAGAGGGAAATACTGCGTAACAACGCTCTCACCTGCTCAGATTTTATGATATCTGTTGTAGAGGAATGAAATATGACTATGGAGCATTTGTGGAATGATATTGAAAAACGAAAATGGAATTACTCGAAGAAAAATGTGCCCGAGTGCCGCTTTTTCCACCATAAATCCTTCATTGACTGACCTGGAGTCAAACCCAGGCCTCCGCGGCGAGAGGCCGACGACGAAGCGCCTCAGCCTTGTGCAAATGTTTGTGCTGCAGGCCTCCTGCTTCATTCCGCGCCAATATAAGCAGGTCTATTATTATTTAGGTCGGAGCTGGCGCTGTCGTTTTGGAGATGTATGTTACTTGTTCGCTCTTAGTGTGCTGGCAAATATACGACTTACTTCGACCGTCGTGTTTCTTGCTGTAAACAGTGGCTTGATTTGTGATATCAGGCGTGATATGAAGTAACCTTCTAAACAACATACTTGTAACCTCCAGCCACATTGCATTCCGTAGAAGTTTCTCGCGCCATAGCTCTTCTGCCACGAATTTGCATGTCCTTGAACAAAGCCCATTTCTTAGTGATTACCTAATTGCTGTACCTTATCAGTTAACCGGTATCCTTGCATTACGCAACTGAAGCAAGTAAACGTTCCGTTCGTCGTATTTTATCTTCACCACGCATTTTTTCTTGCTCGTATTTATTATCCACGAAAAAGTTCTTGTTTAGAAGCAGTGCTTAATGATGCTGGCTGGGAGGGGAAGACCGAAGTACTGGGAGGAAAATCAGTCTCAGTGACACTTCGCCTACCGCACATCCTACATGGGCTGACTCGAAAGTGAACTCAGGCTTTCCCGTTGAGAGTCCAAGGTTCGAGATACATTATGCGTTATTTCACGTTAATGGAATTGTATGTAGAAGTCCTCTTAGTTGCCTCTCTGTATGTTGGCGTTCTCATGTTTCATCTCTAAAACTACTAAAATGTTTCCATGAGATCTAATGTTTGGGCTGTGCATGAAAGTATCCATGATAACAGAATTTTGGTCGACATATGACTACAAATTTAAAGAAACTCACAATAACGTTATTGGTTTCCCCGGAAATGTCTCTTCTTACGCAACCCCCACCCTCCAAAGTGGTGCAAGATAAGGCACATACTATAACTAATGGGACCGCGGTGGCACAGTGGTTAAGGTGCTATGCTGTGCTGGTTCGATCGCAGCTGGTGTCATTGGAATTTTTCATTGACATAAAATCCTTCCGATCGCACTACGGCCCTGCGGTCGACTCAGCCTCTAACAGAAATGAGTACCAGGAGCATTTCTTGGGGTAAAGGCGGCCGGTGCGTAAGGCTGACAACCTTGCCACCATCCTGTGCCGTTGTCATGAAATCTGGGAACCTTAACATCCTGGAACCCTCTGGGCCACTCCCGACCTGTAACGGGACTGCTTTACCTTTCACTATAACTATTATCTACAACTTTAACTGGAAACATTTTTTCTGCGGGCAAAATAATACATCCACTTTGTTAACAACAGATTGTTCTTAACTCCCTATGAATTCCTGACTTGTGTTTCTAATACTGTACGTCGCAAGATGTGTAATAAGAATGTACAGGAAAAAAATACAGGGCTGCTATTAACGGAACAGCAAAATCATAATGATCCACAAAAGATTTGCATGATATCTGTACTGTAAGTGCATGCAGCATTGTGTCAGCTTATCTACGAGTCGAGATAAAAGCAGTGTCAATGCAGTCCAACGCAACTCTTTATGGATGCAACAGACTGCTTTGTTTTACAACAAAGCAGTTTATGTTCAAAACACAATGTGATATTTCATATAAAAACAGAGTAACGTGCAATTAACTGTGTATCTTTGACAATGATATTTAGCCGTGGTCATTCCATTAAAATGCTAACCGCTGTACATGAGCACTCTTTTGAATCATTCTCACGAATAAGCAGGAAGTGTTCGTTTAATTAAGGAAGGCTGTCCTAACAAGTGCTTTACTCTAATTGCATCTTTCACACCACATGTATCAGTGTCAGGTGTATCTTGATAATACGACAGTCCCTCTGTAATTATCGCTAGTGTTTTAGCACGTTAATTTTCATGTATTTAAGCATCATTTCCACGAATTTGATAAAATGAAGGCACAATAGGGGAATATTCCTGTCAGTCCACTCACATGTTTCATCTCCGATCCCGTTAGGGTTTCAGGGGCTTTTTTTTGGGGGGGGGGTTGGTTATATCTATGTGGTACGCTCCGTGAAGTTCAAATAGATTTTCACGGACTCAGTTAAAATATTATACCGTGTCATAAATTGTAGATATCCCACAGCATTTATTCCAAATGTAACAAAAATATACCGAACTGCACACAGTAGCAAGATGGGAAGTGTGCGTTTAAAGTAGCATTGGGGCACCTTCTTGCAACCAGTGTTGGCAGTGGAAAATCAATAAGTATTAGATATTCTGGGTGTATGTATGTATGTATGTATGTATGTATGTATGTATGTATGTAGCTTTGGTTATGCAGCGTGCAATGTCCATGCGCCATACCGTCAACTGTGGCCTGCACTGCTGTACAATAATTTTCCAAATTATCTCATAAGCAGCACGATTTTCTAAAAAAAAGTTTCTGAACACAAAATGTGTGTTTTGATTTTCTCTACAACTTTTGTCTGAAACATTTTTTATTCTAAGAAGACCTGAGCGAGATTTGATTAAAAATGTATATTGGTCTTTAAGTAAATACATGTTATTCTTGTCCGATTTTAATATATCTTGAATTTTCTCAACAATTTTTCGAAAAATGCTCCAATATCAAATTTCATCAAAGTCCGCCCAGTGGGAGCCGAATTGTTCCATGCGGACGGACGGACGGCCATGACGAAGCTAAGAGTTGCATTTCGCAATTTTGCGAACGCGTCTAAAAACTTCTTACTGTAAGATGAGTAGTTACGCAGGATGGCATTCTTGTAGCTATACAAAACATCTGAACGTACTGCTGGTATTCGTGTTTTGTGCTGTTACACATGCGTATTTAAACCCTAATTACACGTATGTTAATTTTGGTAATGTTGATATTCTGAGCTGTATGTTCAATTTTTCCGTGTATGTGAAGCCATTCCTCACTTAGACCGTAGTCATAAGTAGCAGTATAAACTTACAGCAACATCATAGTGTTCTATCTTCTCTTTGTGTGATAGTTTGCGTCAAATGACCCAACAAATTAGTTTACTGGCATTGCGTAACGTTTGCATTATATGCCGCTGCATAAGCCCGATGCACTACTGGAGACCCATTCATTTTACAGGCGTGTTTGCAGCATAATAATTACGAAAACCCACTGTGCCCGTCCTTACTTCGTAAAGAAATGCTTTAACCTTTTAAAGCGTAGTGGTTTACTTCACTTACCACTGCGTTTAACATTCAGAAATGTGTACAAGGTGCTCACATTCTCACATTCTTTCATGTGTTGTGTACGGATCTCAGAACAAAGAGCAACTCTTACCTTACACAACATTAACAGATTTGTTTTGTGTAACCGAGGTGAGGAGTGTTTACTGCATGGTACGTTCTGCGTCCTTATATAAAAAATACATTTCGACTTTAAAGGTTTAAAGAAAGTACATTTCGAGAACTTCTTACTCTAAATATCTAGTTTATCAGTGTATGCTTCGAAAGTCTGGTCGTCCTGTTTCTATCAGTTTCTATATTATTTGTAACGTATTCTAACGTATGTAATATAGACAAAGGAATTTGTTTGCTTGATTTCAGGCTTCCACCGTGATGTAAGTTACGTCTGCGCTGTTCTGGAATTCTACGCTGCGTAAAATCCGAGAAGAGCGCAGATATAGTAGCATTTACTGTTAAAACCTACGCTGAATGTGACGTACAGTTGCGGTGCTGTGGGCACATAAGTTTCGTGAAGACCATTCTTTAGGAATGGAAAAATAAGTCCACTTTGTGGTTGGCAACTGCACTGAGTGTCTGAATAGAATAAGACATGTCAGATGTCAGCGGCAGGGTGATGGATGTCACCTGCCCGAACCACAGAAACGGCACTGACAAAGTCACTAATTCCGTGGAGCACAGTCCTTTACAAAACGGTGATCACTGATATAGAGACGAACTATGTTGCTTTGTTACGGAACCCAAGGTTCAGTTCCCGTGTTCACAAGAGCCCGTTACTCGATCTTATCGGGATATATTTAAGTTTGATCCATTCCCTCATCTTATATTTGTAGAGCACACTTTCATATTTTATTCCCAGTATTGTCTAGTTTCTGCACATTTAGCCTTATCCATTTAACTTTACGTATTAAAATTTGTATACATTTTTTTTGTCCGCCATGCACTACACAGCTCTTCCATTCCGTCCTCTTTGATATCAATTTAATCAGCGTAATATTCGATGAGAAATTCTGAAGCTCTTGCTGTGTAATTTATGTCCATTCATGTTACTTGCTGTCTCCCAAAGACCAGCACTACCTTAGTGTTGTGTTACCAATTTCGAACACTTTCATTTCAGCATTTGAAACTAGACTTAACGGATTCTGTCTCTGCCTCCCCCCCCCCCCCGTGTATTCTTTTGGCCCCCGGAACACCAAACACACTACACCAGATGAAATGACAGGGCGGGGAGGAGTCACTACCTCATTTTTTTTTTA
>Ga0123357_10011244_pt1 | contig 11460 bp, 12 predicted proteins | sample TergutEmb28metaG_FD_89873 | JGI IMG/M metagenome (GOLD analysis project Ga0123357, IMG submission 89873) | Embiratermes neotenicus P4 segment gut microbial communities from Petit-Saut dam, French Guiana - Emb289 P4 | ecosystem: Host-associated > Arthropoda: Insects > Digestive system > Gut ...
CTGGCCAATATCTCCGTAATCATTGAACTTTGGATATAGGTGTTTTGGGTTATATCGGTATAGTTTGACCTAAGGAACACTCTCCCGAAGTTAGGTCCTTTCCTCCTGGGACACCCTGTATACGGACAATACATTTTCTGTCACTACATACACGGTAACTCTATTTATTTTCACTATATATACTGTCACTGTACGTAGTGCCACCACATGTAATGTCACTAAATGTACTGTCACTATATATTTTGTCAATATATATACGGAAAACACATATTCCGTTAAAAATTGTACTATCACTAAATGTACTTTATACGGTCAATACATTTTCTGTCACCACATATATTTTCAATATATGTACTGTCAAAACTGTCACTACACATACTGTCACTATATTACCTCACAATACAAACAATGTCAACAAACGTACTGTCTCTACACGTACTGTCACTATACGTACTGTGAATACATATATTGTTAATCTATGTTCTGTCATAAATAATGCCACTACATATATTGTCACGACATGTAGTGTCAGTATATGTACTGTCTTTAATTGTACTCTCACGGCATATAATGCGACTACATGTATTGTCACTACATATACTGGCACTATTTGTACTGTCACTACACATACTGTCATTGCATAAAATGTCACTATATTTAACGTCACTACACATACTGGCCTTAAATATATTGTCACTATATGTACTGTCATTATATGAACTGTCACTAAATATGCCGCCATAATATGTACTGTCATTATATGTACTGCCACCTACACATAATGGCATTATATATGTCATGATATTTAATGTTATATTAATGTCATTATACGTAAGGTCAATATATGTACTGTCATTATATGTATTGTCGCTACTTATAACGTCACTAAACATATTGACATTACATATAATGTCTCTATGTGCACCGTCATATTATTTACTGTCACTATACGTACTGTCATTACATATACTATCACTATATTTAATGTCATTATATGGACTCTCAATACATATAACGTCATTATATACATTGCTATATGTACTGTCACTACACACACTATCATTATATACAGTCATTATATGTATTGTCACTACATATAACGCCACTATGTGTACTGTCATATTTGTCATTAGACATACTGCCGTTACATTTAATGTCAATATATGTGTTATCATTATATGTAATATCACTACATAAAACGTCACTCTATTTACTGTCGTTATATATTTTGTCATTACATATACTGTAACTATATAAACTGCCACTACTCTTACTGTCAATACACATACTGTCTCCGTATGTACTGTCATTACATATATTGTCGTTATATATACTCTCATATATACTGTCACCACACATACTGTCACTACATATTCTGTCCCTATATGTACTGTCATTATTTATGTCACTATACATAATGTCATTACATATACTCTCACTGTATGTTCTGTCATATTTATCATCACTACATATGAAGTCACTATATTTACTGTCATTATATGTACTGTCACTACATATAATCTCATTATATATACTGTCGCTATATATATAGTCATATTTACTTTCACTACATATAACGTGACGATACGTAGTGTCTTATATGTACTGCCACGAAACACTATTTCATTGCATATACTGTCGCTGTTTGTACTTTCATTATAAGTACTGCCATTACATAAAACGACACTGAATGTACTGTCATCATGTGTATTGTCAATACACATAACATCATTACATATACTTCCACTATATGTAATGTTATTATATGTACTGTCACCACACATTCTACCACTATATGTACTGTTACTACACATAATGTCATTGCATATATTGTCATTCTATGTATTGTCATTACACATAACGTCATTCTATGTACTGTAATTATATGTACTGTCATTACAAATATTGTCAAACACACATTATCGCCATATGTACTGTCATCATATATAACGTCACTGTATGTACTGGCATAAGTAGTCACTACACATACTGACATGACATACTTGTCAGTATAAATACTGACATAATTAGTCATTTTGTACTGTCAGTACACATACTGTCAATAATCATACTGTCGCTATTCGTACTCTCATTAAATATAACGTCGCTATGGGTACAATCACTATATGTACTGTCACTACACATATTGTCATTACATTCCCTGTCACTATATATAGGATTATTACGTGTACTGTAAATACACTTTCTGTCATTGTATTTATTTTCTTTATATATGTCACTACACAAACTGTAATTACATATACTGTTAATATATGTAATGTCATATGTACTGACACTACATATAACGTCACTCTATGTACTCTCATTATATGTACTTCACTATACATAATGTCATTACTTACATGTCGCTCTATGTATTGTATGTACACACACTAGTGAAAGGAGACTTTCCCCTTTCTCTATCTCCAGCCGCACAGTGGCTATCTAGTGGTATCGTGGTGCTACAGTGATGTTTTCTGTAGTCCGTACAAGCCATGACCTACTATCATTAGTGGTCGTATCGAATCGGGGGACGTCTGAGAGTTCTCCATGTTAATGCAGCTTCCCCTGACCCGTGGGTCGCATGCTGTTTCCAACCTCAACTTCACAAAATACAGTGAGTGAAACGCGCTTTCCTTGCGTGTCGCTGTTCGCAACAGGCGCTTCTCCGACGGCTGCAAGTGCCACCCTGCCACACTCAAAGTTAATTTCGGCACCTGTCCTCTCTAAGAAATCTATGCCTATTAGTGCGGCTGCTTCCATGGGAAGGAGACATACCAAAAACATATGGTCAAATTCCCGTCCTCCTACCGTAAAGGAAACCCTTAACATACAGGGTTTGCCCAGTTAATCCAAGGGGTCTTAGGGAAGTGTTCCTCAACTCTCTTAGTGATACTCCCGGCTGGAGTATTGATACGTTAGAGCCCGTTTCTATTAGACGCTGCCACTTCCCTTTTATTTCCAATGTGATGGAGGGAGTGCCGTGCCCCAACAAAACCGCAATTTCGGGCTTTCCGACAGCATATTCAGGGACGCCGAGGTGGAGTGTGCTGTCGCCGCTCTCACCTCTTACTCGTTTCCCTGGTGGTTTTTCCTTAGTGCCTACCCGTTTGGTCGCGTTTTGAGGCTATACGCTGGGCGAGCTCAGACGTTTCGAACGCCCGCTCGGATTCTTCCTCCCATGCGTTAGGTGCGTTTCCTACCTTTTTAGCCTCGTAGGATATTCCATGGCGAAATGCCCTATGCTTTCACATTCGTAGCACGTAGGCAAACTGCTACACTGAGTTCCTGGCCTAGTGCTACGAGGCGTTTGAATATTATGACTCTTCGAATGTGAGTCAGCTATTCGTTCCGAGCCGTTTCTGCCGCCACTGCTCTTGCCTGGTGACCGGGGTAACTGGCCTGCAAACTCGTCCGACCGCGTGTAAAACGTCTCGTTTCGACTCGCTTGTTTCTCAGCTTCGTCCACCGCAAACGCTAAATTCAAAGCTTCCCAAAGATTACTAGGATGGGCGTAACGAACTTGGCGATAAACGACCCCTGATAAGCCTGATACGAAACTAGCTAAACACATGCGGTCCGCACTTTCCCGGTGTATTTGCTGTGCAATAGGGTCCTTTACTTCACTCATCACCCTTTGGGCTAACTCTTTGCAGCGATCTGCAAATTCCATAGGCCCTTCGTTTCTAGCTTGTCTAGCTGTTTGTAATTTCGTAAAGTGGTACTGGTTGCTATGTACGTCACTAAATCTTTCTCTAAACGCACAATTAAAATCTTGCCATGAAGCTTCTTTCCTGTGGAGCGCTGTGCACGCATTGTAAAATGCTTTAGCAGGGCCTGCTAGGCGTAAAACTGCAATATTCAAATTCCGTAACATGCCACTTTCCTAAAAGTGTTGCCCTTTCAATGCTTGTTAGAAACTCTTCCAGTGGGGTAGCGTTCTTTCCCCCTGACCATTTCGGGACCAGGGATATCAGTGACAAGCCTTTATGCACCGTGTGTATCCCACTTGACACCTGCTCCCTTAGTTCTTCAACCTCGGCTCGCGACTACGTTATTTCCAGCCTTAATTTCGCTTCCGCCATAGCAAAATCGTATTAAGTGTTTCCAAAATTTAGAATTTTAGTCTAACGTTATTTTATTCTGTACCTGTAAATAGTGTAACCCTCAAACCCACCTAGATAATCGTACTTGGCCCAAAACCAATTTATCGTAAAGCCACGCTGCCAACAAATTTGTAGTGACAGCGGGTTTCGTTCGCACCGCTGTCACAAGTTTTATAGTGACTACAGATATTTATGGCCACACTCGCCAATTTCAATCTATGAAATGATCCATGTGTTGTTAACCGTATCGTCACTACTTAGTAGTGCCCAGCTGAGCGCTAAGTTTGGGCGAATACTGTTGCCGTAATAAGACCTAATCTGCGGAGGGTAGGGATGGTTAGAAACAGGCTATACGGTTTACCTGGGTATCTAGGACTGCCTTAACGGGTTATATAAGACCAACTGCATAACAATATAACAAATATTCTATTATCTACTATATATATATATGTGCAAGTTTTACCGGTTAACACTGTTTCCAAACCAACAGTTACGTAAATCAGTTGTCATGCCACTATTCAATCCCAAGCATTACCATAAAATTTGGAATAATAGTAAGTTTCAAAGTAAGGCACTCAATACTGAATTTAGATAATCGGTCAGATCAGCTTACCTCCTGTAGTCAAGCAGAGTAGAAAGCTGCCCCACATCTTGACCATTAATAATACAAAGTACTAAGTTCTCAGTACATCAAATAACGCCGTGTCGTTTGTTCTAAGTTTCCTTCTTAGAGGCGGACTTGCCAAGCCACAAGTCTTTTCGTGGAGTCGCTCCGCTGAGTTCGTACCAAGTCCTCCTTTTTCCTAATTGCCTTGGGATTTTATAGTGGCGATCTATTGACTCAAATTATTCTATTTTATGTACAACTAATTACTGGGGCACGCATACCTTAAATAACAAACAACTGTAAATGAAAGGTTGCCCAGTGTTTTCTAATAGTGTCAACCAAGGTTTCTTTCGCCAGCACATTCCGGCTCATCCAAGGGCACAATTAGTCAGTCAATGTTGCATACATTACAGTATGATGTGTGATGTGATGCAGTGTGTCATGCGATGTAGTATGATGTAATGGGATGTGCGATGTGATGTAGGAAGTTTTGTGATGACATGTGGTGAGATGTGGTGTGGCTGTTGATATGTTGTGGGATGTAACAGCATTTAGTATGAGATGTAACATGATGTTATGAAATGTGTTTTGATGTAATGAGATGTAGCATGATGTAATGTGATCTAGAGTGATGTGATGTGACATGGTGTGAATTCATATGATGTAGGGTGACACGATGTGATGTAGTATGTCATGTGGTGTGATGTGAGCGTTTCTACATCTTTCGAAGCACTTTTGTAAGAGCTTTTGTAACTAGATATATTACTGTGTTGTTAGGGTTATGTAACAGGCAGTAAGGAACAGTGCACATGCAGAGAAATGAATCGTAACATTACAGTATGCAGTCAATTTGTCATATAATGCAAACAATGAAGGTATTTATAAGATTATATTTTGATCAAATTAATTTCAGTACACAAAACCCCCACACAAGCTATTTCTTTAAGTTGTATTTTAATACTATCCTCCCACATATGCACAAATACAACACCCGCTCTTTCGCTCAGCTACATACACATGAAACTTTACTTTTCTTCTGTGAAAGGACACATATATCAATGTACATTTTTGACCAGCATTATTCAGAAGCTAGTTTCCAAAATAATGTGCAAGAACAATTACATGCTTTATGACATTTTCTTTAAATAATAAGCCAAGTATGTCTAGTGGGCAACAAAAGACAAATAAAAATGAACAGGCATCATATGTTAACAAATCCTCTCCTAATTAAATTAACATGCACAATAACATTTTAATATTGGAAAAAGGAACCCATCTCTTATTCTTACAATCAAACCAACATTTTAAATTTTTATGTCTGAGACCTCAGGAACGAATTTATATTATACGCTGTAGATAATTTATAAGTATACTACGCATTTTTTAAAATACCAACTAAAATTCTTATGCGCGATTTCTCAACAATTGTTGTACAATAGTACAAATCTCTCGAACATTTTGACGTTATGAAAGACAGGGCTTAACCGCCACATTTACAAAAGCTCACCACCACATTAACACAAACTAGGTGTAACTATGTCCTCAGTTCAAACAATACTGTTTAACATTATCTGTAATAAGTTTTTCAAGCATACCTATATCTCCAAAGTCATATGTTTGTTTTCATGATCCAATTCAGCAACTTTTATTCAATTATCAGATCAAAGAGTGACAGCAAATAAATATTACTAAGTTCCTTACAAGTAGTCATCTCCATTCACAACAATAAATGACTTCTTCAGCAAATTCTCCTAAATCTATCACTGTGTTTTCTCCCATAGACTTTGCAAACACACATATACATGTATTACACATGTCACATATATGAAGAAACACAACAATGAAAATTTTGACATATTTCAGACTACCTTGTTCACCAAATGCATAATGACAATAATCAGTTATATCCACACTCAACACTATGCAAGTATAGATGTGATGCCAAAAGCAACTTAAGCCTAAATGCCTCATTACACACACAACAAATATAAGGTATCTAACTAACATTAATGTGTTAAAATCTTATAAGAGTGGCGTGTTGACTGAATGGATTGACATACCTCACAGGGCTAGGGGTGCTCAGCACTATGTTTGCGCATATGTGATACGAGATGACTCTTATGTCTGAGTGTCTTTTTACAGACTTCAAAAGTATAAGGGTGTTCACCACTATGTATGCGTTTATGTTTTACAAGAGCGGTCAGATTAATGAATGCCTTACTACAAACCTCACAGGTATAGGGGCGCTCACAACTATGTATGCGTTTATGTGTTACAAGAGCATTCTGGTAACTGAATGTCTTACTACACACTTCACAGGTATAGGGGCGCTCAGCACTATGTATGCGTTTATGTGTTATCAGATGGCATTTTTGCCTGAATTCTTTATTACACACATCACAAGTATAAGGACGTTCACCACTATGTATGCGTCGATGTATTTTAAGACTGCTCTGTTGACTGAATGCTTTATTACATACATCACAAACATAAGGATTCTCACGTCCATGTATGCGTTGATGTGTTATCAGATGGCTCCAATAACCAAATGCTTTATTACACACTTCACAACTATAAGGGCGCTCACCACTATGTTTGCGTTTATGTGCCTTAAGACTGGTCTTTTGACAGAATGCCTTACTGCACACATCACAAGTATAAGGTTGCTCACCACTATGTATTTGTATGTGATTCATCAGACTACTCCTGTCACTCAATCCCTTATTACACACATCACAAACATAAGGGCGCTCGCCACTATGTACACGTTGATGTCTCTTCAGATGGGTCTGTTGTTTGAATGCTTTATTACACACATCACAAATATAAGGACGCTCACCACTATGTATGCGATGATGTCTCTTCAGATGGGTCTGTCGATTAAATGCCATATTACACACATCACAAATATAAGGGCGCTCACCACTATGTATGCGTTGGTGTATCTTCAGATGGGTCTGTCGATCGAATGCTTTATTGCACACATCACAATTATAAGGGTGCTCACCACTAGGTAGGTTTTGATGTATTATCACACTGCTCTGTTCACTGAAAGCCTTATTAAATAATTCACTCGAATATGGCCGCTCACCACTATGTATACCACAGGAATATCTGCATTCAGCACTGTGCACATGAAGTTCTTCATTCCGAGTACCCTGCTAAAAACACAAAGGTTAAACATTAGGATATATTGTGGTAGAGAGAACAATTATATGTATGGTAATGTATACATTAAATAAAGTCACTGCATTTGAAGAGCTGTGTTCTTTATGGCAGTGTACTGGATGACCACAATTTTTGTATAACTTCCTCTTAAAACAGTACACCAGCTTTACTTTTATGTGTCTTACATTTATAAGTGTGACATTTATGTCACACTTATTACACTTATTGCATTATGACACAATTAAGGAAAGTTAAAGTTTTCAAATATATTCAGCACACAATTAAAAGGCAACATGTTTTATTCACAGGTTATCCTCAATTGATGAAGTAATGTACACATTAAGGCTGGGGTCTAAAAATTTCACAAAAAGCTTGAGGCATTTAAGAAACCTGGGTTTCAGAAGAGAGACATGAAGGAAGTTCATAATCTGAAATTTACGCATAGCCTGTGTGTTTCAGCACACGTTTTCAAAATACTTCAACTATGTGTGTCAACCTCACCCAGAGCTGCAAGTGATGATCATCGCAGGCGACATTTGAAACGCGAAGTCCACATGTCTTTTGGAGGTTGTACACATTGAAAATCAGACTGTTATTATGGAAATGATTAAATGATATTCTACATGTGTCAAAATCATGATATCAAAAGCATATACATATTAAAGCTTGTATAGCAATGGGAAAAGCACCCAGATGATGCAGGCAGGTCAAGGTGACATTTCTACTGTACCCGGGAGGGTCAACTATATTGTTGCTAAAGGGTATTATCATAATAATCTACTGTCCTTCATGCAGGAAACTATGTAAAACGTGGTGGCCAGTAATATCAGGGAGGAAACATTGGGGCACGTTCCCTACATCCATACCAATCAACGTACATACCAGGGAAGTCCACGGTAACCGCAGTGCAACGTCTTTACACATATACAGGAAGCAGTGGAAAACGAGATGTTACATTTGGGATTTCCTAGATAATGAGGGAGCTTCTGGTAGCACTTCATGTGAAATAACAAAGACTTCCAAATTGCATGGGCTTGGAGACACACTGTAGTGATGGATCAGCTCAAAGCTGAGTGGCACAAAAGTTACAGCCACACTCAAAGGAGATATTCTGTATGGGTATCTAAACAACTGCTGTCCACAGAGGAGCATTTTATTACTCCTGCTGTTCTGCCTGGTTGTAGACGAAGTAATGGAGGGTCTCGATGGAAATGGCTGTTTGAAACTGGGGTATGTGCTATCCTCATAAGTGGAAAATTCCCACAGTTTTTTCACACCTGTAGGACGCTGAGTGTGGAACAACAGTAGTGCAGTAAACATCAGTAAACAATCCATTCACAAAATGTTCAGCACCTGAATCAATCTCTTATGAAACAAAGTCAATCACAGGAAATCAGCAGCCCCACATTTTTTTCACATTGTGGGGCTGCTAAGTGTAAGAAAATAAGGGCAGCAAGAAAAGGATTAAGTATTGACAGAGTGCATGGGTCACTGATGTGCCTGATCTTTTGTATTGTTTTCTCTTCTATCCTATGAGCATATTAAAGCCACTAACAAAGCCTTGATAAGAAAAGTGGTTTTGCTAACAACTTGTAAACATGGGCAGAAATTTTGATTAAATTGTGATTTAACATGATTTGCTGATACGATACAAATAGTTGGCTGAAAGTTACTCACATTTATACCAAATGCTATGCTTCATCAGTGTCTTTATACCACTCCATCATTAGACACCATTCAGAACCAAAGAAATACAGACAACATATTCCGAAACTTCTTCAAAATACATTTCAATATTGCCCTTCCATTAGTGGCTATGACTCCCAAAAAGTCTTTTCTCTTCGGTATTGCACTCCAAATTTCAAAATGTATATGGAACCCACAATAAAACATAAACAGTAAACAGTTAAATGTAATCTCTCAATTTCCTTCTTCGGGCAATAAATGCCCTAAAAGCATGAGCTGCCACCACCGCACACATACAACCCAAAAACTTACCCCCTGTTCAGCCTTGATTGGTCGAAATATTAACGCTTCTGAAGTTTCTTCCTTTATATCTATGGCCTCTTCAACTTTAATACAGATTTCTTCCTTTATGTCTATAGCCTCTTCAAATTTAATACCGACTTCCTCAGTTCCATCAACATCACACATTACACATGTCTCAGCACAGGAACCAGTTTCACCTTCCACAAAACCCATGCATTTCTGGAACACCAACACACAAATTATGGTTGCTTTCTGTCATCACACAAAATGGGACACATCCATTATAATCAATTCACAGTACATGAAACTGATAATACCCCTTTGGGTTTTCTATTGTAACAATAAAAAAACATGTCTCCATGCATAACTCTTATTTCCTCACCCAGTTACAGCTGCTCCACTAGTAAACAAAATCCTCACCTTTTGAAAAACCTAAAGGGTGATGACAATTATAAAAGACTGCACACAAAATGTGAACACAATATTCATTGCATCAATACACCAACAGAGTTGTGTGTGTAATTTGTTGCATATCACAATGTACAGATGAATCCTCCACTCATTCTTATCATGAGCCTAAAAAACAATCCCATTCTCCCATTCTGTTTCTTTCAAACAATGACATTACATTAAACTTCTGAGTCCTGAAAGTGGTTTCTCCTCTTCAGGTTCCCTAAACTAACTCTGTGTTCCCTTCTTCTTTACTATATGTATGCCAAATGCCACAAATTTAACACCTTCCTTCCTACGTTTATGTTAACACTTTAACGTCGAACGACTTATAAACACATCGCACAGTGAGATATCTGAATAGCTGAACTCCATATAAAGACATCCCAAACAATGTGTCCAAGTGTAGAGAAATTTTGTTGACTACTATTTGGTTAATTGTTGTGGCTTGCTATGCTGCAGAACCCTTGAAAGTCAGGCTTTCATTCAGGAGCCTAAACCCCTCCACAAACTCTGATATAGATATAGACATTTCGTAAATGTGCATTTTTCCAAGCTGACTAATATGGTTCTGACACTCCTTGCTACGATTATCGCTTGCTCTGGATTTCAAAGTGGGTTGAAAATGGCCTATGGATCAAAACTCATTCTTGACCAGAAAGGTTGTCTGTGGCATACTGTACCCATAGAATTCAGACAAAAGTAATACTAAAAACTCAGAGATATCCACAAATATTGATGTTTACAGCTACAGGAGTTCCCAAAGATGAGCCTCTTGTAGTGTTGGGGTAATCTGAGGGGACATGGGGTAGTAACATTAAACACACAGATGCCAATTTACTAAAAATTTCTTGGCACCCCCAAATAGCTGGAATTCATACAGCAATCACATCATAGCTTTCGGCCTGTATTGCCATCACCGTAGAAGGTGTTCATATGTAAGCTGCATTAGGTTTGTAAACTGTGCCCAGTCATACAGTCATACAAAGGAGTGTAAATAAGGCAGACCATTGTAGATGTCTACTGCGATGGCCTGGGGGGGGGGGGGGGTTCCACAAAAAAACCAACCACAAATTTTTTGGTTCTGACACACAACACAAAACAGGCTCAGGGGCAAGAACTTTATAAAACATATTTAAA
>Ga0123357_10011245_pt1 | contig 11460 bp, 8 predicted proteins | sample TergutEmb28metaG_FD_89873 | JGI IMG/M metagenome (GOLD analysis project Ga0123357, IMG submission 89873) | Embiratermes neotenicus P4 segment gut microbial communities from Petit-Saut dam, French Guiana - Emb289 P4 | ecosystem: Host-associated > Arthropoda: Insects > Digestive system > Gut ...
AAAAAAAACCCATATGTTGCACACTACAAGCCAATCCTCTGTGCAACTTGAAGCCTTAAAAAGTGGCTACTTCAAAAAAAAAAAAAAAAAGTATAATGTAGGTACTTATACATTCAAAGGCAAGAAAACCACCCCAACAAATTAAGCTGAGGGTTCATGAGCTTGGCCCTCAAGTCAACCAAATCACCACTTGAGATTAAGCTTTAAAAAATTAAAACAAATGTAAATCAAAAGTGATTGAAAATTTGCGAATCTAGTGAAGCAAAAATGGGCAAAAGCAGCACTGCACACCTCTCTTTGCAGGTCACAAAAAAAGAAAACTTGTAAACTGAACAAACAGCACGATGCGAGCGCTCGTTGACAAGATGGAACCTTCGTCAGAACACGCACCTTGGTCTGCCCTGCCAGATTTCTCACTCTCGCTTGCAACAGTGGAACTCCTTCTGGGTTGTTCAAAAACCATGCAGTTATTCTTGAGTCAAGTTGGACTGATCGTTTTAATGAGCGCACTGGCGTACCTTCAATAGGCACTCACTCGCTTGTTTAATTTCCACATGCAGCATGGGATGGGGGTACCTGCAACATTGCTGATTAGGAGCAGGAGAGAGGTGGCAAGGGGTTTGGAAGGATGGGACGAGTCTGGAGGAAGGAGTGCACAAGTAGGGAAAAACTGCTAGTAGAATGTCACGACTGTAAAGCAAGCATCAGCAAAAACAGTGGAAGTGGCAGCAAGATAATGAAACAAGTGGTGCATATGCTGACCATAAGAAACCATGCACAAAAAATAACCACCTACCTGGAGTTTTCAAAGTGTCCTATTTCAAGAACAGTTATAATAATACAAAATGGAATGGAAAACAAAGACTAGTAGTAACAGAAAAATAGAATTTCATGTCACTACTGGCTATATGTCAATATTCTACAGGGCTAGACATACACAACAACATAACACCAAAAGCATTTCACCCCATGGTGGTACAGACTGCTGGTGAAGCCCACAGGATGTCCAAACAAATCATAAAAATGACTGATCAACCAATCCCTTCCCAACCATCTAACTTTCATTAATCAGTTGAAGATTTGAGAAGAGAGGATTGCCATCCATCCAGTGCAGGTGCATGTGGCTGCAGAGATGGCACAACATGCTCAGTTGAGGGATGGGAGATTTCTTGCCTGCCAATAACTAGGAGGTGCCAGGGGAGAGGGTGCATGTAAAGGAGGATGCGAGAGACAGAAAGGAAAACAAGACAGTATCCACAACAAAGGGGTCCAAAGTAAGTTTCATGCTAGTGGTGTGGATCAAACCTGTCATCATGTGGGCTCCACTAGGTCTCTACATAATACGAGCGATCGATCGAGCGGACAAGAAAGAAAGTAGGAAAGCGGCTTACAGCTTGGTCAGTGGAGCTCTTGCTGTAGGGGACCGGAATCAAACGTTCTTGCAACTCACCACCTATCACCTTCAAGAGTAAAGGGTAACAATGGTCATAAAACAGCAGCAAGTGTTTTGAACTAAAAAACTGGGCTGATAAGAAAGGTGTCAGGTTTGGTAAGGTGCTCGATAGATGTAAGTCTACAGCAAACTGTCGAGCGAGGTGGGTTGGAAACAGTGTGCTAATACCTTCAACAAGAGAGAACCCATGCCAAGCAGTGAAATGACTGCATCTCATTGCATCGTGTGCCACCTCCTGCTCGACCCGACTCTTATTCTTTTGAGCACATCGACCGAGCACGGGAGAGCATAGATGACAACTCAATGCTTAATTCCTAGAACTGACTGTATATAATTTAGTCGCTGGAATTGAAAAAAGAGGCATTAAAACAAAGATGATGATACAAGTGATTTTTTTCCTTCAACAAACACTTTTTAGCTACAGAGAAAAAGTGAGAACAAAAGAGTTATATATATGTACAGACACAAATGGTATGGTATCAGTGTGAAAGGTGGAAGGAAGAAAATGTATGTGTACGTTCAAGAGACTACGCACATATATATGTAAGGATGGGCACTATAAGATGCAAGGTAGAGAAGGGAAAGTTTGGCAAGCACTCACAGATGACATCCATTCACAAAAAAAACACTCATCTAAGTGAAGAGAACACAGGGAGGGCAATTAGGGGACGGTCGGTCAGTCGGTCTTGTTGCGGCACACCCATCCCATCCCCCAATATCCCCCATATCTTGGTTCCACCCCTTCCTTCCCCTCCATTTCTCTTCATGGGCCAGCAAGTCTCTTCTGTCCACAAGGGATCTCATAATTCCAGATTACTTCACGCCCTCTAAAATTTTGATCATGAGAGTTGGGTGGGCAGGCAAGCCACAAGGCAAGCAGCTATGCTACAGACATGCAGTGCCATGTGCTACACTCTCCCCTTGTATAAGAGGGAACCGGCATCATCGCATCACCACAAACCTGATCAGCCTGCCACTATCTGGTCGATCACGGGGGATCTACAAGCAACATGGAGGGACAGTAGTGGTGGATGCAGATGCAGGGTGAGAGACCACAACGCAACAATGTTAAGGGAATGACATGAAAAGTACTGTATCCGAACGAGCACCTACATTTCTGAATATGAACGAAACTAGATGCTAGTCTCGTGCACCAGCTTGGGCAAGTCTGGAACCCCAGAGGGGGCTGGGGTTGGACTGCCTGAAGAGTTCAATGTTTGTGGTGACAGATTCTGCAGATGGGCTGGGCTCAGTGGCTGATAGGGAGATATTCGCTGTGGGTGACTGTTCTTAGCAGGGAGGTGTAGCGAGTGCTGCGGCGCAGAGCGGTGAGGGGCAGGAGCATGGGGCGGTGCCAAGAGACCGGAACCCGAACCACTGGACGTCAGAGGTGAAGGATCAGTACTCTGTGTGTTTCCCCTGCCAGCAGTGATGTCCTTCCCCGCCGCTGCCGTTGGTACCAGGTGGGGATCCTCAGCAGGAGATACCATCTTCAGAAGCATCGAGGAATTATTGGTTTTGTCACGGTCGTTCAGAGGCGAAGGCGTTTTGACAGAGTCCTCGTCAATGTAACTGATGTCGGACAGGGTGCGTAGGCCCGTGTGGCTTCGCGAGCTGCGCAAACTGTGTAAGCTGTGTAAACTATGTACAGAGCGGCGCTCCTCCAGATCTTCCAGTGTTGACTTGAAAGCCCTGATTACTCGCAGCTGCAAACACAGGGAAGGACAACCATGAGGGCGGGAGGGCTCTAACGCACACACAAATATGTCTGCCATGATTTTCATCCTCCCTTCATTCCTTCCTTCCTTCAATCCTTCCTTGCTGCTTTCATTTTTTTGCCTTCTGTCCTTCCTTTCTGGCAAAACTAATGCCTGGCACAATATCGAGCTACGATCCTTACAGCGATGCTGCTGTGACTTGGACCAGTACCACGAAGGTACCAAAAGTTCGGTATTAAGGAAGGATCTTTAGTAGTTTGCCAAGAAATTGGTAAAAGCAATACAGCAATGACAGACTGTCTATACTCAGTTACCACTGATGCTGTTCATTGATGTTACATCATTCAACAATCAAAATTTAATTTATTATAAATTAGGTATTAGTAAATGAAAAACATGTAGAAAAGCAAGCCAGAGGTTTCATGAAATAGAGATTATTCTCACGTTGAAACAGAAGTGGTGAATACAATATAAACCAAAAGAAAGAAAGAATGTTCAATATAGCTAGAAAAACGAATACAAACTAGTACTACGACACAAGCAAAGAAACAAATTTACTTTGTGTATATTTCATGTGCAGGTCAACCCACAAAACCTCAGAACAGAAGCAGAACCAGAATTCCCTACAAACATCAATGAACACCACAGTTCCCGTTTCCGAGTATGTCTCAAGGTCTGGACACATGGCATGGCCAATCAGGGTTATGGATATATCTGCATACATGCACACAAACTGCTGTAAGCAAGCAAAATTAAACAGAATACATATAATGATAATGATCATCACCATTAGGACTTGAAAAAAATATGGTTGTCTAGCTGCCCAACACAAGCAGAAATTCTGAACAGTTTTTTATAATAAGAGACAACAATTACCAATTGTTTAAGGCTATAAGAATAAATAAAATACATGCTACAATAAAAACTTTTCAACCAATGCTGTTTTACATTTCAGTTCAGAAAAAGAATATTTTTCTACAGAGCACTACATTATTGTTACTTATTTTTGTTTATCAGTGTCCCATTACTTTCACACGTCTTTTGTAAATAACATTTTTTTCATTCAAATTCATTAATGAAAACCGATTTCAATATTTTTTAAAAGAAATGATAATTTAAAAATCTGAAGAAACATACACTTTTCGATCCTTTGTAAGCCAGTAGGCATAAAACTGGTTTAAAATAGTCTTGCAATGGAAGGGTTAAACTCTTATTTACAGTTACAACCTAGCTGCATTGACTGAAAAGACATATAAATGGCAAATGTCTTGTTTGGTGAGTAGGATCGTGTAGCTTTTCCAAGCCTGATGATGATGATTATAAAAACAAAAACAAAACAGCAAACTGTCTCAGTGCAGGGGAATCAATTCCTAAATCAGAGAAATACGGGAGTATACATATCTACATATCTACACACACACACACACACACACATATATATATATACTGTATATATATATATATATATACTGTATATATATATATATATATATATATATGGTGAAGCCAGGCAATAGGAGTGGCAGTTCGTTTACATGCAGTAACATTCCAGCATAGTTGAGACCAGAGGTACAGGTATGCTTAGCTTACAACACTTATAAATACTTCCAAAAAGCACAGGTTAGTTACACATTCAGCAGGGAGGGGACAACAATAAAACTAAATAGAACTAGCTCTGAACACACAATCCCAACACCACGTTCACTGGAAATAAAACAGAAAATAGCTAAAGGAAATGGACACAATTGGTAAGCAGCAGTTGAAAGACACGTCTACTGCAAACAACACAAGCTTCAAGCTACTGGTGTGGACACCTGGCTTGAGACTCTCACCAAGCTACATTCCTCACATAGCAATTTTCTTGTTATCCCATACAACCACGTAAAGACAAACGAGAAAGCTCCCCTATCTTGGCAGTGGGATCATTCATTTCGCCCATCATTAAAAGGTCCAAAATTTCAGTCGCTGCATTGTCACAGGAATTAAAAAGGTGTAGTTCAAGAGACAGGCTGGGCCCTCTGGAAGAAGCTGGTTTGCATCACGCTGCACTGAGTCACAGAAGGTTAGACAGAACAGAGAAGAAGCAGAACACGACACCACTTATTTGACACTGTGGTACTGTATATCATGTGTGTGTGCAGTGGAGGACAGAGTCTGAAGAGGAAGCTCTGTGGAGATGTTTACTCAGTTACCAACTGGTCCCCAGGAATTCTCACAAGTGAGTATGAAACATAGACAATGACTGTGTGTTAGCAAGAGTGCACTCCAGTCTGCAGCAGGCACTATTTACCATTTCCAGTAAACTGGGTTCAGCTCCCACAATACATCATCAGACTGCTGCAAACTGGACTAGTAATGAAACCTCGATTCAAACCTTTTTATTACTTTTGTCCACAAATTTAATAGTAGGAATTTGTAACTAAAGAATAAGTAGTGAATTATTTTTTTATGTAAACACTGTTTATATAAAATTCCCTCCCTAAAATGACAGGTCATCCTATTAAGTAAGGGCTCAGAACTTACATTTTCTGACAATAAATAAACAAATAAACAACAAAATTGGCCATAAATCAGTGTGTACACACATCCATGCATACACACACACAACCACCCACACATACACACAAACAAGCACACCCACGCATACAAAACACAGCACCCACCCGAACTCCCTTGAACTGGATTTACTATATTTTCAAGCATGGATAAACAGGACTACCAATAACACTGCAACAATCTTATTGCAAATGACATGATTCCGTGAGTGGGCGGGTGGGTGGCAGTGAGCTATTCTCAGTCGACTCAAAACGTCCCTTCTGAGATGTAGGTGTCCCATAAAGTGGTCAACAGTGGCAATGGACAAGACAATGTGCATCTGGTAAAAAGCTGGGTAAATACTGAAAGCATAATACATGTTAAGTTGACAAAAGGTAACATCACCACACTTTGGGATCGTGAGTGACATACGGACAGTACGGTATCTAAACTAACGGACAGATAGTTAATGGTAGCAATGAAAGCTAAACCTCAAAGAAATACTGTATCTAGAGTCTAGTCTCTACTGTCCATACACAGCAACAACACGACTGGCAACTACGGTTGGTTTCCGTCAGCAGAGCAGCTATTCGATAGCAAGCAATCGCAAGCATTTTCTACAAGCTACCTCACTTGTTCGGTTCACTTGTCTGTACTGCATCTGTAACGTCCCCGTCCCTAGACCATAGTTTCTCTTCCCGCCGTGAAGTGCCCTGAGATAGGCCCCGACATGGGCCCCCAAACCCTTGTGGGTTCGGTTGTTCGCTTGCAACACGGATTGCTCAGAACTAGCACGGCCACGCCGTCCCCAGCCTCAGGAGATTCAGAGGCTGCCTCGGCCACCTGCTCGCACAGCACACAAACACTTCGGTTAAGAGGCTCACGTCAGTCCCCAATTTTGCTTGCTTGCGATCAAATCAATCCGTTGCTTGCAATATTGATTCAAACCGAACCGGACAGCATGCACGGAAGGAAGATCAACACGGTCAGTCTTGAGGAATAGCCTGACGAGAGAGAGAGAGAGAGAGAGAGAGAGAGAGAGAGAGAGAGAGATACAGGAAGACCACAACAGCAAATTGACCATACTTAATTCAACGAATCAGACTGGGTGACCAGCCAATGAATGCAACTCAATGACTTGTTCTAAGAATTGTGGGAGAAATTCCTACATGCACAAAGCAGAGCCCATGGAAAGCACTGGCAAAAAAGTATGAAGAGCTCAGAAGGAACAACTGGAGACATTCTGTTGCTTTTTCTGGAATGTCAACAATTCCAGTTCCTGAAGTGAAAACCCACAGACATATTTCCAACATTCCACAACAGAAAGCCCCTCTCCTGTCATGAGGATCAAAACTGTATGCTATGAGTAGTACTGTGACCTGCAGGGGACTTGGGTTATGGCTGGCATGAATAATTTATAGCACTGTATCATGTATTGTGTCATATCTGTGTTCTTACTTTGTGTGGATTATGTGAATAAAGTCAAGAAGCATCTGAATTAGAACACTACAACACTAAAAACAATGCATGCCTACCACATGAACTAGTAATAAATACTATACATACCATAACAATGCGTCATATGTTACCGCACGATACAACTGTTAGTTATCTAGAACTAACGCAATTAGTGAAGCCTCTACTCCCCAGATTTTGTTCAAATCAGTCAAACCAACCATTCACCCGTTGTTCAAATTCATATCTTACATTATTTCACACAGTAAGATGTTCTATCAATCCAGTCCAGTCCAGTCTAGCCATGTTATGTTTAGTTACACCAGGTCATGATGCTTAGTCCAGTCATTGTCAGTCAGTGACCTGCCAACTACTAACAGATTCTAAAGTCACCAGTCACTATACAGCCGGCTAGCTAGTCAGCTACGTAGTATGTCAACAACCATCAACCAAATAATCATCCCCTGAAATTGAACCAAACAATCACATGCATGTTACTTCACAGCTACATGGATACTGTACTGTACAATACTTCACCACACACTTGTTGTTAGCTGCTGTTTCAAAAGTAACAATATGTGATGTGAATGCCACACCACTTTGTGGAACACCTACTCTTGTTAAGGACAAATCGTTTATCTAAATCTACCTGAAAGAAACTGCAACAGTTAAAAAATTCAATTTAAAGTTAAGAAAATTAGTGTTATGGAAAATGCCATCTTATCACTCTGTACCACCTGAAAGGGATTGTCATTAATATCACTGTTTTCTAGAAGTCATGAGAAATAGTACTAAAATCAAAAGAACACAACAGTACTTGTTTGGACATAACTTCAATATTTCCTTGTGTCTTAACTGCCAGGGGTGCAGGCGTGGGTATCATGCCGTGTTGTACAAAATAGCACAGACCTGACCTGTTAAGGACTAAGCGTAACTCCTGCCCTGCCCAGCTGGCCGGCCAGTCTTTCACTCATTCGGCCTGAATCGAGGCACTGCAAGTGCCCTGCCTTCAATTCATCAAGTGCTTGCTTATGAAGGAAAGTGACAGTATCTTAGTTAGTAGCCATGAACCATCCCAATCATTCAAGCCACATCCCGTCCAAGATTTTATAAATATATATATATATAGGTTAGACATATTACAAATCAGGCAAGGCCACGGGTACAGAACACTCAACTTGAGTAAAGCCTAGAGAAGAACCGCTACTGCGCAAGCGACTGGTTGGACTCTTCACCGAGCCCAAGCAATGGCTGGCATTCCTCCACCACCAAGTCCTGTTCGTTCGATACCGCCGTTTTTTTGGGGGGATGCTCAACTTAAGTCAAGACTCTGGTTAAGAATAACAAACAGCTGTTAGTAAAGTGACCATTACCATTATGTATACATGTAAGATACAGGGTGATGACTGGGTGGTCAGCCGATCTGAAACGTAAATATCTGAAAGTTCTGACATCACACACAAGGATCAAACCTCTTGTAATTCAGTTATATTTTTATAAAACAAGTCACTCAATGAAAGTACATTTTTGTACCAAAAAATTTATGACAAATTTCTGATATTTCAAAATTAGAATAAAATATGGAGACTCATATCAAATTTTAAAATACAAGAAATCCTATTTAAAAGTTTTTAAAAAAGTCCAATATCAATGCAACACGAACCTTAAGTGTTCAGATCATTACATAATGTATAATGGCATTGGTTCAAAGCAAGGTATGAGCACATGTAGAGGCCTTCTAAGCATTTAGACAGTAAAGAACTGTAGTATGTAATAATGTTGCTTGTAATGGAGTGTTGTGAAATTTTTACCTGTATGTGTATATGTCACTTGTTGCTACAACTGGGAAGAGCTAGAATTACAGCAATAGTTCATCAATATGGCACTGAGGAAGGTTTATATTTTTAGTGGGGTTCCCAAAATATACATAAATGAGATGAGAATGAAACCCAACAAGCACATACACAGACAATATCACTTCTTGAAAGCAATAAGAAGCAATGGTTATTAAATGCAGGTATCAATGAACAGTACTAGAATTAAAGCAAGAAACTGAAGATTAGTGTTTTGTACATCATCTGCCACCATGTAATATATCTGTCATCAGAAATAACCATAGCTTCCCAATGCAATTTGTGGTCTTCTAGTTGCGGTGCTCAGCCCTCCACATCCCATCTAAGCCAGGTGCGTCAATTCTTCCGCTTCTAAGAATATTTGCAACGAGAGTTGAAAATAAAGCATGAGCAATTAATCAAAAGAGACAGTAACTTATCCAGTATGATCAAAGAGGCATAATACTGTGCCACATATTTCTCCAAGAGCACTGGAAAGCACAGAAGAAGCACTTTAATCTAGAACTAACTCTTCTTGTTTGTTTGTTTGCTTGTTTGTTTGTTTGTTTGCTGGTTGGTTGGTTGCAAGAAACAAAGATAAGATTTGCCAAAGCCACAACCAGTGACATGCAAGAAACTGAAATAACTCATGTGCTTTACTTCACAACTCAGTACAAATCTAGAAGAGTTACCTCTTTCAATAGGTTATATTGCAATCAGTTGCTAAGCTAGGCAGTTCAGCGATGTTACACTCAAAAACTGGAATCTTATATCATAGAAAACACTATATTTTGCAACTTTAGTCACAGAATGTAAGAATAAACTTGGACTTACATCAATATTGGGGTTCTCTGTTTACATTTGACACAACAGTTCAGAACAGAAAATGAGTAACATATTTATTCATGTTAAGGAAACTGAAACAACTGCAGTCATATAGTCATTAACCTTGCCTGATTTTTTATTGCACTAATCAAAGCAAGAGCATAGCAGTCAGGAGTTCAGAAAGAAAAGAGTGACTAGGGTTATAACATATTTGCTATCACTTATGCTTAGTAAATGCAGGGAGGGTGGTTAACATCACGTACCTGGGTCTGAAGTCTTGTTAGGCCACGGATCCACAAGATCTGGCCTGCCCGAGGCTTCTTGCCTTCCTGGGAATCAGGATCAAACTTCTCTTCACCAAGGGCAATGGCTTCTGTATATTCCTCTGGGTGCCCACGACCCCACCTGCCAGACATACACAATACATACACACATATAACACCTGTAATGATGATACAATTCATGTGTGGAGCCTGGTTGTCTTAGCACAATCATGGATATGGACTTCATTCCACACAAGTGAAAGATATCGGGAATTCAATTATTGTACATTATTACGAAGGGGTGCTGATAAGTCCTTAGCCCGACTGGGAAGGAAACAAGCTACAGTGACCAAACCCGGGATTTATTCAACATACTCCCCACGAAGCTCAATACACTTCTTAGCCTGTTGCTCTAACTTTTGCAAGCCACCCAAAAAAATTCAGAAATTTGTCCATCCAACCAGGTCTCTGTGGCAGCAATGACCTCCGTGTCGGACGAAAAGTGGCAACCTTTCAATTGTTTTTTCAGTCCAGAGAACAGGTGGTAGTCTGCTGGGGCCAGATCAGGGAATAGGGTGGGTGATCAAGACACTGTAAGCCCAAGTAGGCCAGTTTCTTCTGGGTTGCAAGTGCCTGGTGAGCTAGGGCATTGTCTTGCAAGAACAAGACCCCCTTGGTGAAATTCCCGCGGCATTTTTCCATCAAAAGTCCTTCCATTGCACCAGGAGAGATGAGTAATACTGTGTTGATAGTTTGGCCCTCTGGAAGATAATCAATGAGAAAGATGCCGTCTTGATCTCAAGAAATTGAGGCAAGAAATTTTCCAGCGGATTTTTGCATTCGGAATTTTTTGGGGTGGGGTGAGCCACTATGCAGCCACTCCATTTATTGTTGCTTTGTCTCCGGGTTATAGTGATATAACCAGGTTTCATCCATGGTCACTAATCGCGACAGGAAATCATTTGGATCATGTCACAAAAATTCCAAAAGTTGCTCAGACGACTGGCACCGTTGACATTTCTGATTCGTGTTCAGGCATTTTGGGACCCACTTTGCAGAGAACTTCCACATGTCCAAATCTTCATTAATGATGGACCCAACCTGGTCACATGAGATGCCCAGTTGCTCAGCCATTGATTTAGCCAAAATCCGACGCTCTTCCAAGATCAGTTCATGAATGTGATCAATAATCTCCGGGGTGGTCACTGTTTTGGGTCGTCCAAGACGAGGAGCATCACAGGTGGAAAATCACCACGTTTAAACTGGGCCACCCAGTTTTTGATGGTGCCATACGATGGTGCATGTTCCCCTAATGTTTCTGTAAGAATGGCATGAATTTCCTTCGGCGCCTTGCCTTGCAGGAAAAAAAAAAAAAAAAA
>Ga0123357_10011246_pt1 | contig 11460 bp, 11 predicted proteins | sample TergutEmb28metaG_FD_89873 | JGI IMG/M metagenome (GOLD analysis project Ga0123357, IMG submission 89873) | Embiratermes neotenicus P4 segment gut microbial communities from Petit-Saut dam, French Guiana - Emb289 P4 | ecosystem: Host-associated > Arthropoda: Insects > Digestive system > Gut ...
ATGGGTTGCATGACCTACCTCATGGGCCAAAAACTGTGCGACAACCGTTGGGGAATTCTTGAAAGAACCGTCGATAATGATTAGGCTTTTATCTCTATTTGTTTCGCAGCCCTCACACGCCGGCCCGTACTGGATGTGCCATCCGTTCTTTGTGAGCTGCTTCACATCTTTCTGCAAGCTTGGCGACATGGCTGCCAGCTTGTCTACTTCTACTCCAAGCCCTGTCGTGACCTTCTGTTCGACCGCACCGGCAAGGCGATCATGGACTCCACTCACGTAATACATCTTGGGGATGCGATCACGGGCGTGACTCACGTTTCCTTCCGTCATGTCACCCGTGGCGGCTGACGGTGCTGCGGCTGGCTTGGCGTTCGCCGTGGAATTTTTCACAAACTCCACAACATCGGCGGAGTATTGGTCGTCCAACGCCTTTGATGGCTCGGGCCAGTGAGCAACCGAGAAGGCTGGTTCTTTGGCTTTTGAAATAGCGGCGTCTGCTTCTTTTTTGACCGTTGAAACGGCGTTGTGGGCTCCTTCTTCAGCTTGGTTAAGGTTGAAGGGATCACGAGGGCGATTTGAAATACCTTCTGTAGCCATAAAAGCCCTGTCGGCCATTTTCGGCCGCAAGTTGCGTCGATGCGCAAAAAAAAATAAAAAGGTGAGGGCCGCGGTCAGACTGGTTCGATACCGCTGTCGGCAAGCACCGTATTCGAATCGTCGTCGCGCTCGAGTCGCTCGAGCCCGTGCTTGTGCAAAATGAGTGTTGCAAGCTCGTCGTGCTTCTGACCGTCGACGGAAACTTCGACCTTGAGCGGCACGCGATAGCAGCGTGGTGCATCAATGAAGCGGACTTTGCGGCTCGATTCGTCGAGCACCGGCACCGGCTTCGTCGCGTCGTCGAGGCGCGCAAACATGGGCGACAAATCGTAGCGAAACACGTGCTTGACTCGACGCACGCCAGAAGCCAAAAGGGGTGCATTCGGCACGACTGTGCCTGTGTGTTCGTAATTGAGAACCATCACGGGCACGGTGGCGCCTGCCTCGGGGTTCAGCGGATCGGGCAGCATGGTGCTTGTTTGTGTGAACGACTCGCGCGCCGTCACAATCACGTCGCGCCCGGGCAAGCGGCGCGCGGGGGCGCGGTAGCGAGTGATTCGCTGCGCGCCGTAAACACGGTGCACGCGGCGTGTCATCCAATCGCGACCAATCTCTTTGATGCGATCTTTCGTGGCGTAAACGATGCCAGCAAGGAGTGCGAGGGTGACGAGACCCGAGCTTAGGGTTTGCGCCGAGCTCGTGCGTTTCGCGAGCGCGAGTTGCCAGACAAACGCCCACGTTGATGCGAGCAGCGCGACGAAAGCGGCAATCCAGTGGTAGGCACGCTGTTCGACTTGGACAGAGTCGCGCTCGAGGAAAAGCACCTCCTGAAAGTGCTTTTTCAAACGGCTCGATCGATCGAGATAATGCTCGAGCGCAACGGACGACGCGGGATCGGGATTGTCGAAACGGTGGTCATGGCGATACGCAAGCTCAGAGGCAAGCGCCTCGCCGAGCCTGCCTTCAACGACCGCGAGCACGGGCGCCAAACGCTCCGTTTTCGGCGACTTCGCCTGCTCCAGATTCGACAGCGCCCGTTCCGCATCGGCAAGGGCTTCGCACAAGCGAACGCTGATGTATTCGTCGACGAGCGTGCGCTCGCGAGCAAGCTCAGAGACTTCCGCGCGGGTAGCGCGGGTAAGCCTTTCGCGCGCATTTTGCGAGATGTGCACCATGGCGTCGACCCAGATCGTGAGCGCGTCCTCGAGCTCACTTCGCGAAGCCGTGGCAATGAGCGAAGCCGCAAGGCGACAATGGCGGGCAAAGCCGTCCGAAGCGCGAGCAAGCTCGCTTGCCATGGCGAGCGCCCCACGCCGAAAGCCGTCAATCGTCGTGTCGTCGCCTGCACCATCGAACGCAGGACCGTCGAGACGCGTGAAGGCTTGCATCCGCTCCCATGGCACATGACGCACGAACGCGTTGCGCGGGATCTCGATCTCTACGCCTAACGAGTACGCTATCGCCTTGGTTTCGGGCAGAGGGAGCGACAGGCTCCACTCCAAGCGAGATGCATCATGAACTCCGACGCGCACCTGCCCGATTGGCTCGGCTGCCTTTTCGGCCAAAAGGAATTGTTCGGTCAGTTCTGCAATGGCCATAGAACAAGCCGCGCCAAAAATCACGATTTCGCGCGACTCGAAGCTTTTTCCATGCCGCATCGTAGGGGCGGCCCCGTCGAGGCGGGGCAGACACGGAGGTCTGCCCCTACACGCAACCGCCAACCAAACGCATCGTAGGGGCGGCCCCGTCGAGGCGGGGCAGACACGGAGGTCTGCCCCTACACGCAACCGCCAACCAAACGCATCGTAGGGGCGGCCCCCTGTGGCCGCCCTACCAGCGGATCCATCCGAGTGAGGTTGCCGCCACCAGGGCAAGCGTTACCACGGCGACTTGCGCAACGAACCGCGTCGTTTTTTTGGCCAGCCGTAAGCCCAAAACCACGAGCAGCGCTGTAACGATGAGCGCTGGTAGTCCCGTGTGCACGGAAACCCAACGAACGACCCACTTGCTCGATCGCACCACGGCCGCCCACGCGCCCCAAGGCACATGTCGCAGGATGTTATGGAGGTGTGGCGCGAGCACGCGCCAATCGTGGCCAGAACCGCGAAAATGAGCAACTTCGTGACAATACTAGCGATCCTGGCGCAGAACGACGAAGATTGTCGTCTCAATGCGTCTCGTCGTTTTCGGTGCAGGGTACGTTGGCCTTGTCACGGGTACTGGCCTCAGCGATCTCGGTCACGAGGTCGTGCTTTTCGATATCGACCCCAATCGCATCGCAAGCCTCAAAGAAGGGCGTATCCCCATCTACGAACCTGGCCTCGCCGATCTCGTTCACCGTAACCAGCGCGGCGGTCGGCTCGCGTTCGCATCGGAGATACCCACGTCGTTCGCAAACGCTGAGGCATACTTCATCGCCGTTGGTACGCCGCCTGGGCCCAATGGCGCGGCCGATCTGTCGGCTGTGATGAGCGCCGCTGACGTCATCGCCAAAGTTGCCGCGCGCAAGGCCGTTGTCGTGGTCAAAAGCACCGTGCCCGTTGGCACGTGCGACGCGGTTCAGGATCGGCTCGCAGCCTCAAAGGTGCCCCTCGAAGTCGTGTCAAACCCCGAGTTTTTGAAAGAAGGCGACGCAGTCGCGGACTTCTTCAAGCCCGATCGAGTCGTGGTTGGTGCTCGCTCGGAAGAGGCGCGGCAACTGCTGCGTGAGCTGTACGCGCCGCTGCAGCTTTCGGGCGAGCGGCTCGTGATGACCGATTTGCGATCGAGCGAGCTTATCAAGTACGCGTCGAACACCATGCTCGCGATTCGTATCTCGTTCATGAACGAGCTCGCGCGCCTTTGCCACACAACGGGCGCCGACATTCACGCGGTTCGCCTCGGCGTTGGCACCGATTCACGAATCGGCAAGAAATTCCTTTATGCAGGCCCTGGCTACGGAGGATCGTGCTTCCCGAAAGACGTGCAAGCGCTCGCCGCACTTGGTCGCGAAAACGGCGTACGGCTTCGCGTGGCCGAAGCCGCGCACCACGCCAACGAAGAGCAGGCGTCGTTCCTCGTGCACATCGTCAACGCGGCGCTCGAAGGCGCCAAAGGCAAGCAAGTTACGCTTTGGGGCCTCTCTTTCAAGCCTGAAACCGATGACATTCGCGAGTCGCCAGCCGTGCGCCTCGCAAGCTCGCTCATCGAATGCGGCGCCACCATCGTTTGCCACGATCCAGAAGCAGGCCCGAATTTCGCGAAGCTTTTTGGCAGCAAAGTCACCGTGAAAGAACGCGATTACGACGCCCTCGACGGCTCGCACGCCCTCGTGCTTCTCACCGAGTGGCGCAGCTACCGCGCGCCGAACTTCGCCGAGATCAAGCGGCGGCTCGTAGGCTCGCCAGACGGCATGCCACCGGTGCTCATCGATGCACGCAACATTTGGCGGCCAAGCGACGTCCAGCGCGCTGGCTTACGCTACCAAGGGATCGGCGTTTCTCTCCATCGCGTGGCAGATCGCCCATCGCAAGTCTGGGGTCAGGGCTCGTGAACGGCGAGGCGAATAGCGAGATTGGGCGCCCACCACGTCGCTGGCTCGTCACCGGAGGCGTCGGCTTCATCGGGCATCACTTGTGCGCCGCGCTGATCGAGCGGGGCGATGCCGTGCGCGTCGTCGACGACTACTCCGACGCGCCGTACCCAACCGCGATGAAAGAGCAAAACGAAGCCACGCTTCGACGGCTCGCGTTGGCCTCGCACGCAAGCCAAGCAAACCCAGACTGCTTCGAAGTCGTGCGCGGGTGCATCACCGACCGAGCTCTCGGGAAAAAGCTCGTCGAAAATGTTCATGGGGTGCTGCACCTCGCGGGACTCGCGGGCGTGCGTCCTTCTTTTGTCGATCCGGCGCGCTATGCTCGCGTGAACACCGAAGGCACGGCGACGTTGCTCGACGCCGCGCAGCGCGAAGGCATTGGGCTCTTCGTGTTCGCTTCGAGTTCGTCGGTCTACGGCAACACCACGGCCCTGCCCGCCCACGAAGACGCGCCAGCCATCGTGCCAGAATCGCCGTACGCAGCAAGCAAGCGCGCGGCCGAACTCGTCATGCTCGCAATGGCTCGCAAAGTGCCACACATGCGTTGCCCCATGCTGCGGTTTTTCACGGTTTACGGTCCTCGCCAACGCCCCGAAATGGCTATTTCGCTATTCCTCAGAAAAATCCTCCGTGGCGAGCCAATCACGGTGTTTGGCGACGGCTCGATGCGCCGCGACTTCACGCACGTGACCGACATCGTGCACGGCGTTCTCGCTGCCGCTGACAACGCACCCGAAGGCGTTCGCCCTTACAACCTTGGATCAGGCGCACCCCTTACCCTGACCGAGCTTGTCTCGGCCATGGGCAAAGCCGCAGGCAAAGAGCCCATCGTCGAGCACGCACCCGTGCCCCTTGGCGATGTCGACGCAACCTTCGCGGACATCTCTCGTGCCCATCGCGAGCTCGGGTGGCAGCCAGAAATCAAGCTCGCCGAAGGACTTGCCACCGTCGTCGCTTGGTTAGTCCGCGACGGCGCGCAATCATGATAGAGGGCATGATAGAGGATTCGGCGCAATGACGCGGCAGCAATACCGCTTTGACATTTTCTTTGTGCCATTGCTCGCCGTCGCGACAGCGCTCATTCTGACCGCGATTTACGTTGTGTTCCTGCGCGCGCCGGTCGAGGCGCACATGGGCATCGTCCAGAAAATTTTCTATTTCCACGTGCCCAGCGCATACGCCATGTACCTTGGCGCAAGCGCCTGCTTTCTGGGCTCGGCGGGCTATTTGCTCAAGCCAACGGACGCGCGCGACGCCTTTGCACGTGCCGGCGCCGAAGTTGCCATTGTGTTCGGCGCGATTGTACTCGTCACCGGTCCCCTTTGGGCTGCCAAGGCTTGGGGCTATTTTTGGACATGGGATCCGCGGCTAACGACTGCCATGTTGAGCTGGCTCGTCTACGTCGCGTACGTGGTCCTGCGCATCTTTGCCGGCAACGGCCCTGGCGAGCGCCGGTTCGCCGCGGCCCTTGGCATCATCGGTGCTGCAAATCTTCCCATTATCCATTTCAGCGTTCAGAAATGGGGCGGGCAGCACCCGATTGTCGTGGGCCACGGCGGCGGTGGGCTTGCCCACCCTGATATGAAAATTGGCTTTGGCCTCGGAATGCTCTCTTTTACGTTTTTCTCCATGGCGCTTCTATGGACACGTACACGACTCGAAATCGTAAAAAGTCGCCTCATGCGCGCAGAGCAAGAAGCCATTGACCTTGGCCTCGACGATCGGACAGAGGCATGATTCTTTTCGCACTTCACCAAAACCAACCGAAAGAGCCGCAAGACAGATCCACCGAATTTGCGGCCGTTGACGGTACGCATGAACAGTACAATGGCGCAACGCTGCTTGTGACCGCGTACGCGCTCTTATGGATTTTGCTCATGGGCTTTTTGCTTATGCTTTGGCGAAAACAGCGAGCGCTCGGCCGGCGCCTCGATGGCCTCGAGGCCGCCATCGATCGCGCAGCCAGCAAAACGCATATTTCGTAGGGGCGCAGCATCGGAGCCCCTACCGCGCGACACACCGCAGCCGCGCACGTCATGATTGCTTGTGGGCCGCTGGCATGCAAGGCTGCACACCATGATCGATTTCGAGCTCACCGATGAGCAACGAGCCCTCATCGATACCGCCAAGCGCTTTGCAAAAGAGCGCATCATTCCCGTGGCTGCCGAAGCCGACCGCAAGTCCGAATTTCCCAAAGAAGTCTTTCGCGAAGCGTGGAAGCTCGGGCTCGCGAACCCTACGCTTCCGGCAGAATATGGCGGACCGGGCTTGTCCGACCTCGAGTCGGCCATGATCACCGAAGAACTGTCCTATGGCTGCAGCGGCATTCAAACCAGCATTACGGCGAATACGCTTGGCATGACGCCCATCAAGCTTTTTGGCAGCGAAGAGCAAAAGAAGAAATACCTTGGTTGGCTCATGAGCGAGCCAATATGGGTAAGTTACGCAACCACCGAGCCCGGCGCAGGCAGCGATGTCGCGGGCATGCAGGCGCGCGCCACCAAGCAAGCAGACAGCAGCTACGTTTTGAACGGTACCAAGGCGTGGATTACCAATGCCAATCTTGCAAGCTTCTATGTCATTTTCGCAACGGAAAACCCTGCACTTCGCCACAAAGGCATTGGCGCCTTTATCGTGCATCGTGACCAAAAGGGCCTTTCGGTTGGAAAACACGAGGACAAACTCGGGCAACGTGCAAGCGACACCGCGCAAGTCATGCTCGATGGCGTCGTCGTCCCTCCGGAGCAAGTGCTTGCGCCGCCGGGCCATGGCTTCAAAGTGGCCATGGAAACATTCAATCAAACGCGACCCGACATTGGCGCAATTGCCGTTGGCATCATGCGCCGCTGCCTCGACGAGTGCGTAGCGTATGCGAAAGAGCGGAAAACCTTCGGCACGCAAATTGCCAATCACCAGCTCATTCAAGCGATGCTCGCCGAAATGGCCATTCGCATCCAAGCCACGCGTTTGCTCGTGTACAAAGCCGCGTGGAGTCTCGACAAGGGAATTCGCGATCCGCTCACATCGAGTTGCGCAAAGGCTTTTGGTGGCGACGCCGCGATGCAATCTGCCATTGATGCCGTGCAAATTTTCGGCGGCAATGGTTACGTCAAAGAATACCCCGTAGAAAAGCTGATGCGCGATGCCAAAATCCTCCAGATTTACGAGGGAACCGCGCAAATCCAACGCATTGTCATTGGCAGGCAAGTGCTCGGCTGACTCGCGCGCTCACAAATTACCATCTCGGTGCGCCGCGCTGGTTGCGATGCTCGGCGCGGCATGCTCGTCGGCCGCACCGCGCGATGTCGTGCCCGAATCGCACGACGTGCGCGATGTACGCGATTCGACCGCGTATGGATCGGGCGGCGCCTACGTCCATGTCGCGCGCCGCCCGCACGCTGTTGTCGGCCTAATCGGTGCCAAGCACATGAGCCTTGCCGAGGCCACGCGCATTGCCAATCTTGTGGCCGACGAGCTCGAGTCGTGCGCAATAACGAAAGAGCGAGACGGAGCGCTCGCCGTGGGTGCCGCGAGTTTCGTGCTCGTTGCAACGACACGCGGCACGGCCGTGAGTGAATTACACCTTGCACCTGGCGGCCCTGTTGCGGCCAATGCCATTGAATGCATCCTTGCACCGGCTCGCACGATTCAACTTCCGCCGAGCGCGCCGAACGCCGACGCGGCAATACCGGCGCTCGCCATCGACGCAACGTGGAACCCCATCGCGATTGGCAAACCGTAAACCGATTTCAAGTAGTGGCGTATGGCCATACGCCACTACCCGCAGCCGCCAACGAGTCAATCGCGAAAGAGGGCGCGGCAAATCGAAAGCGGTCAAGGTGAAATTAGGAACACCAACCACATAGCCAACAATATCATATGCACCACGCCCGACAGCAGGCTGGCGCGGCCTATGCCGTAAGTAATTATCGCCATCATGAAAGACAAAACGAGCAAGGCCGATCCACTCGCGGAAATACCTAATTCGAGCGGGGTTCCCGTCCACCAAGAGATCAGCGCCACGATAGGTACGGTCAGGCCAATGCTGGCGACCGCCGAGCCGAGCGCAAGATTGATGGATGTTTGCAGACGATCTGCCAGCGCCGCGCGCACCGCTGTCGTGGCTTCCGGCATGAGCACGATGGCGGCGACAATCACACCGACCAGCGCTGACGGCGCCCCTATCGCCGCCACACCCGTCTGAATGAAGGGCGATACGCCCTTGGCAAGCAGCACGACCGCCACAAGAGCCAGCAAGAGCATGATCAGGGAAATGCCTGTCGCGCGCGATGTCGGGCGCGACACCCGCTGCGCCGCCTCTTCCCGCTGCTGCGTGGGCTTGAAATAGTCGCGGTTACGGATGGTCTGCACGAAGGTGAACGCAAGCCAGAGCGCCAGACAGCTAACACTGACAAAAGCGAGTTGCGGCCCCGAGTAATACGGACCACGCGAAGTCACCGTGTAGTTGGGCAGAATCAGGGTAATGGAGACCATGGGCAGCAGCACGGTCAGATACGCCTGCGCACCCTGGGTGCGGAATTCCGGTTCGTGATGCTTGATCGCACCCACAACGATGCACAATCCGGCCAATCCGTGCAGCACTAGCACCACGACAGCATGAATGGTATCCCGCACCAGCGTCGGTTCCGGATGCTTGCCAAGCATGACGGAAACGAGCAGCCCAAGCTCGATCACCGTCACCGCCAGGGCAAGGATGACTGCGCCGAACGGTTCGCCAACCCGCGCTGCGATCACCTCCGCGTGATGCACGGCGGTCAGCACGCCGCCCAGTAACGCGGCGCCGAGCAAAACTCCCGCCAGAACCGAAGTGCTGCCCTTCAAGGCTAGCGCCAGCACCAGCACCACCGCCGGGATAATCAGATTCCAGTCAGGCCGCCTCGGGGCCAGCGACGCGGCATTTCCGTGAGTCATGGTGGAGTTCCTTTGGTCAAAGCGGTGTATTTACCAAAAGGCGAGAATATCTATTTCGTCGCTTTGGCAAGTTGCGCTTCCAGTTCCGCAATGCGCGCCAACGCTGCTTCTTTTGCGACTCGCTCTGCTTCCTTGGCTTTTCGCTCCACTTCTTCACCGGTAAGCCACCATTGCAAACCAGCTTCGTCATCGGAAATGCGCAATTTGAGGCCTTCGTCGACCGCAATAAAATACGCATTGAGCGTGGGCGAGTACACCGGGCCTTCGCCCGCATAAACCCGCTTTAATTCACCTTTTTCGTTGTGACGCCATAGCTGCAAGCGATGCGGTCCACTTTCACCGCGAGTGCCGCGACCGCGGCGAGGCCCGGCAAGATGAGGATCGAAAACGCACAATTCCGGAGTTCCGCATGCCTTACACTTGTCAGGCACAATCTCGTAGTCTTTGCGCGGATTCGTTTCGCTCACCACTTCAATGGCCAATATCGGCGGCGTGTGGCCCGGCTCCCACGTGCGAACGCTCCGCAAACCCCCGTTGGAATCGTTGGGAGGGGCCGGGCGAAGCACGGCTACATCCGGACTGAGGCCAACACTGGGGTGCTCTTCATCCCAATGAATGGCCAAGTCGTGTACCACTCGGGTATTGGGCTGCGAGCGCGCCCACCAGGCGAGAATGGCCTTTATCAGATCGATAGCGTCATCGTGAGGCGTGGACTGAGGCATGGTCTCCTCGGACAGCTCCCAGTCACGCCAATCCCGCGGCAGCCGATTAACACTATGGTGTAAACCACGATGATGCCATTCGCGCGCGCCATGATGCATGATTGAGGAGCGTAGCATGGGTGCTTGCCGCTCCAAGAGCACATCGCGCGCCAATTGCCGCATGCTTTGATTTGCCTGGAAAATAGGCGAATTGCATGCGCATCCATGTGTCGCGGACAAAATTTGGGGTGTCGGCGACAGATCCCAAGGGCGCGATGAATCGCGCCCCTACGACGAACAAAACGCATATTCGTAGGGGCGACCCTGTGGTCGCCCCTATCGGGACAGACCCTAATTCCAAATGCGTGCCACGACGAAGTGCGAGACGGTAGCGCCGGCGGCGTTCGTACCCTGTACACTGCCTACAACCACCGTGCGCTCGCCGTCGGGCATGTATACGGCGCGCAAGCCCGTCACAATGGGATAGGGCCAGGCGGTGGGAACGGGTATGGAAACGATGCCTTGATTGCCAATGGACATATCGCGCGTCAAATCAGAATTGTAATAAACAACGGCAATGGAATAGTTACTGCTGTCCTGGACTGCAACAAGAGCGGCCATCGGAGGCACGCGTGATGCCGCCTCCATGATCTTCAACAAACGGCAAATCTACACTGTCCGTTGAATGACCGGTTGAGTCGATGCGAACAATCGAATAGGCGGTTGTGCCTCTGCTGCGCGCGAGCAAATCAACGCCTCCATCGGTCTCGAAAAAGGCATCGTACAAATATGTCCAATCCGTAGAGAACCATCTTCCGCCGATTCCGTAATTCGCATCAAGATCACAACGCGATGACGGCTGATTGCACAGACCAACACCTACGCCGCTCGACTGCACGTCGTAACCGGCAAAAATAAGCGCGCCAGTTGGAAGCACGGACAGATGGGTAATGTACTGACCACCCTGGTTGAAATTATTCCAAGATCCTGAGCAGCCGGGCATGCTTCCCTGCCCGTTGGTTGGGATTTGGAGGAATGCATAGGGGGCAATGAGGGTGCCGTTGTCGGGAATGTTGGCGAATCCGCCGGCGTAGATGCTGTCATCCTGTCCCACAGCGACGGCCCATAGGCTAAAAGAAGTCCAACCGGCAGGGATTGGGATTGGGATTGGAAATGTTGTGTCGAGGATACCGGCAGCCGTGTAGCGGCTGATGATGTCGTTGTACACTCCCGTGGTCGTGTTGTATACTGATATGGTTGTTACGATGCGACCGTCTGGATATGCGGCCATGCTGTTGAGGGACCCGGTAATATTTTTTATATCCGACCCAAGCGTTGAATCGACCACGCCATCGGCGTTCAAGCGAATGACCGCGCTTGTGGCCCCGTCGGTGTTTTGTGCACCAATAAGGATTTTGCCATCGCTTTGCGGGACGGCCACAAGTATACCCCCATAGTCTAATGGGTGTTCGTAGAAACCACGAGTTTCAAAGGTGGGGTCGAGCGTTCCTGGGTTGCCGCGAACGAAAAGCTTGAGAGGGTGTTCTACAGCATGTACGGTAGTTTACGTGGCAAGCCGGCGGACCATCACGTGAACAAAACTCCATTGAATCCAAGTTTCAGAACTTGACGTCGACCGTTCATAATCCTTTGATA
>Ga0123357_10011248_pt1 | contig 11459 bp, 8 predicted proteins | sample TergutEmb28metaG_FD_89873 | JGI IMG/M metagenome (GOLD analysis project Ga0123357, IMG submission 89873) | Embiratermes neotenicus P4 segment gut microbial communities from Petit-Saut dam, French Guiana - Emb289 P4 | ecosystem: Host-associated > Arthropoda: Insects > Digestive system > Gut ...
CTTTTGCGGACGGTGAGAGAAAAAATAGATTACTCCGATAATAAGCCCTGCCACTGCCAGACCAACAACGATCCACCCGATAATTTTGGGAACCGGGGACGGACCTTTAAGGAGCTCTTCCACTGGAACCGGCTGCTCCTGAATTTTAAGGGAACGGTAGAGGGATGACAGCTCTTCAACATTAAGACCCAGAAATTCACTGTAATTCTTAAGAAAACCAAGCACGTAAGGTTCGCCGGGAAAACCGGAGAAATCTTCCCTTTCAAGGGCTTCCAGATATTTGGTTGCGATATTGGTTTCACGGCTTACATAGTCATAGCTCCACCCTCGTTCTTCCCGGGCTGTCTTTAATTTGTTACCTAGAGATTCCACAAAATTTTTCCTCGCTAATCGGAGTCCCGAAACAGAAAATTGTTGTACAAATTAGCTGACGCCGGTGAATCATAGATAAACCGCTGTTCCGGAATCCCAACGTTAGTCTTGATATTGGTAAAATCAAAGCGTACCTGTGCATCGGCAATTGTTCTGCCCTCAATCCGCCGTATCAGGAGGCTTTCGGGAGCTATGCTCAGAATGATCTCCCTGAACCCTTCCGAAGCCACACGCCTGGTAAGTCTGAGCTTAACGACCATATCCCGTTCTTTATCGTCCAGCGGAACCGGATCGGGTCCCGATACAAAGGCGGGCACATACCCCCGGCGGAGAAGCTGCAGGCCCTGGGCGGAAGCCAGGGACGCTCCTCCCGTAACCGTATTTGAGCGCCGGACAGGGGTAACAGCCTGATTCAACACCGCCCTGAGTTCGGGAAGATATATCGTAAGAAGTTCACCGTTGAATACCAGAACCTGTTCCGCCGGTTTTGTAAAATCTATCCGCAAAAAATTGGGATCAAGAAAACTCAAATTTCCAATCATATCCTGAGAATTGGAACGAATAGCTACCTCGGCTTCGTAATCTTTTATACCGGCGTACTTATCGGACACAGATTCCAGGTATTTATCAGCAGTAACAATCTCCTGGGGAATAACGAAGAAATTTACAGTTCCCAAAAAAAGAAAAACCAGCAGTATCTGCCTGAAGTTTAATCTCATAATCCATAGTAACTTATTGGACTGTCAATATACAAGGGTCTTTCATAACCTGCAGTGGTTAATTACTATGGAGTTATGTATATTCGTTTCCGGTTGATAGTGTGTCTGTTATTTTTACTTCCGCAGTGGTATACCTTTGCGGGCGGGAAAACGGAAAAACCGGTATCCGATGCTTCCCCTCCCCCTGCCGATACGCCAAACGTTCCGGAAAAAAGCCAGCCTGCAGAGAGCCTTCCGGCTGAAAGTCAGGCCGAAAAAATTTTCCGCGCCATGGCGGACGCCTACCCCGACCGGATTGGGAAAGTAGAATTTCTGGACGGGGACTGGACCATCCAGGTTTACGATGAAAGGTTTTATTTTGCTGAAGGCCGCCTGTTGCCGGCCACCCTGCGGGACAAGACAAATGAATATACCCCTCACCCTTTTTACCCCTACCCCGCGGAACTGCCTCCATGGCAGCCGCCCACACCGGAAGAATCGGCCAGGATAAAAGAGCAGGAGGCGTTCCGCCGCCAGAATCCGCCGAAACGTTCCCAACACTTCTACGACGCCCTCTGGCGGAGCCGTAACTATGATGAATCCTGGTCGCATGTAAAACAGATCCGGTTTCTCGGGGTTCCGGTAATGGTTCATTACTCTATACTGACACAGTTGAGTCTCGTGGAAGAACAGATACTAAAAGCCTCCCAGACCAGCGCCGCCGTTAGGCAGTGGATAAACAATCTCAAAACCATCGACGCATGGAACTGGCGGAATATCTCTGCCAGCGAAAGCCGGAGTTATCATGCGTACGGAGCGGCTATTGATTTTCTTCCCAAAACCCTGGGAGGACTCGAAACCTATTGGCTGTGGACTTCCCGGAACATTTCCGAGTGGTGGACCGTTCCCTATTCCAAACGCTATCAGCCTCCCGATGAAGTGATCAAGGCCTTTGAGTCCTTTGGTTTTATCTGGGGCGGCAAGTGGCGCTACTACGATACCATGCATTTTGAATACCGCCCGGAGATCCTTGTTCTGAACGGTATCGCCATGACAGATCTCAGGGATCTGGGCAAGCTCTGACTTTACGCTCTGCTGCCCGATAGTATGCCCCTATATTTTTCACAGAGAAATGAAGTGTTTCGACCTGCGACGGGAAACACGGACGGAAAGAGACCCGCGATTACGCGATAAGCGATGATCAGGAAAGTTTGTTATTCCATTCAGATTTCGCTTCCGCACAGGCTAATTCATAGCGCGCTGGCCCTGAAGGAAAGGGGCTATTTTGAGTTATAACATCAAACGGTATCGCGGCAAAAATTTTCCTTTAAACGAAACTATTTAATACCCCGGCGCTCCACCCAGCTTATACATACCTTCAATAAACTTCACCGTCTCCCTGCCGTCCTCCCCGGTAGTTGGGGGCGCTTTTCCTTCCAGCAGGGCCCGGCAGTGATCCTCAAGCTGCCGTGTAAAGAAGTAAACCGTGGCGTTGATCGTCTTGAAGAACGCCTCGTCTTCGGCGCGGAATTTATTAAGCAGCTTTTCTTCCCCCGGTATGTTCCAGAGATCGTTCAGGGGCGGTTCGGTGATGGTACTCATGCCGGCGATGAACATGGCGCCGCCGTCGGTCTGGACACCGGCGGAAGCGCCGCTTGAACCGTGGACGTGTACCTTGGCGTAGATGCCGGGTTTTTGGGAATTGCTTGCCAGCACCGAGCCCAGGCCGCCGTTTCTGAACTTCAGAACCGCCACGGCGCTGTCCTCTACCTCAATGTAGGGATGGTTAAAGTTGTCCCAGTAGCCCTGTATGTCGTCGATGGGGCCCATGAACCAGTTCATCAGATCGATCTGGTGGGCCGCCTGGTTTATAAGAACCCCTCCGCCTTCGCCCGCCCACTTGCCCCGCCAGGGATCGCTATTGTAGTAAGCTTCGTCCCGCCAGCTCAGTATGGTGAGCTGAAGCAGGCAGGGCTTCCCCAGTTTGCCTGAGTTGATGGCTTCCTTGATCCGCGCGCAGGCGGGAAACCAGCGCCGCTGACCCACCACCGAGAGAACCCTGCCGGCCTTTTTCGCGGCGGCTATCATTTCGTCGCACTGGGCAACGCTTATTGCCATGGGCTTTTCCACCAAAACGTGGCAGCCAGCGGCAAGGGCCTCAAGGCAGCCGTCCCTGTGCTGGGGATGGGGGGTTACCACGATAACCAGATCGACTTTGTCAAGCGCCGCCATTTCCGCCGAGGTATCCCGGGAGGCAATTTTCCACTTCGCCGCGAATTCGTTCCGGCGCTGACGGTTTCTTCCGGCAACGGAAACCAGCTCTCCGTTGGGAAGGGCCTTGATTGCCTCCCCGTAGAGGTTCGCCACCTTGCCGTAACCCAGCAGCCCGATTCTTATTTTCTCGCTCACGGTATCAGTACCACCTTAAGGAGGTTTCCTTCCCGGTTATAGAGCCTATTCATCCACAGTTCCCCCTCGCTCAGGGGCGCCGTTGCGCTTAACAGGGCTTTGACGTTGATCTTCTTCCGGGCCATAAGATCCAGGGCGATGGGGTACTCCCCCGAAATGGCGCAGGAACCCTGAAGGCTGATCTGCCGGCTCACCACCGCCTGAAGCGGAATCTCCACAGTGGGGCTCACGTTACCCACAAGGGTTACCGAACCGCCTTTGCGCACAATGGAAATGGCCGTTTTAATCGGCGCCGTTGCGCCTACCGCTTCGATCACCCGGTCAATCCCACGGCCGCCGGTCAATTCGTTTATCTTTTTGTTCAAATCCTTTTCAGCCGGATCCAGGGCCGCGTCAACGCCGAAGGATTTTGCCACCTCCCGTCTTGAAGGATCCGTGTCCAGGGCAATTATTTTTCCCGCGATGGAAGCTTTCAGAATCTGGATCGCCAGGTTTCCGATAAGCCCCGAACCTACTACCGCGACAGTGTCGTTCAGGGTAATGGGGGTCATCCGCACCGCGTGGGCCGCAACTCCTACCGGTTCGGTACAGGCCGCCTCTTCGTAGGAAAGATCAGCAGGCAGGGGCACGGCGATATGATCGGGGATCACAACGTATTCCGCAAAGGCGCCGTGACGCCGGTATTCGTCGCAGGAAACCCCCAGCACCATGCGGTTGTCGCAGAGATTCACCATGCCGTTTCGGCAGTAGAAACACTGCCCGCAATAGATAGTAGAGTCAAAGGTGATGCGGTCTCCCTTTTTGAAAGATCTGACCGCGTCTCCGGTTTCCACAATTTCTCCCGCCGCCTCGTGACCCATCACGATGGGAGGCCTCCGTCTTCCGGTGGAACCGTCAAAACCGTGGACATCGGAACCGCAGATGGCCACCGCCTTGATTCGTACCAGCATATCGTGGCTTTCCTCAACTTTTGGGTCCGGGAAATCCGTAAATCTGAGTTTTTTGTATTCTTCCATCAAGAGGGCTTTCATGGGATGACACTCCTTACGATTCTGCAGCAACAAGGCAAAAGCATTGTTTTGTTGTTAATAATAATAGTGGAAAATTATCACAATCGCCAGTAGCCGTTACGGAAACACCGGGCAAACATTGTTTTTTATAATAAATAACGATATACTGATCATACGAAAGATACCGAATTGTACACACAACCCGGGAGAATTATGGGTGATGCCATTCAACAGAAAGATGCTCCGGATCTTTCTGCAATTCTAAAATCTGATTTATTCTCTAATCTCTTTCCCGAGGAGAAGAAAACCGTCGCGGACAGGACAGGAGTAATGCTGCTCAGGAAAGGCGGACTGCTGTTTTCCCCGGGCAAAAGAGCGGAACACCTGTATATGCTGCTGGATGGGGCTATCCGCGTTTATAAAGCCATAGAGGGCGGCGGGGAAGAGGAGATGGCCCGTTTTGCCCCCGGAGACCTCATCGGCGATTTTGACTTTGCCCGCTGCGACGAATACGATGCGCAGGCCGAGGCCATGGAGGATTCGTCGCTTGTCATGTTCCCCGGTTTCGGCCTTACCATGGACAGTTTCGCCCTGGAAGCTCCCCACATTGTCGCCAAAATACTGCTTAGTTCCGCCGATATGGTTATCAGCCGCATAAAGTCAACCAGGAAGCTTGTCATAGAGAGCATGTCCTGGGTCCAGGAGCTGCACCGCATGGTATATGAGGATCCCGGTACAGGTTTGTGGAAGCAGTCTTTCCTTACCGACGAAATAAACCGGCTTCTGGAAGAACCAATGGCCCTGATCATGCTCAAGCCCGACCGGTTCAAAGTACAGGTAGATACCTGGGGACACGACGTGGGGGACAAGGCCATGATCAAGATTGCCTCGCTCCTCAAAGGTTTTACCCGCAGGCTTGGCCGGGGCTGGGCGCTGAGGTTCAGGAGCAACGAGGCGGGAATTCTCGTCAACCGCTGTGATGCCGCCCAGGCGGAAGCTTTGGCGCAATCGCTTTTCGGAGCTGTCGCCGCCCTTTCCCCGGTTACCAGGGAGCAGGTCCGCGGCCCGACACAGGGACAGGCTGAGAATACTTTTATCTTTTCCGGCTCCATTGCCTGGGGAATCTGGCCGGCGGATGACAGGGACTGGAATTCCCTTTTTAAGGGAACCTACGATCTCCTTATGGATACCTGGAAGGCAGGGGGTAACAGCATTGCCCATTATCGCAGGGAGCTTTCCCATGGATGATCAACAAATTGCTCCGGCGCACGATCCGATTATACGGACATCGCCTCTCTTCGGAGATTTAAGCGAACTTGAACTTAACGCCGTTGCGGCATTCCTGGAACCCCGCTCTATAAAGGAAGGAGAAGTCATCTTTACCGAGGGCGCGCCCGGGAAAGAAATGTATATCCTTGTTTCCGGCAGGATCGGCGCCTGGGTAAGCCAGTCTGATGGGACCCGGCGCTGGTTATTTGAAATTAAACCTGGTGATTTTTTTGGGGAAATGTCGGTTATTGCCAATGTAACCAGATCGGCGACGCTTACCGCGGCGGAAGATACGGAGCTGCTGGTATTTCTTGGCATTGATTTTTACCGTATAATTTTTGAACACCCCATGATAGGGGTAAAAATGCTCAAGGCCATCAGAAGGGTACAGAACAGCTGGCTTGATGAAACTTCAAAAAACCTCAACGATCTCATGCGCTGGGGAGAAACCGCCCGCCGCCGGGCAGTGAGCGACGATCTTACCGGTATATACAACCGCCGCTTTCTGGAAGATTCCGCCAACAGCCGTTTTGAACAAGGTTACGTAGGCCCGCGATCTGTTTCCCTCATGATGCTGGATCTGGACAGGCTCCACCTTATCAACAGCAGTCACGGTCAAATAGCGGGGGATCTGGTGTGTATTTCCGCGGCTCAGGTTCTCCGTACCGCTACGCGGGCCGGGGACATTTGCGCGCGCTTTTCCGGGGATGAATTCGCCGTCCTCCTTCCCGATACCGAGCCGGAAGAAGCCCGCCTGATTGCCGAACGAATATGCAAAACCATGGTATCCCGCAAAGTGACGGTTCCCAAAGATTCCGGCGGATCCGGTCAAATCGAAATTGCGGTCAGTACGAGTATAGGCATCGCGTCCGCGCCGATACATGCGAATAACTGGGAGGAATTATATATGGCAGCCGACAACGCCCTGCACCTCGCCAAGGAATTGGGTAGAAACCGGGTAGAAATAGCCGAAAAACGGAAAAATTCCCGGTAAAAAATCCAAAAAACTCCCATTATCAAGCAAAAACAGAATAAAAGTGTTATATTATAGGTAGATGGGTCCTGTAATTTCCGGACTAGTTCCAGCCAAATGCGGAGTAATTCATGAAACTATTATTTAAAAGTAAATACCTATTGCCGGTTTTCGTTCTTCCTCTCCTTTTATTGACCGCTTGTTTCAGCCCCTATAAGGGAGATACCGCCACCCTGAAGCTGGTCCTTGGCAGCGCCGCGGCGCCGGGCCGGGACATAAGCGACACAACCCCCGATAACGTGATCAGTATGCGGCTTGTTCACACCATAGAGCTTTCCGGCCCCACGGGCAGAATTATGATAAATGCCCCCGCGGGCCAGAGTACCGTCCAGGTCGAAGTAGCTCCCGGCCGCTGGGATATAGCGGTAGAGGCTTTGCTTGACGGTGAACCGTACGCAAACGGTTCAGCCAGCGCGGACATAAAAGCCGGACAGAACAACCCTGTTCAGATAAGCATGTATCTTGTAACGAAGGGACCACCGCTGGACGGTTCTTTTGAGATGGGGGGAGATAATTGGATAGGAGATGGGAATTACCTTACGGCATATTTCTCTCCATATAGGCCGGATACTGGAAGTGAAACCGAGCCTCCTACTCCTAACTACAAATGGTGGCGGGGAGATACGCCTGTACAAGCCGATCCCATTGACCCCACTGGTAGAACTTACGCCATTACAGATGCTGACTGGGGCTATGATATTACTGTAACCGTAACCTGTGAGGGCTATAGCGGAAGCAAAACCAGCGACCCTATCAGGATCTACAAGGCTATAAATAACGGCTCGGATTTCAGCAATATTGGTGTGATCTCAGACTTACCACTAAACGGGAGTTATATCCTGCTCAATGATATTACCCCGAATGACAATCTCTCTGCTCCTGTCGGAACTATCGACGCCCCATTTACCGGAACCTTTGACGGGAACTGGCATACCATATTTATCAATTTGAATGATCCCTTACCGCAAAATATCGGGCTTTTTGCCTCCATTGGTTCAGGTGGAATGGTGAAAAACCTGAAATTGACGGGTTCCTTTAACCCCAATTCACTTTCAGCCGCAACCTACAATATTGGAGCAGTTACCGGAATAAATAATGGAGTTATTCAGGACGTCTCATCCCAGCTAGGTATATATATAAGCAATACCGCAGTCAGTTCAGGTACGGTTATCATAGCAGGCGGCATAGCTGGAACGAATAACATGACCATACAGAACTGTTCTGTTACGTACTCTTCTGTTTCAGCAGGACTCGCCAACGAAGTAGACGCAGGCGGTATCGCTGGATCAAGCAGCGGAACTATACAGAATTGCTATACTATTTGTGATGTTTCCGCCAATGCGATGGGGACAGGGACGACCTTTACCGCTGGCGGTATAGTAGGCATGATGAATGGCGGGACCGTCAGTTATTGCTGGACCGGCGGATCAATAAATAGTTTTAACTATAACGACAGCGCTCCGAATATTGTCGGCGCCGGAGGCATTGCCGGATACGGAAGTGGAACGATTAATTCTTGTGTAGCCCTGAACTACTCAACAATCGCTACATCTACTGATAATACTATAGGCCGTATCTGGGGACAGGGTAACAATGTAAAGGCAAGTAACAATTTTGGCCGCTCCGATATTAATTCCGACCCAGGTTTCACGTTAGCATGGCCAAATGCCTACCCCACCGGTCAGGACGGCGCGGATGTAGATATCAATACCGCCATGACCAGCGATTGGTGGATAAATACCGCGGGTTGGGTTATTGATGTTTATGGTAATAATGCTGACGATACGCAGCCCTGGAAGTGGAACGATGGGACTAATGATCCTTACGGTACAGACAGCCCAAGCTATTGTCTGCCTGTACTGTGGTTTGAATTGCAGTAAACTCCATTTTATCGGGCAGTTGCCGCACATATTACCGGCAGTAAGCTCGGCGGCTGGCGGGCGCGCGTGGAGGCGAAAACTCGCGAAGAGCCCGCCTCTGGAGCCCCTGACCACTGACCATCAAGCGGGGAACAACCTGGAAAGCCTCTCTGGTCAGTGGTCAGCCATTTACTCCACCTTTATAGGACAGCCCTGCGGGCTGGATCACTTCCTGGTCTCCGGCGGCGGAGAACCCGCGACAAGTTTTCACCACCGCGCGTACCCGCCAGCCGCCGGCATTATCCGGGTTTATTGTGTGGCAAAAGGCGACTAATTGGGTTTTCTGCTTGGGGAAGGCATTTTGAGAGGAATACAGGTGAGCAAAAAAGTGACAGTCACTTTTTTTTGAAATTTTTGCCATCGCTCTTACCCGCCCTCCACCGGCATTATTCCTGCTTATGCGGCATTGGTATTAAGTACCTAAATCGGTACTAAAGAGTACCCAAATCGGTACCCAAAAAAAAACCAAACTGAGCGAGATAAAAACGGTGTCACTTTTTTTTCGCTGAATCAGAAATTCGTTATTAATAACGGAATTTTTCTAACGAAAAGTCTCCATATATAGACTTTTTCAGAATAATTTGGTCTGCTTATGGAGACTTTTAAAGGGAAAAAATGAAAAGCCAGAAAGGCAAAGAAGGGAAAGAGAATTATCTTGCTTTTTTACTTTTTAGTTTTTACCTTTTATCTTGTTTGCTCATGCCTCCTCCTCCCACTATGCCCCCTTAATTAAAACGCAATTTGTCGTCTTTTGCCGCACAAAAACCGGAATAATGCCGGGGACTGGCGGGTAAGCGCGGTGGTGAAAACTTGTCGCGAGCTCCCCGGCGCAGGAGACCATTGGAGTGATCCAGCCCGCAGGGCTGTCCTTTAAAGGTGGAGTAAATGACTGACCACTGACCAGAAAGGCTTTCCAGGTTACTCGCAGCTTGATGGTCAGTGGTCAGCGGGCTCCGAAGCCGGGTTCTTCGCGAGTTTTCACCACCGCGCGCACCCGCCAGGCCCCGAGCTCTATTCCGGTAATTCGTGCGGCAACAGCCCGACAAATTACCGTTTATCGCTTTCCCGCAATCTGCGAAGAGCATAAAAAATGGCGTCTTCTTTGCCAAAGGCCCCGGCTTTCGTAGCGACTTTAAGCCCTTCGAACCTGCCGCCCATAAGATGCATGAGAGGGATACCCAGGCTGATTTCCGTAACAATACTTGAGCCAGAGGCGCCGATACTTTCAAAACAGGAAACGGCAGTATCGCCGCCGGAAAGGAAAAGGCCGGAAATTGCCGCTCCGTTGAGGACCAGGGCGGCTGTTTGGCCTATGATCTTTTGGGTAATGGCGCCCGTCTCTTCGGTTGATAATCCTGCGCGGCGGGCGCTTTCTTCGGTCTTCCGGTATTCTTCGTCGCTGCAGGCGGAAGAGGAAAGCATAATTACATCCCGTCCTTCCTTCAGGAGGGCAACAGCATCCGCAGCTATTTCAGCCTGGTTCATTTTTTTTTCGATAATGGCGTATAACGGGACTTTGATCAGTGAGACCCCCTGTTTTTCGGCGAAGAGTACCTGGCTGCGGGTTACTGAACTCAGGCTGGCAATGACGGCAAAGGCCGGGGGGAGGTATCTTTCCGCGCGTAAAAGATTATCGGCAAGCGCAGCCGCGCCTACCCACAAAACACGTTTATTCAGCGCCAGGACAAACCGGACAATAGCTTGCAGGTCACCGTTTGAGGCGGCGTCAAAACAAAAAATACGGCCGCCTTCAAAACTGAAAGCGCCGTTCCTTAGCGCCTCAAGGCCGATGTGAACAACGTTTTCTCCGGCGAAGGCAGCAGCCATTATCTTCTGTATGTCATCGTTTCTGACCGGCGTCTTTGGGTCCCTTGCCATTTCGGTTTGGCTTAACGGCGTCCCGCCAGCGCCTGCGGCGCTGTACAGACAGTGGATACGATTGATCGTGATACGGCCCAGGTCAGGCAGGGCCGGGGCAAACACAACAAGATCGGGCCGGTAGCATAGATCCAGAGCTCTGGTTTCCGCGCCGATGTTTCCCCGCAGGGTAGAATCAACCTTTTTTATTACCCGGCTAAAATGCTCAAAAGGAATTTCTTTTACTCCGGAAGCTACCCTTTGAAACGCTTCTTCTTCGGAAAGGGAGCGGGACTCGGTATCAAGAACGCAGGATTCGCTTCCCGTTACCCCCTGGCCGGAAAATACCACCCTGACAGGAATGCCCCGGCGGCGGATCTCTACACCGGTATCATTCGCGCCGGTAAAATCATCGGCAACAATCAAATAGTTATTCAAAGCGGCAGCTTGCATGAATGATCTCCGTGTTTTGGTTTCCAATATTTAGAATTATATTCCAATTAATAATAATAGCATTCCTGGAACCTGTCAAGAGAATTAAAGTATACCATTTAAAGCAATAGGAAATTTCCGATGAAAATACCTATTATTGAAAAAAAATGTAAACAATATAATAATTAAGTACAATAGGTGAAATACGCCGTCCCTATAAATATCAGGACACGGAGCATGGATTGTTTATTATCCGGAGCAGGTTATATATGAGAAAAGGTAAAAAAGGGAAGATTTATCGGCTGCCACTGGTATTGGCGGCTGTTATAGTAACGGGATTCCTGATGGACTGTACAAATCCCCCCAGGGCGCAGGCTCCGGAAGCAGTTAAATACACTTCGCTTCGTGATGTCCCCGGCGTGACCGCGGACGAAATCGCGGCCATTGACGCGCTCAGGGC
>Ga0123357_10011249_pt1 | contig 11458 bp, 8 predicted proteins | sample TergutEmb28metaG_FD_89873 | JGI IMG/M metagenome (GOLD analysis project Ga0123357, IMG submission 89873) | Embiratermes neotenicus P4 segment gut microbial communities from Petit-Saut dam, French Guiana - Emb289 P4 | ecosystem: Host-associated > Arthropoda: Insects > Digestive system > Gut ...
AACCATTCTTTGCTTATGTTCAATCCTCTCTTCAGCCTCTGCAGGTACCAGACAGAAAAAACTCTCTCTCTACACACACACACACACACACACACACACACACGCACGCACGCAAGCACATGCACATGCAACACCCTCCTGCAACTATGGCAACCCAGGAGATATCCGTGGTAGCATGGCAACTAGGGTCAGACTTGTTTACTTACCCACACACACTCACACCCAGCACACTACACAAGGTAGATGTAAATGGTGGTAAAACTACATTTAGTGCACAACAGAATTAAAGATGAAAATACAATTCTTCCTGTGCTTATGCAGTAGGCCACAGGACATACACATGGGTGGAGATAAAGTTCCACACATTTTTAATCTCAACAACAGATGAAGTAAGGGGTAGGATCATGCTCTGGCTTCTTTACTCCTGTGAAATTAACAACAGGTATTCTTTGGACAGGGGGTTGGTTGCATCCAAAATTGGACTGGCCCCTGCTTCTGCCAAGAATCAAGTCCCAGATATCCAGACTGGAGGCACTGAATTTACTGAGTCAGCAAGTGTAAAAGAAATGGATATGAAAATGATCTTTTCAGATCCCACTTCTAAGTGCAGGGAGGTAATGAAGTTAACTATTGAAAGTGTTCAGTAATGTCAACAGCCAATGCTCTTCCAGTATCTGGTACAAATTTGAACCTTATATTATTTTAAAATTAGGAATAATATTTATAAATTAGCATGTTACGTCATCATGAGAATTCAGCTCACACTTGCAGCAGCAGATGTGTTTTTCTCCAATTTCTTGTACTGTCTGTGTATAACATTCATATGAGAGGTGAGACTTGAGCCATTCTTGAGTACTTTTCCACACAGATGACACGGAGTACGCTGAGCAGGGAAATGTTGCTCCACAACATGTCTCTTTAGGCTTGCTCTCCGCATCATTTTACCACAATATCGACAAACTTTATGATCACTACCACTGCAACTTCCTGAAACATATTAGTTGGTCTTCAGTTACTTAGGTCCAAGACTTAAAATATGCATACTTCCTTACATTATAATTAATTCTAATTAATGTACAATGGTAAAGAGAAGAAAGAAAGAACTAATGGTTAACATGTACTACAAACTGCCAGAATGCAATAAGAACCACTATTAATAAACCCCTGTTTATATTAAAACACAGATACCCTTGTATACAGACATGACAAGGTAGGTCTGGCTTCTAACAGTTGGAAACCATAACATTTTATTATTTGTTTTTCTGTTCTATTTTAAAACAACTGTGTCCAGTTATCAAATCTCTGGCTGTACAAGACTGGGAAGAAAAGGATTACTTAAGCAAATGCTGAAAGGACAAGGTGCTACTGTTCACTCTAACAACATTTTGTAGCATGCTGCAGGGGTAATAAATTAATGCACTTTTAATATTTATAAATTTAAAATGTGTTTAAACATTTACTTAACAACACTGAATGATGAATCACAGCTGCCACAATCTCTTCAGAAATGACAGCCAGTGTGATCAATTTACTTTTTCAGAACAAATAGTATGATCAGTGTCTTAAGCAAAATTATATATCTCTGCCATTCTTGCATAACACCACCTCAAAATCTGCAAGCCTAACAGGAGAAGAGATAAAATAACCATGCAGTATTCCCACCAAATTTACAAACTCCTGTATGCTGGCATAAGTCTGAAGACATTACATATTACAAAACAACAACAACAATAACAACAGTAGTAGTAGTAGTAGTAGTAGTAGTAGTAGTAGTAGTAGTAGTGGTAGTAGTAGTGGTGGTGGTGGTGGTGGTGGTGGTGGTGGTGGTGGTGGTAGTAGTAGTAGTAGTAGTAGTAGTAGTAGTATAGTAGTAGTGTCAGTTCTTTATTATTAATGTGCTGGCACAACAGCCCCATGGCCAATTACAGACAGGAACATAAGAAAAATACACAAATAACAAATGAAAACAGATAACAAGACATCACACTTGAAAAACATAATTAATAATACTATAATTGTTAAAGCAAAAACTGTTACAAGAGATCACTTGTTCATGAATATGCTGCTAGCACAGTGCTTTCCAATTCAATTCACAGACATGCAGGATTAGCAGCAAAGGACAAGCTGCTAAATCAACACTTGAATGCAACAATACGACAAATACACAGACACTAAACATATACTCGAAAAAAGGAAGAAGCAGAAAGAAGGCATAAAATATAATTAAGTTAATTACAAATATCCCAGCTCAATTCAAACCACAACTGACATGGAATATCAGTGACTGAACTACAGCATGAAATCTGTTTGAGAGTTCTGATTTACTTAGTAAAAATATCTACACCTAACAAATTGCTAATCAAAACAGATCTTCTGTTGAATATACCACAAAAACCTGCTGATGGCATTAGCTGCCAAAGTGCACCTAGTGGAAGGACAGTTACAACGTTTAAAGTCAACATGCAACAAAATCTCCAAGATTTCCACTTAGCACATACAGGCCAACAGTTTCCAAAACAATCGTGTAAAGAAAAACCCACTTGATGCTCAACTTATTCTTAGTATATTTCGTCAACCTCTACATATTTCGGGCGTATCTAGGCCTATCATCAGGAGGTACAACCGTATGTATACAACAGTTGGTACTTATTATTCTTTTTAGACAACTGTCTGTTGTTGTAACAAAATATACTAAGAATTAGTTGTGCATCAAGTTGGTTTTTCTTTACATGATTATATTCAAGCGGCATGGTCAATAAAACAACAATAACAAAAAAGTTTCCAAAACAGTATGGCAAAATACTGAATTAATGCAAACATCATGCAACAAAAGTGCACTGAGGGATGCCTCCAAGCACTTGAAGTACAAAACTTCAAGTAACCTGGAATATTTAAAGTAATTGTATTGTGACTGAAAAGGCGAGTGACAAAGAGAGCAAACTTCTACTGGATGGAAGAGGAAAAGTAAAAGGTTACTGTTCTAATTAACCCCAACAATCTATCTGAGAAATTATGTAATCCACATGATGGTGGTAATGCAGTTGAGTCAGCCAGTACTCCCAGATCTTTGAAGCAGTCAGCGCATATAATGTGGATTTACACAAACTCTAATCAGAATCAAGCAAGTTGGGTTTTCTAGAGATGGAGATAACTCTCGTCTAGTTGCCAATGAAGTTAGGAATGCATTATCCATGAATATAATTTAGATCAAAATGAAGTAATAAACTGTCAAGATGGTAATTAATGTTAAGAAAAATTTCTATGTGATAAGCAATGAGAAGGCACTTTTGAATACCTGACCACATAAGTCATTAGCAAAGATGTTGAAAAAGAGTGGTCCCAGAAATGATTGTTGTAGCACACCAGATAACACTTCATATGGTGCAAAAAGTGCTCCACCATAATGGACATAAGGCATTCTGTTCATCAAGTAACTATGGAACAAGCTCATATATATATATATATATATATATACAGCAGATAGGCCGCAGTCATTTAGTTTTAAAAGGAGCAGTTCATGAATAATAATAATGGTGGTGGTGGTGGTGGTGGTGATGATGATGATAACCAAAATCACTTGAAACAAGTTGTGAAGGTAAAGTAACCATATTATGGAATCAACAAGTGAAAACATTCCAAACAATAAACCAGACATAATAATGCGTGATAATGAAAAAGGAACATGTACATTAATAGATGTTGCAATTTCAGGAGACCAAAAGAAGCTGAGAAGATTCTAAAATATAAAGACCTTACAACAGAAATGCAGAACATGTGGAATATAAAAGCAAAAGTTACACCAGTTATAACAGGGGCAACTGGAACCACCTCAAAATCATTCACACAATACCTCAGCAACATACTGGGAAAGTACGAAATCAAGGAACTACAAAAAAAAACATCCATATTGGGCACTGCACACATACTTCAGAAAGTTCTAATGTAAAAGCACAAAACACGTTTTAACATGTGAAATAACATTACATGTCATACACACTGCAAATACAGAACAGCTGCAATAATATATACCATAGAAACATGGTTTGTTTCAGATATATAATTGTAAATGCCCTGCATAAAGGTGATAACAAATGTAATAATAATAATAATAATAATAATAATAATGGCATTCATGATGATGATTATGTAAAATATTCAATATCATATTCATACCTGGGTGATGTCCTTTGCCCATATCAGAAAATGCCTTCTTTCTAACGTCAGCCCAGTCTATCCCCTTAGATCATATTGGAGGTAAATCAGACTATCTGTTATTAATAACAGGGATTCAAAATCCATTCTTCTGTTAAACTACGCACATTTAACTTCAGTCAGTCTTTCAGGGTAGCCCATGGTAAACAATCAGACGGTGCAAAACAAACCTAATTCAGTAATTAATTTGTATTATCTTGCAGGTAATATGCACAAGAGTTGATGGTGTACTATAAACCAACAACAAACACAATACCTGAACTGACAATTACATGAATAGGAGACTGTGCAAAGCAAGTAATAAGTGTTTCATTTTAAAGATACAATAACAACAATAAAATACTAGAATTTTACAAAACAATAAATCAAGCAGAAACCAGTATCATGTGTAGTCGGTACTCGTTACTAAGACATTCTTACATTTAATAGTACTGTCTTCTCTCTTGAACAAGAAGACATGTTGTTAAGTATGTCTGTATCCCTGGAAAATGTCTCTAAGATCACTCCAACTGTGTCTGTATGCATGTAACAACTTGAAAACTTCTGGATGGATTTTCATCAAATTTGATAATGACAAACTTACTGAAAACTTGGTAAGCCAATTCAGTTTTGGTTACAATCAGATATATAACACGAAAACCTACAAGCACTATTGGCACACATTTACCATATAACGTGCTAAAGATTTACTGCAGTGACAATCGTTTTATGCCCAGTACCTTTTTTTGTATTGATTCTGACACTGTTTAGACAATAAAACGAAAAAATGTGAAATGAACATTTCAAAGATTTTAAATTGAAGAATTTGACAACGGCTCTTAAACATATCCATACTCCCCATGCAACAAACAAAAGCAAGTCTACATGTACATAGCAGCATGAAAAACAATCTGTTATATTGTGCTCTATGACTATATGACGTATGTAGTAGTAACAGGTACACATCTCTTTATTATCGATTATTTGCACATTCAGCACATAATTTTGACTTTTCACCAATTTGGATAATCATCCATTAACAGCACAAACTATGTGGGGATTTAACGTTTGTTTGGTACGTTTGCAAAATTTGGAAAAGCAACTATTAGCTTCATAGTGTTGGTCTGTCCATCCACCTGCCCAAATGGAACAACTCAGCTTACACTAAATCAATTTTCATGAAATTTGATATTGGAGGATCTGTTGAAAAAATTCAAGTTTCATTAAAATCTGACAAGAATAATGGATACTTTACATGAATATCCATGTACATTTATGATATTAAACTGAATTCTTTTACAATGAGGAATGTGTCAGTCAAAGTTGCAGACAAAACTAAAACACATATTTTATGTTCAATAAATTTCTTTCTGAAAATTGTGCCATTTAAGAGATAATGTGAAACATGGTACAGCCAGACAGGTACACATTATAATATGATGCAAAAAATATATGCAATTTGCATGCCAGATAACTAAGGCAAGAATACAGATAAACACACTCATAATACTTAAAATCTGTAGTTTTTCCAAAGCAACAATGGTTAAAGGAACGCCCCTCAATGTTTTGCTACACATACACTGCCTGTTTTGTTTCAATTAAAAATGAAGAGTGCACTGCACCCTTCATCATTTATTCACAGGCTGAAGATTCCAGCCCTTAGGTGTTTGGTGTGCAGAAAGTTTAAAAATTTAATCAACTGGGTGTTATTTATAAGAAAGCATCAGAAGTAAATGAGCATGAATTCAAAATCAAGAGGCACTAATAGGGTAAACATGCCAGAATTGTTATGCCATGGGTACATTTCACAGCTTGCGCATAAAGCAATGACAAAGGATGCAAACTTTAAAGTGTTACATTTACAACACATTTACTGAAGCCATGTTAAAAGTAATGCAAGCTATACATAATGATTTATTTCTATATAATAACACAAAAAAGACAATTAAAATCCTGCAAATTCATATACCAGAAATGTTCCTAAGCTACTCTGTTCTAGGCTTGTTGTTGGCTAGGCTTGAAAACAGTCCAGTTTAAAATGTCAGCAAATAAAACATGTGACTTTTGAGCTCTCTCTCTCTCTGTCTCTCATTCACTCACACACACACAGACACACATGCATACATGCACACTATATTTCCTGAACAGAATGAGATGTAAGACAATTAATGCTTTATTTTTTTGTTACAGGCAAAAGTGCCTGTACTTTCATTGCCATTTGTCCTTCGTGGCAAACAAGCATGTATGATGACAGGGTAACAGAAAGGTCCAAGACAACATGAAGATTCATCACAGATATCATACAACCTCTCCATTAAATCCTCTCCTAAGCCACTTCACATCTTAAAACAATTTCTCTCACATCAATGCCAACATTATCCTTGCATTAACATGCGATTCCATAAAAACTGTTAATCGTAAATTGGATTTGACCCAAGAAGGCGAAAATTGATGACAGTGACAACAAAATGTATTCTTCTCTTCAATAAACATTATAACACAACATTGTAGCATCCTAATTAAGTATTTACAATGACTTAGCACATCAATACAATGTGAGATTTCGGGTTTCCACAGCAGTGACTATGAAAATTACTGCCTTTTGGGGGGTGTGATACGACGTGGTTTGGCAGATACCAAACTACACACCGCATCCCAGACTCAGGGTCACACAATCTGGAAATAATAAGCTTCTCACAGAAATGAAAGTTCAACCATTTCAGTCCCATACCAAGGTTCACGCTTTAATGCTGCTTATGTATGGATTACCTTAGTACATAATGTGCTACAACATGACAAAATATTTTTCTTTCAGAATGCCCTCGATCACACAGTTTCATTTATTTTTCTTTTTTACTCAGTTACTAGATGCTGCAAGTAGCTACTTTTTGTGATTCACTGTATAATATAGATCACTGGCTAAACACCTCTGCATAGTGAAATACTGCAAACCGCATACTGTAAAAAAAAAAGTTGGAAGTCAGCAGAACAGTTGCACGGAATGACAGTGCTAAAGGCCTACAAGGACAAAATAACATACAGTTCAGTGATATCAGTTCACACAAACCTGCTGTCTATACCATCTCCTTTTTCCTTCCCTTACCTTCCACCTACTCTGGTTTCCCCATTTCATTCCTACTATGTTTGGTCCTTGACTTACTAGTTTTAACCTCCTTCTGCAAAATTCATTTCCCCAACACCTTCCGTTTCTTGAAAAAAACTGCTCATTAAGGGGCCCAGTTCACATTGGTTAATGTGTAGCTCTAGTTTTGGTCATCCCTTCCTTACAACACACATTTCTTCCTTGCTCGGCTTAATCTTCCACCAAAATACACGTTTTGACACCCCTTTTAATCTTGTTTATCATTCAGGACTTCTATACAAAGGGTGACCATACAATCCCTATGTAGCGAAATAAATCAATAGTACCTGTCATTGTCTTTGAAGGACACCAGCCACAATGAATGCACAAGAAAGCACAATAGCGGCATCACTTCAGATCCCTGGGTGAAACCAAGACCTTTTCAGAAAATTTCTAAAGCCCATAAAAATAATCTATTCATTCCTCTAATCTGCAATTGTTATCAACTGGTTGTAAGGGAAGAACACAATACTTTAAAATACAAATTATGCAAATTAATCTTCAATATAAAAACCAGCCCAAATTCACCGCAGACACCACATTTCATCACAACATAAATTGTGACAGATGACTGACCATGCTAACAAAGGCCCACCTTGTAGTTAGCGATCAAATACATTTAACAATAAACATACTATATGCTCATTTCATTTATATATGTATATACATATATATTTTAATACTTATACATCTCAAATACTTACAAACATTTCAATAAAATCTATGTATGATATACATACTAGCTAAAAAAATTGTATTTGAAATACACACCCTCCTTTTAAAAACAAGCCCATTCATCTTCAGTGTCAACCAATGCTGTCTTCTTGACCAATTTACCATTCATTTCTGTTAATATCCAATACCTTCTAACATCTATATACATGCTACTTATTTATGTATTTCATTGAAAACAGACTAATTTATTATTTAAACAAAGATTAACTTATTTCACGCCAATTTCAATGTTGCAACACTATAACCCACATAAGCAAAGGAGTGCACACTGTAAACCTATAGGAATAACTGTTTTTTTTTTACGTTTATCAAACTGTTTCATTGTTGTAAATACAATGAAAGGATCTGTAACTTTGTGATGACTGACTAAAATACATATTTGACATACCATGATGTGGTAAAAAGCCTCAACAATAATTCCTATAATGCATATGTCAATCACACTTCTTACAGTTTTCTGCATTATACTCATCATAGAAACCACCTTATATTCAATCATGCTTCCCCTTCAAAATACAGTACAAAAATTATTAGCAACTCAGTATGGGCTCCACTTTACGGAGATGACTGAAGACAGAGGTTAACATTTCAACCTCACAAAGTGTGCTGACTGATACATTTCATCCACACACATTCCCTTTACATGGTTACAGTTTTTGAAGTCAATTCTTTGGCTGTACAAAATATAAATTTTCTTGGTGGCTAAATTCAAAGTAGTCACCTTGCAGATGAGCTGTGCCAATAATGAAAAGAACTCCAAGTTTTACTCTGTAGAGACACAGCTTACATTTAGAAGATTTCATTGTATTTGTAAGGTTATCACATTCCTTTCACTTTGCTACAACCAAAAAGAAGCCTGTAATTGGGCACAATCACTTCATTTCCACTATAAAAACTATGACAATTTTCAGTCAGCAGTGCATATGATCTCCACATATGCTTCAACAATTAATTAAAATCTCCATCAAACTATCTATTAAAGGCATTCATGTTTGTGAAGATGCTGCTGGAAGTTTCCTAAAATGTCTGTGAAAGGCATTCATGTGTGTAGAAAGGCTATTGGCAGTCTTGAATACTTTGCCACAAAGTTTACAAGGTGCCTGCTGACTGGGGTAATGTCGATCTACAATGTGCCGACGCAGACTGGTGCGACGAAGCACCTTACCACAGATATGACATGCACAATCCTCCATCTCTATTCCTGTTGCTACTGACTGGCCAGGATCTGGAAGATAGAATAAGATTCTGAAACTGACAACACATCAGACGTTATTGAGTACTATGTTAAAAGATGCAGGAAATAACCACGATTCGAAATACACTATATTAATAATTGATAATGATTGGCAGTACAGCACAAAAGCGAGTGCCCAGCTCTCGTCTGAACAGATATAAAAATTGAAACACTGCATCTTGAGTGTTGTTTAATTCATGATGATAGCTCTTCAATATGTAGCAATGACATACTTATCACTATGTAGGACACTATGTTGTGTGATACAGAAAACTATTCCTGCTTCCAACATCACCATGTTGGGCAGAAGTAATTTGATGTTCATACAGATGGAAATATATCATGAATGGTAGAAATTTCAGAGATTTGAGACCAAGAATTGAAAAAAGTAGGGATCCAGATGGAGAATGTGAAGCCCACATGAAGGTATAAACATTGAATCTGCCTAATAATACTGAACAAAAACCATGGAAGATCTGTTACTGCCACTTCCACTTCCTCCATATGCTACTTTGTTCAAATTTAACAAGTTACTTCTCATCGTTCAGCATGACTCAATAAAGGTGACCCCAGATTGAAAATAAGCATTGAACAGCAAATCACAGTGCCTTGTGCACACGTGCATGAGTGAATCCATGTGTGTGTGTTCCTTCACACCCCATACAGATTACATTTTCTGAGCTGTTCAAATTTAGCCTATTTCCTTTGCCTTTGGGAAACAAGCTTATGTGATCACCATATCCTCCTCTACCACCAAGTTTTGAGCTAAGGAATGATTTATATGTAGCCTCCTTTCCTTTCCTTTGGGGAAAAAAATCAGGCTTAAGAGAGCACTATACTGTCTGTGTGTGTCCCACTTTAAGCTTCTGAATCAAACAGCCAACTTTCACAAAACACAGTAAAAACATTAGCCAATAAAGGCAACAATAGGCTCACACTTTTAAATTAATACAATCAGTAACAACATGGCCAACATACAAACTTGTGAGATGTGACTGACAGTGACGTCACGCAAACTAGTTTCCTGAAATTATGTTTGGGGCCAAGAGTCTATCTTGAAAACAACTTCATGTACAGCAGTGACAGTATACATTGAAACAGGCTGTGACAAGTTTGTTCACCTAACTTCCATTACTTAAACTAATGGTACTGTAAACATGTAAATGTGAAAAGGTAACACATGCTGCCTGTACGACTACTCCACTGTTTCGGCAGATGTAGCACGTTGCTTCAGGAGACAGCATTGTACAAGCAAGCTGCAACTCACAGTTAGCTGACAGACTTGCATGCATGATTTCAGGCTTCTGCCGCAAAGCAGAAGAGAACCACGCTGTTCTGTGTTATTGCACAGCAAGTAGTGGTAATTTTTTACCAATGTTTTGGAACAACCTATCGGTCCCATTTTCAAAGGCTGACCACTGGAAGATGGAACCGACAGGTTTTCCCAAAACGTTGGTAAGAAATTACCACTACTTGCTGTGCAATAACCCAGAAGAACACAGTTCTCATCCCTGACAGGATTATAAGCAACAGGAAGGGTGTGTTTTCATATTAATAATCAAAAGTTAAGATTAAAAATCAGCTTTTTATTGATTTTGCAGTATTGCAGCTGTAGTGAAATTAATGTTAAATAGTTATAATTTAAAAATCAAACACAATTATCTCAAAATTGTAATCCTCTGTTACTAGAAAATGTAAGATACACAAGGGCCACATATCTCAACAAACATGCATAAACAACTATTTTCTATTCATACACTCTAAGCAATATTGTGTAGCTTATATGCCAAAATGTGGACAGCTTCTGAAAAGATGATAACATTCAACTTCAGCAAAAAACATGCAACAAAGAAAAGTACATGTTTACAGAATAGAAACTAGAAGTGACAAATTGTGTGAATCAATTTAAAAAAAAAACAATACAGTATTCCATGAAATTAGGAAACCATACGAATCAGCAGTTGAAGAGATGGTTTATTGGAAAATTTTATTTAGATGTACTCAGGAACTATTACAGAAGGACAGCTTAATAAACAGTGTTTAACCAAAGCAGCTGAAATCATATGCCTGGGGAAAGTACAAGAATTCAGTGACCTCAGCCTCATTAGAAACACAATGGTTAGACATATAAATGACATGGCAAGTTTTTCTCTCAC
>Ga0123357_10011250_pt1 | contig 11458 bp, 7 predicted proteins | sample TergutEmb28metaG_FD_89873 | JGI IMG/M metagenome (GOLD analysis project Ga0123357, IMG submission 89873) | Embiratermes neotenicus P4 segment gut microbial communities from Petit-Saut dam, French Guiana - Emb289 P4 | ecosystem: Host-associated > Arthropoda: Insects > Digestive system > Gut ...
CTCTGCACTGTGCACTGTACACACAGTCTCACTCTGCACTGTGCACTGTACACAGTCTCACTCTGCACTGTGCACTGTACACAGTCTCACTCTGCACTGTGCACTGTACACACACCAACAAGGACTGGATAAATATGCAGCCACACGACCGAACCGATTCAGAATGACGTTTTTAACTATCTTAATAATCATAACTTTAGCGAAGCATAACAATAAGCAATAAGGTTTGTTAAACCGAAACATGTAGGAGCATTTTAATGTAAATTTTAATGTAAGTTTTAACAATATTTTCTAGAACAGTCTACTTGTGCATTCAGTTTGATAAATAAAAGATGTGATAAAATCAAGATGCACGGTAAAACTGTGAAAATCTCTTGCTCGAATTCCTAAGCGTTTTCAGGAAAAAATTGTGTGCGAAAGTCAGGGACTGCCTGTAATTATTTTTAGGCTTAAAGGCTTATACGTCACAAAACTATAAAGCTGTATCAATTTTCATCATTATAGTCATTAACTGCGCAAAATTAGGCTTCAGTGATTCTTCCCAAATTTGAAATTCGAGGTTTACACAATGATGTCGATCAAGATTTAAGTTTTCTGGGATCTTTTGCTAAGTCTTTTGGTAAACAGTCACCGGCGTGTAGAAAAATCATAGTGTCTTCACCTTCAGAATTAAGTATGCGTCAATTTCAGTCGAATGCATTGATCACGGTGTAGCAACTGAAGATAAGCCAGGCAAGAGCTCCACCGCTCTATATCAAACTTTGCCTGACGGGCTGACATAAAGAAAAATGAAGATAGGTACTGTACAGATCAGCCAATTTACTATTTGTGGTCGCTTATCATACCGTACCGGCATCTCTGTTAATTTTGTTTTGATATCAATGTACTGTTGCAAGTCTGCATAGATATGTCATATATCATGGAGTCATAAATAATTTTCTAACGCTTTTATTTAGGTATAAACCATATTCAAATATGTGTCAGATGAACGCAGAAGATTTTAATGCGCTGTGGATGAACTGTTTGGAAAAGTGGGAAAATTCTAAGGAAGACAAAATTCGATTTGAGCCTAATGTGAAGTTCTGGTTATATGAAGAAAATAGGACTGCAATTGTATGCTGTTATGGCCCACAGTACAATGACTCACCCGGATATGAAACATGAGGACGGATACACGGTCTATTCGTGAAGCTTCGTTTTATCCGATAACTTAGTGAAAGCAACTTAGAAACTTTCATATAATATAACATTAGATATTAGTGTTTTAAAAAATTTGAAGTAAAAAAGTGGTAAATTTGAAGGTCTATTATTACCGCTTTTTTCAGAGAACGTACAGGGGAGATCTCACTTGGGAGATCTAGGAGTATATGGTAGAATACTGTTAAAGGCAGTTCTCACAATAAGATCAGAGGGTGTGAAATGGTTTCAATGACTGGTACAAATGAGCTCTTTTGAAAATGGCAACGAGATTTTGAGGTTCATGAAGACGGATTTATTGAATCTCATATTTATTGGACCGTGCATATTCTTGATAGTTGAATAAATAGAGACCAACTTGATGTCACTTGCTTTATTATTTCATTATTTAATGCTCAACATGTTTCGGATGTTAATACAACCATCCACAGGAGCTTGCGACTTATTTGTTGAGGTATTTCATGGGTTGTATTGCTCTGGTTCGATGTGTGTTGGTGTTACCAGAGCAATACAACCCATGAAGCACTAGTGCTTCAGCCTGCATACCGATACCACACCACCCCAGCCAAACCACAACGTAACACCAACACACATTGAACTAGAGCAATACAACCCATGAAATAACTCAACAAATAAGTCGCAAGCTCCTGAGGCTGGTTGTATTAACATCCGAAACATGTTGAGCATTAAATAATGAAATAATAAAGTAAGTGACATCAAGTTGGTCTCTCTTTATTCAACGGATTTCTTGATCAACTTATCAGTTTTGAGTTTTCCTAGAATAACTTCTTCTAATGGAACTAGCTTTTTATATTAATGTTTGCAATAAACCTTTACTGAGAGCCCACTGGGCCAATCGAACGTAAACAGACCTAATTATGCAGTCATTTGAACCAGTTCTCTTTGCTCTGTGAGGAAACTGTAACGCTATGTGCCTAATCAACAGACTTTCGACGAATATCTGAAAAGACCTTGTGTCCATGCAAGGGGCCGTGTGTGAGGTATCGCTTCAAGGGGGCCCACGCACACGCCGTCGGCAGTGACGTCATAAGGTGGCTTCACTCTTAAGAGACGAGGAAGGACTTCAGGGTGGAGTGTGATTTCCACTGCCCACACATCTATGAAGGGTACAGCTCCACCCAAAAGTATACATACATCTAGTGACATTATCCTTCCTTCCCATGAAACAAAGTTCGGTCTTGAATAGTGTTAACAGTAAAGGCATTTGAATCAAACTCCTCATTCCAGGACATAAATGATACAAGTACGCTGAAGTGAACATAATAAACGGCCCTGAAATGAACGATACGAATATGCAATTCTGGGTTTACGTATTTCATTACGTCTATTGCAAACGTGGAAGCTGCTGCTAACAACTACATTGGGTACGGAAAACAGTAAAGTGGGGACGCAACGTTTCTTCACAAGTGTTCAGTGTACGTACGACAGGGTGAGAGAGAAACTGGTGATCCCATTTAACAGCCTAACAAGATATTTGAATGGCTAAGTCAATAAAACATGGTAGACCTTTGAAGAGACTTCTGGATACGTGAGACCGGAACGGGTCAACAAGTGGCCCAACTCCATGACAGTTATATGATGATGATGAAGTCAATAAGAAGGTCAAGAGTTTCACCATTCACGAAAACAACGTTTCTGCCTGCTCTGTATTTCCAAGCATGTACACGAATAAATCCAACGACAGTAGATTTGGGTTCGAGTAAATATTACATAAAACGTTCTACTAAAAGGTTCAAGCTCATGGGATGTAATTGTGTCGCTGGGTGCGTCGATACGGCCCTTCGAAAGAGCGTAGTACCGCCTTCTTCAGGTTGAAACCATTGGACTCAGCGTCTTCATCATGCTGACCTGAAGCATCGTCCGGTAGGCAATTGTAAGGCAAAGGGATGGGGAGTAAGGGGGAAGGGGGGTGGCCATGGGAATGACATATTGCACTTCATAGCCGACCTACAGCTCGTGCATCAGACTGAAAAAAACTGAAGAAAATCAGAAGGAATTCCATTTGAATATACCTCCAACAGTGAACACTAGTAAGTATCGAAAGCATCAGGCCCATTTCCCGCTTCCTTAGACCCTTTCTTGATTCAAAATTTTATTTGGAGGCTTTATATTCTTTGTCCGCACTTCCCACGATATCACACACTCTGACTTCAAATACCCGCGGTACGAATTGTGAGGTTCGCAACGTGCCGTTCGTGAAGATTACTGCTGACTTCTGTGATGTGATATTGTGGTGTGGTTGACGTGCAAAGACAGTGCTTTATGTTCAGGTCAAATACCTAGATCATTATTCCACAAATCCGCCCTGAATGTAGTTTTCTCTCAAGCAGTATGGTACACATCTATTCGAATGTACGGCGTCACATACCGAAACAACATCCATTACATATTTAATTACACACACCAACACATGCATATATATAGGATTTCCGGACTAGAGGTATACAAAAATACATGCTTATGTTTTGGTACCCAAAAGCTTTATGCAATTTATGTTTCCAACAGTGTACAGAGTAACTCAAAAAGATTTTTATGCACGTACGTACACTTAAATGTGGGCACCTGTTGTAGCTCGACAGATATCTAAACAATATTCAAGCTCTTGCCACGTGTTTATCAGTATGTGAGGTGTTATAAGCTCAACTGCTTCAATGTTACGTTGTCTCAAATCAGCCAGATCTCGAACTTTTCTCCTGTACACAACGTCCTTAATAAACCCCCATGCAAAAAAGTCTAATGTTGTCAAATCCGGAGATCTAGGGGGTCAGACAGTACGACCTCCTCTTCCGACCCAACATACAGGAAAAGTCTCATCCAGAAATGTGGTAAAATCTCTGCCCACATTGAAGTGTACGGACGTGCATAAAAATATTTTTGAGTTACTCTGTACACTGTTGAAAACATAAATTTCATAAAGCTTTTGGGTACTAAAATATACGCATGTATTTTTGTATACCTCTAGCCCGGACATCCTGTATATATAATTTAAGAAGTCTAAAATTTATATTAAAACATTTAAAACGCTCCTACATGTTTCGAACACACGATCATCCTCAGGGAGTATATGTTGTTCCTTGCAAAAGTTATCATTTAAAGCATTCAGTGCATTACTTCGTTATGTTAACTTTGGTGCTGTGGCAGCATAACTTTAGCAAGGAACAATGTATTCTCCCTCAGGATGATCGTGTGATCGAAACATGTAGGAGCGTTTTAAATGTTTTAATGTGAATTTTAGACTTCTTAAATAATATATATATATATATATGTGCATTTGTTGGTGTGTGTAATTAAACTACAGAATGCACGGTGCAACGATAAAATCATCCTTTACAGTTTATCGAAGGAAGACCGATCATACAAGGTTACTTACTTATTTTTCTGAGTTACGAATGAACGAATAAATGAATGAGTGAATGAAGGAACGAAAGAATAAATAAAGGGTCAAAATAATGAATGAAGCAAGAAATAAATAAAAGAGACAAAAATAAAAACGTTCAATTATGTGGTAACAGATATCGACCAATTATCTCTGCCAATAAAAGTCATAAAATATGACGCGATCCTCAGTGAGTGTCATCGTCACAACTTACTTATTTTTCCACGATGCATCTGATGGTCATTTTCCCAATTCCTTCTTGGTTTATCATTCAACCCCTACCACTTTTGTTTCACTACCAAAATTCTATATACATTGCTTTTCTTCCTCATCACAACCCACTACCCAGCTCTTAATAACCTCCTACCAACACTAGTTCCTATCGCGTCCAGACATTTTTCTGAGCGATATTTTCACACCTTTGAACTATGCGTTAATACTTTCTGAAACTAACACACGTATTATGCCCGCATTAAATAACCATAAAAATTGTAGCTTTGTTTATCCTGAACTTCATGAGCCTGAAGAATATAACGGTTGATTAAGAGTTTAGCAGTTCAATAATACGATGTTGAAGAGAATATGTTCCTCCACAACGTTATCACTTATCTACCGAACTACACGGCGTCACAATGCAGAATATCATAATCGTGATACACGTCTTGAAACATTCACGGCCACTAAATTCAATTACAATTCACGCCGACAGCCGCCCCAGCTGCTTCACGCAAACCAGCGTTTCAGAGAAGCCGCACTGTCCATCGACACGGTTCTGATATATTGATAGCGTCATCCCACATGAATAATTAAAAACGTCAAAAAATTATTTGCATCCTAATGACCCCAAGAGACTCATTTCTATTCACTCATTTACTTACTCCATGGAGCAGAGTCCTTCTTGAGAAGCGAACTGTTTCTGCAGCTAGTCAAGAAATTCCCTGCACTTTATGGAACCCGAAAGTTCATCACCATATTCACAAGTGCCCGCCATCTGTCCCTATCCTGAGCCAAATCCATCCAGTCTCCACCCCCTTCCACTTCCCAAAGACCCATATTAATATTGTCCTCCCATCTACGTCTAGGTCTCACCAATGGTCTCTTTCCCTCAGGTTTCCCCACTAGAACCCTGTGCACACCTCTCCCCTCCTCTATACGTGCCACATGCCCCGCCCATCTCATTCTTCTGGATTTTAACACCCGCACAATATTGGGTAAGGAGTAAAGATCCCTAAGCTCCTCATTATGTAATTTTCTCCATTCCCCTGTTACCTCCTCTTAGAGTTCACTATTTAGTGTATTAAATGAATTTTCACTCATTTAATGCACTAAATAGTTTAATTTCGGGAAAATTTCAAACGACTTAATAGTACATGCAAATTTTAGTTTCGTTATGATTCTCTTACTGAAATAAATTCGTGTAAATATCATAAAATTGTAACACGGCAGAGGAGAGACTACATAATGAGGGGGTTTGATGTTTTTATGTTTTGCTGACAGTGAATCTTAGTATAATCTTAGTAATTAACCAACTTAATGTACAAAATCTTGTTTTATAATAAGTTAATTATATGTCTTTACATGTTTCGAGCGCTATGTGCTCATCATCAGCAGGTCAAAATTGTATTATACAGCATGTGGTATCATAACATCCGATGCGCACCTACGCACCGGATGGCCATCTATAGAGTGTGATGATACCAGAGGCTGTATAATACAATTTTGACCTCCTGATGATGAGCACATAGTGCTCGAAACATGTAGAGGCATATAATAAACTTATTATAAAACAAGATTTTGTACATTAAGTTGGTTAATTACTAAGATTATAATGAGGTCTGTGGACTGTATCCCTCACCAAATATTATTTGGGTGGTCAAATCAAGGACGAGATGGGCGGGGCATGTGGCATGTATGGGAGACAGAAGTGGCGTTGCATAAGCCTACAAGGTTTTGGTAGGTAGATCTGAGGGAATGAGATCACTTGGAATATCTAGGCTTAGCTAGGAGGATAATATTAAAATGGATCTTCATTAAGTAGGATGAAAAGGAATAGACTAGACGTATCTGCCTCAGGATACACAGAGGTTGGGGACACTTGTGAATGCGGTAATGAACCTTCGGTTTCCAGCACATGTGGACAATTTTTGACTTGCTGAGGAACTGTTAGCTTTTCAACAAAGACTGCTCCATAGAGTTTTGGAGTTATAAAATTCCTTCCTACCTGTAATTCCACCCCATTTCTCTGTCAGCCTGTAAAACTTAGAAATTACTCTTATCACACTTGTACAGTCACAACAAATTAGCATAAGCATACTCACTGATATGATTCATTTAAAATATTAAGCTCTTCCTCATGGACCATAAAATTCGTGATACGTATTATATTCCGAGAGTGGGAAACAAAACTACAAGATATCCGAAAGAAACTTGACAGATAATATGTACTTAAATTTCCTAAATTAAAAAAATATTGCAGACAGCCAGTAAAAACAACACCGTGTATAAACGAAGGACTGAAAAAGTACAATCGTAATATTTTCGATTAGATTTCATTACTGTTACCAAAAATGCCGTCCTTATACAAAAATGAATAGGTGTAGAAATTGCATCTTATTGAATAATACAGTTATTTGAAGAGTGTTATATTGTTTTTTATGTAAATAAATAAAATAAAACAATTTTATGTTACTGAATTACATTTACAATTAATGTAATGTTTGTGACATAGGTCTCTCTGAAGATGCTCTGCAGATTCCTAAATCCATTTTCAACGGTACGTTCTTAATGCAAAGGCAGTTGTTGATAAAGTAGTGCCGTTTGTTTCACTGAACTGTACAAGAAGGCTAGCAGATCAGCTTTTTAAGGTGACACACGCCCCCGCTCAGGAGATTTTTAAATAAGATGAAATAAACAAGATGCCCAAAACATGTTTGTGTGTTCGACAATACAACGCATTAGAAAATAAATCGGATTAGAAACTGGAAGAACGTACGTGCAAGAGCGTCACTTAATACGTCATACGCATATTAATATCCTCAGTTTTTTGTGTTTTGCTGACCGTGCATCCCGGTACAACTCTGGACAAATGACCAACTGTATGCACAATTACGTTATATAATAAGTTTATTATTATAATCCTCTACATGTTTCGAGCAACTCTGTGCTCATCATCAGAAGGTCGAATTGTGTTAGCACAGCATCTGGTATAGTGTTCTCTGTAAGTGACCGTCCGGTGTGCAGGTTCTCAACCTGCACACCGGACGGTCACTTACTGAGAGTACTATACCAGATGCTGTATTAATACAATTTGACCTCCTGATGATGAGCACAGCGTTGCTCGAAACATGTAGAGGATTATAATAATAAAAGTTTTATATAGCGTAATTGTGCATCAAGTTGGTCATTTATCCAGAGGATCCTCCTCAGTGCCATGACTCAGGGAGTTATTCGCCAGCTTCTCTTCGCGGAGACCCGGGTTCGATCCAAGGCCAATATCTGTATAGCATGTTGTGGGCATTGTGCAATGAGATAGGTTTTTCTCTGATTACCATTTTTCTCTATCAGCATTTGCTCACCAGTGTTCCTCTTCATACTTCATTTCCCTATCATCAGTGCTGCGTAATCTTTCTCTAAAGGACTTCAACTGCATTCTGCCGTATCAATGTCAAAATTTAAGCGAAGTCAGATACATGATCGATATCAGATTTTAAAAACGGAAGGAAATAAATAATGTTCTTCTATACAATAATAACAAAGACCATTTCAGGGAAAAGGAGGCCGGAATTTGAAGTTACGTGCTGCTATCTTCCACCAACTGCCGGGATTAAGAATATGTGGAGCTTTATCTCCAATCTCCCTATATTCCATGGTGTGGCGTTTAAGCAGAAGGACATTCAGAACGAGGGCAGTTCTCCCTCTACAACCTTTTTAAAGATTTTCTAAATCAAGACCTCTTATTTTGATGTATGTTTGTCCGTGCATCGTTGTACAAGCGTAGAGAAGAAAACCAACTAGACGCTTCTGAATGGTTCATTGCACTTATAAGCTGCTCAACATGTTTCGGGCACTTATATGCCCATCATCAGGAACTCGAGACTATGACAGAAGCTGCTCGAGCAGCTTCCCTCATCCCGGACACATAGCCTACTGCCCTGCACCTGAACGCCGACCACCAGCAACCAAGGCATTACACACCATATACGGTAATAACACAAGTACAGTCCCGAGCTCCTGCTGATGGGCATATAAGTGCCCGAAACTTGTTGAGCAGATTATAAGTGCAATAAACCATTCAGTAGCACCTAGCTAGTTTTCTTCTCTACGCAAGACCTGTCATATTTTCCTCAGATGAACTGCGTTCATATGATGAGCAGAGCGTTTTTAGAACCAATTTATTTACTTAATGGCGATTCTGGATCATAGTAAGGCCCTGAAACGGAATATAGCTTGGTAATAAATTAGATGCTTACTTAACCATTTAATTATTTGTTCTTACGTAACAGTGCAGTCATGTATCGACCGGCGTAGCGGTCAATAATGCCAGGATTGATGAATGGTGGACTGAGAATACTGTAGAAGGATGCGGTTGTGGCCTGAGGTAAGATAATATCCCAGCACTTGGTCTGAGTAACTGGAGAAAATCACGGAATCTAGCACTCAGCATAGGCAGTTTCCGAGCCGAGATTTAAAATCTAAACTTCTCAGAGGGGGGAGGGGGGGGGCCACGGACTGCAATATTCGGTACATAAGATGTAAAGTTAAGGCAGTTCACTGCTTGTGTGGCCCTGAGCCTGATGGAATATGGCTGCTCGGATCTTTGCTAAAATGCATCACTGTTATGGGATAGCGATTGCCTACATGTCGATTCGAGATGGAACTCGAAAATTCCCACACAAGAAGCGGTCTTTACTGAATTTTGTTTTGTTACTACTCATATATTCTGGTGTAGTATTATTTTAGCGGGTTAATATTTGTGTCTATGAGAAATAACGACGTAAAGAATCACATTAGGTGAACGACTGTCCGTTTTATAAGATGTACTCTTCTCATCGCAGATGGTCGTTTTGTTTTATGAGTATGTAGCGAAGTGTTTCTACTGTGTACTGGCTTGGTGAGGATACGAATTGCATCAGGAATAAACAAGACGACTGATGTAGGTATAAACGCAACAATGAGGCGCTTGCGCGTAACTACTTTCCCCTTGGAAAGCAATAAGCGTTAAATGTTGTGAGTGTGGGCATGTAGCCTTAGTTATAAAGCACACAATGCGCATGCGTCGTATTATACTGCCATGTGTGACCCGACTGGCTGTACCATATTTCACCACACGATGTCATAAACGGAACGAGTTCCTGAAAAAACGATATTGAATATAAAAATATGTGTTTTGATTTTATCTATAAGTTTTGTCTAAAACTTCCCTATTCTAAAAACAAAAGAACGAGACATTGTCATACATGCACAAACATCTTTAAGCAAAACAAAATTTATTCTTGTTGAGTTTTAATGAAACTTTAATTCTCTCGAAAGATTTTCGAAAAATACCGAAATATCAGATTTCATGAAAATTCTTCCAGTGGGAGCCGAGATGTTCAATTCGGACGCCAGGCGGACTGATGGACGGGGGCGGACAGACAGACAGACATGACGAAGCTAATAGTCGCTTTTGGCAATTATGCGAACGCGCCCAATTAAAAAGAATGCCAAAGAGAGACGCAAAGCATCGCAACATAGTGACCAGGCTGGTCCTGTTTCCATCTCCCTGATTGTGTGCCCTTGTGAATGCTTGTTCCCCAGGCCAGTGGCCCGCAATGCCCACCTGTCAACCTGCCCGCTGCATGCCCCCCGAAGCTTCAATAAAACAAGCTCCCCCCTTCCACTTCGGCTTGTCCACACTCTAAGCCACTTCTCTTTTCTTCCTGACCACAATTTACCTCCATTAATATCGGCTCCTATCTCTCGACCATCAGAGCTGAAGGAATCTCCGCTCTGTCCAGATCCACAATCTCGCATAGAAGCTGTGACAAAATGACAGGGGTGACCATACCCGCCACTTATGCTATAACCGGTGTGCCTTCCTGGTAGATTACAAATAAAGTCTTATCGGTAATGAAGGGCAATTTATAGTTAGGGAGTATCACGGCTTACTCAGACGGGTTTCTTTTTAAAATAAATTATACTGTCGCAAAGAAATTACAAGGAAGGCGTTGATGTGTCCTCCAGTGGCATAACTCGCATACTAATCTCGTGGAACTCGGCCAATTGGTTCAACCATGCGTAACAACGTTGGTGAAATTCCACCAGCTGGTTCAAAAGCTGCCACACACAGATATGAACAGCGGGGTATTCTCAGTAGCTCTACGTCCTTATTCACAGAAGTATCAAAATGAACGACATGCATCACAGGAGCGTATAATGTGTCGTGGAAAACCAGCAATTAGTGAGAACCACAGAGACAGCATTTGTTACAAAGAAAAATATTTCCCTGTTGTGGTTACTTACTGGCACTTTTTCAACTGCGTAATGTAGAATCTTGAATAATGTGTTAAAGGCACGTTAAGCTACATCTACTTAAAACTCCAAAAGGTTTCCTTGATTTTGAATCACACTTCAGATTTCCAGGTTTCTGGCCTTTGCCCATTGTCTCGTAACACAAAATAACAAACTTTCGGCGAACAGAGTACTCAGACAAAAGGACAGTGAGGCACCCACTAAGTTGAATTTTACAAAACAAAAAAAAAAAACAAAAAAAAAAAACGCTGTTTTCAATAACCGAACAATATCGGCTAATTAATTATCGCTAAATTTGCACCAATAATAAGATTTAGTGAGCGGAAAATAAATAAAATATAAAAAATTTTTACA
>Ga0123357_10011251_pt1 | contig 11457 bp, 11 predicted proteins | sample TergutEmb28metaG_FD_89873 | JGI IMG/M metagenome (GOLD analysis project Ga0123357, IMG submission 89873) | Embiratermes neotenicus P4 segment gut microbial communities from Petit-Saut dam, French Guiana - Emb289 P4 | ecosystem: Host-associated > Arthropoda: Insects > Digestive system > Gut ...
ACTGAATTATACAATTCAATTTTCTTAATAGAAGAATCAGAATTGACATATAAGTATTGATTTACAGGATTTGGATATACTTTAATATCAATAGTTTTAATTGATTCAATATTGGTAGGATTAAACTCTTCGTGAAATTGAAATATAGGAAAATCATCATTTTCAATTGTCCAAATATTATTAAAATCAAAATCTAATGTATTTGATAGCCATTCTTTATTTTTAAAGTTTACCAAGTCTGTTGGTTCTCCATTAAAACCTGTTTTTTTATTTTCTATTGTGGCATCTACAGTTTCTCCATTGATTTGAACAACACTTGAATTAGAAGCGTAATTATTTTCAATATATATAGTTTGACCAGTATAGCCACTAACTAAATATCCAATCTTATATGCTTTTGCAGTACCTATATTTAAATCACAGAGAACATCGCCCACAGAGAAATTATTACTTGATTTCCCCTCATAATAATGCTCTCCTATAATACCTCCAGCATTGCAAAAACTAGGTACATTTGTTTCTCCTTTTGCCTTTATTGTACCTGTATTATAACAATGATTAAATAATTCATGACCTGATCCTGCAATACCGCCTGCAAGGGCTTGTATTTGCCCTGTTGCCACAACATTAACTGTTACATCGCCTGTGTTATAACAATCAGAAACACCATTTGTTGCAAATCCTACTATACCTCCTGCATATTGAGGAGAGCCTGTAGTACCCGCTTCAGTAGATGTACTTCCCATTAATAATACATTTCCTGTGTTAAAACATTGGGTTGCATCAACACCACCTCCAATACCCCCTAAGCTAACAGATGATTTTGAATGATAAGATGTTATATTACCTTCATTATATGATTTTGTTATTGTACAGCCTTCGCCTGCAATTCCACCAAAAGAAGACCACCACCCAGCACCATAACCATCTATTAGTACATTGGCTTTATTGTAACAGTTGATAATGGTTGAATTGGTTGGTATATCATTCCCATTTCCTTTGCCTACAATACATCCAACAAAACATTTTCCTTTGAGAGGAGAATCAATATCATAACTTCCAGAATAAATATAGCCAGAAACACCTAAATTCTTAATAGTTGCATTCAATGTATAGGCAAATAATCCTACATTATTGTATGTATCATAATCTGATACACCTTGCGCCAATGTTATAGGAGGTATGCTTATATCTAAAGCTATTTCGTGATTATTGCCATCAAAGGTTCCTTTAAATGGGTTACTAATGACTTCATAAATACCTTCATGCACCTCTTCATAGGTATATTCGCCAATCATTGAACTAATGCTGTCATTTTCACCAATTAAATCTTGTGTTAACAAGAAATACTTGCCTGCATAATCATTTCCATTATTTACAGCAGTAGCTAATGTTTCCATATCTGCTTTGGAGGAAATCAAATAAGGATTCGTTTGTGATCCGTTGCCACCACTGTAATTTTGCCCAAAGACTACATTATTAGTTAATTCAACTAATAGTGCAATTAAACCTAATACAATTGCCTTTTTCATTTTTCCTTGTTTTTAATCTAATAACAAATCTTTATCATCAGACAATTCAGGATTCCCATTAAGTACTTGTTTAGCGTGATCAATTTGTTGTCTCAAATCTTTCATTTTCTCATCATGCTCTTTTTCCCCTTCCTGTGGAGAAGGTACATCTTTTACTTTCTTTTTCATTTTGTTATTTGTTTGTTGCCTCACCAATCCCCAAAAGAAGCAAGTTATTTAAAAAGAAAAGAGGCATGGGAACTGTTATAATGCTTATTCTACTCAGAAGGCTCTCCTATAAACCCTTAACAACAGAACAAGCAAACAGTCCCATGCCTTTGATATAACAAAAGACATGGAACACTTGCCTATTATCCTTGTTGTTAAAAAAAACTTTAGGAGAATTTTTCTGAGTAAGAATAATATTATAAATGCTTCTTAATTTTACCAATAAGTTGAATTGAAGGTAACGCTTTACCACAATTCAGGAACAAATGTAAAGAATGTTTTTGAATTTTGGACGGGCTTGGCGATAATTGAAAAATTATCTAATTTTGCGAAATATTTTTATAAAATTAATGATATGGATATTGAGAAATTGAACGAAACATTTGGAAAAGATATTGTGAATTCAATTATATACAATGCACAATTATTATGGGGATGGAAGTATTTTTATATTGATTTTCAAAACTATATAATAGATAATTTATCCAATTTAGTTTTTTATTATGGCAATAGATTAAATCTTATGACATCACGATATAATATGAGAAATCTTGATTATGATGAAAGGAAAAAATATCATAATCAAATGAAAGATAGTACAAATAATTACAATTTTCTTCATCAAAAATTAGATGAAGCTAAATCAGGTAATATAAAGGAAGAAGATATGATTCACTATTTTAAAGTATTAAAGAGACGGTTAAATCCGATTATATTAAGTCAATGATATTATTTTCTTCTTTAACTTCATCAAAAAGTTCCTGAAACTCCCAAAAATGATTTTCATCGAATGCCTTTTCTCTACCTTTAGCTTTATAGTAACCTTCTTGTGCCCCACAAAGAACTATATCATTAAACAATGAATTTGACTTTTTATTTTCATTAATACCTTCCTTTATACATCTTTTGATATATTCTCTTTCTGTTTCCATAACACAATATTTCCAATATAAATATTTGAAGATTTAACTTTAGTATAGTATTTATTAACACTAAAAATAGTGTTTTTATGTAGTTTTATTCTTATCTTTGTCCTATAAAACAAAAACAAGATATGTTAGGATTACAATTCAATTCACTATTTGATTTGACAAAAACATTTGATTCAGAGGAAAAATGTCTTGAATATTTGGAAGAATTAAGATGGGGTGAAAAAGGTGTTATTTCTCCTTTTGATCCTGATTCAAAAGTTTATAAGTGTGCTGGAAATAAATACAGATGCAAAAATACAGGGTTTTATTTCAATGTTAAAACAAATACAATGTTTGACTGTACTAAAATTAATTTGCAAAAATGGTTTATGGCGATCTGGTTAATCACTTCTCATAAAAAAGGTATTTCATCTCATCAGTTGGCAAAAGACATTGACATAACACAGAAATCAGCTTGGTTTATGCTTCAGAGAATTAGAAACTGTTTTGATATTGAAAATAACCATACTTTGGATAATGAAGTGGAAGCAGATGAAACATATGTAGGTGGTGCAGAGAAAAATAAACATGCAGATAAAAAAACAAAAGGCACTCAAGGTAGGAGTTGCAAAACAAAAACTCCTGTCTTTGGTATGGTAGAAAGAGAAGGCAAATTAGTAGCTAAGAAAGTTGAAACAACAGGTTCCGAACATTTAACGCCTGAAATTATCAAAACAGTTAAGAAAACAGCCACTTTATTTACAGATGAATGGCTTGCTTATAATAATATCAATAAGTTGTATAATCATTTTGTCATTAAACATAATGAAAAACAGTATGTTAATGGTGACATATATACTAACACGATTGAAGGTTTCTGGAGCTTGTTTAAAAGAGGGATAATTGGAATATATCACTTGGTATCAAAAAAACATTTGCAGAAATACGTAGATGAATTTGTATTCAGATATAATACTCGTACCTTTGCAACAGAAACAGCAAGGCTTGATTATTTCTTAAAGAGCGTGTCAAACAAGTATTTACCCTATAAAACATTGATAGCATAATGGAAGATAGAACATTAAAAGATATAATTAACATAAAAATAGATGGTGAATCTATTACTTGTTTAATAATGCACAGTGGAAACGTTTTCGTAGAAAAAAAGATAGAGAAGTTTTTAAATGCAAATTATGATATGGGCACTGTAATGCATCTGCATACTGTAGAAATACAAGGGATAAATGTATTTCCATTAAAAGGAATTATTAATCATCTGAGATCAAGAATATTAAAAGAGTTGGCAGCTGATGGGATTATACATAAAATTAACAGAGCAATAGATGAAAGGGACAATCCGAAAGAAAGAGAATTGTCTGAATTTGACAGAATGATGCTTAAAGCGGTTAATTATAATCCGAAAGAAAGAGAAAACCAGATATAAAATGGGACTGTATGAAGGCATAAAAGACGTAACAAAGGTCATTCGGCAAGCAGATAAACAAAAGTTATAATGAGTAAGTTTGCCATATTATTTTGTTTTATAAAAAATGATTTGTATATTTGTGATGGGTTTATCAATATGATTACCCTAAAATATATGAATTAGTGTAAATAGGTATATCATTACCTTGTTGAATTTATCCCAATCAACCGCAGCAATTCCTCTACCGCTTCCGCCTCCGGAATGTTTTTCTTTATACACGCTTTACCTTTATATAAACTGACGCGTCCGATTCCTGCGCCCACATAGCCGTAGTCGACGTCCGCCATTTCACCCGGACCGTTAACAATACATCCCATTACGCCGATTTTTAGTCCTTTCAAGTGTGCGGTCGCTTCTTTTATTTTTTTCAGTGTGGTTTGCAAATCAAACAACGTGCGTCCGCAACTCGGACACGAAATGTATTCCGTCTTACTGATGCGGCGACCGGTTGCTTGCAAGATGCCGAAACTGCAGGCTGTAGAAGCTGTTTCAAAAGTATTTTTGAACGCAGATGACGCTGATAACACGGATAAACGCTGATTTATTGTATTATCCGTGAAAATCTGCGTTATCTGCGTCATCTGCGTTCTGTTAACCAAAAATATCCCGTCTGCTAAGCGGTCAAGGAAAAACGAACCGGCGTCGGTAGCCGATTTTATCCGGAAAATGTCCAAGTCTTCTTCATTATACTGTAAATGAATGATTACCGGATTCGTCACGTTTTCCATTGCTAATTGCCGGATAAACGCTTTTTGTTCGTATGTATTATTGCCTTCTGACGATAAAATAATAACGGTTTGCGGTTTCTGCTTCAATAATTCAATCCGGTGATTTGTTAAATCATTGTATGTCAATCGAATAAATTGCAATGGCAAATCACAGGTAATCCATGCTTCCTGTTCTTTTACGGTAAAAAGCGGATAGTGGTTTTCACTCGGAACGTAAGCCGGAAAATCAATGATTACTTTTTGTCCTTCCGGACATTTCAGCGTGATATTTGTTCCTAAATAAACATAATCGGGAACAAAATCAGGATCCACAGAAAAGGATTGCGCTTGGGAATAATCGGAAATGACGAGTGGCGCCACCCCCTGCCCCCTAAAGGGGGAAATCAAGTCCCCTTTAGGGGATTTAGGGGTAACAAGGGATTGCGGGTCACGCCCGCAATGATAATCTTTTTCCCTAACATAATCCAGCAACGCTTTTGCTACCGGAATCTCCGCTTCAGGGTTTTCACTCAGTGAAACGCGAATCGTATCTCCAATGCCTTCCAACAACAAAGTTCCGATGCCGACTGCCGATTTAATTCTTCCGTCTTCGCCGTCTCCAGCTTCCGTAACTCCAAGATGCAAAGGGAAGTTCATACTTTCTCGTTCCATCTGTTGTACCAACAACCGGACGGTTTTCACCATAATTAAAGTGCTTGAGGCTTTTATGGAAATAACCACGTTGGTGAATTTTTCGTCAACACAGATTCGGAGAAATTCCATACAGGATTCGACCATTCCTTCTGGGGTATCTCCGTAACGACTCATAATCCGGTCGGAAAGCGAGCCATGATTTACTCCGATGCGGACAGCAGTCTCATGCGTTCGGCAGATATTTAAAAACGGAACAAAACGTTGACGGATTTTTTCAAGTTCTTTCCGGTATTCTTCTTCCGAATATACTATTGTTTTGAATTTTTTAACAGGGTCAACGAAATTGCCCGGATTGATTCGAACTTTTTCTACGATTTTTGCAGCAGCTTCGGCAGCCTGCGGGTTAAAATGAATATCGGCAACCAAAGGCGTTTGATAGCCGAGCGCTCGCAATCCATCTTTTATAGCTTGTAAATTTTCGGCTTCGCGCACTCCCTGAGCCGTTAAACGAACGTATTCGCCTCCGGCTTCAATGATTCGGATACATTGCCGAATGCTTGCATCGGTATCTAATGTGGAGGTATTCGTCATTGATTGTATCCGGATGGGATAGTCTCCTCCCATCGGAGTGTTGCCGATTTGAACGACTGATGATTTCCTTCGTTTATACATATTTTGGGGATTGCGGGTCAAGCCCGCAATGACAATATTAATTCGTTTTAAATTTGTATTGCACCGATGCCAACTCATTATTAGCCTGAACGATTTTTTCTTTCATCGTTTCCTTATAGCCGGCTAATTTCTCCCTGATTCTTTCGTCTTTTACCGCCAGTATCTGAGCCGCTAAAATGGCAGCGTTCATCGAAGCGTTTATTCCTACCGTAGCTACCGGAATGCCGGGAGGCATCTGGACAATCGCTAATAAGGCGTCTAAACCGTCGAGGCTCGCATTAATCGGTACGCCAATCACCGGAAGCGTAGTCATTGAGGCAATAACTCCCGGCAGATGAGCAGCCATTCCTGCGGCGGCAATGATTACTTCAATTCCTGCGGCTCGTGCGTTTTTAGCAAAATGTTCCACTTCTTGCGGAGTACGATGCGCCGACAAAGCCTGCATTTCGAAAGGAATTTCAAATTCATCGAAAATCTTGGCTGCTTTTTCCATGATGGGCAAATCGGAAGTGCTGCCCATAATAATGCTTACTACCGGTTTCATTATTTTCCTATAAATGTACGGTATTCGCCGCTATTCATTAATCCATTGATTGAATCTACGTTAGAATTTTCTATTTTGATAATCCAACCTTTTCCATAAGGATCGGAATTTATCAATTCAGGATGGTCTTCCAAATCGGGATTCACTTCAGATACTTCGCCTGCAACCGGCATCAACAAGTCGGAAACGGTTTTAACTGCTTCGATTGAACCAAAAACACCGGCTTTGTCGAGCGTTTCACCAACGGTTGGCACATCAACAAAGACAATTTCACCTAATTCGCTTTGAGCGTAATCGGTAATACCAATGTATGCTGCATTACCTTCTACACGAATCCATTCGTGATCGTTCGTGTACTTCAAATTTTCCGGAAAATTCATAATTCATAATTTATAATTCATAATTGACTATATTATCAAGGGATTGCGGGTCAAGCCCGCAATGACAACTTAATTCTAAATTTCTTTACGTAACCGCGCCACCGGAATATTCAACTGTTCCCTGTATTTGGCAACCGTTCTTCGGGCAACGTCATATCCTTTTGTTTTCAATTCTTTTACCAATAAATCATCGGTCAAAGGCTTCGATTTATCTTCTTCTTCGATGCAACTTTTCAGAATAGCCTTAATTTCGCGCGTGGAAATTTCTTCGCCTTCGTCATTCACCATCGCTTCGGAAAAAAAATATTTCAAAGGATATATACCAAAACTTGTTTGCACATATTTGCTGTTACTAACTCTTGAAACAGTGGATTTATCGTAGCCGCAGCGTTCGGAAACATCTTTCAGAATCATCGGTTTCAGGTTCGATTCTTCGCCGGTGAGAAAAAACTCTCGTTGAATTTGCACGATTGCTTCCATCGTTTTCTTTAGGGTTGTATTTCTTTGCTTGATGGCATCGATGAACCATTTTGCCGAATCCACTTTTTGTTTGACAAATTCGAGGGCTTCGATTTTTCCTGAATTTTGCTTTTCTTTTGTGTTTGAATAAATATTAAGCATATCGCGATATTCCTTACTGACATGTAATTCCGGAATATTGTATTCCTGCATGGTGAAAGCCAATTCGCCATTAATTGCTTCAACAAAGAAATCCGGCGTTATCTGGGTCATTTTGGTAACCATATTGCTTTCCCACGTATTCCCCGGTTTAGGATTCAGCAACGTAATCTCTTTGATTATTTCTTTTAATTCATCTTCATTTATATTCAAACTTCGCAAAATTTTGTCGTATTGCTTTTTTGAAAAAGCGTCAAAATAACGATCCAATATCCGGATAGCCCAAGTTCTCACTCTTGTCCGTTCTTTTCTCTTCAACTGAATCAAGAGACATTCCTGCAAATTAGCGGCGCCCACGCCCGGCGGATCCATTTCATGAATGATTTGCCGTACTTCTTGTATTGTCGATATAGGAATTTCCCATCCGTATTGAAACATCAAATCGTCGGAAATCACTTCCGGATCTTGGCGAATATATCCGTTTTCGTCGATATTGCCAATCAAGTATTCCCCGATTTTCATTTTTTCGTCGGACAAACTTTTAAGATGCAACTGATCTAATAAAAAATCTTGAAACGATTCCGACTCGGAGTAGGGAATTTCTTCTCGTGTGTTTTTTTCAGTAGGATAACTTTGGTTCAGTTTATAATCAGGAATATCTTCTTCCGTGCGATAATCGCCCAGCATCATATCTTCTTGGCTGATATTTTCTTCCGGATCAAATTCGGAGAGCTGATCATCTTCTTGTCTTTCAGCTACCGCATCTGCTTGTTCTTCCAATGCAGGATTTTCCTCCAACTCCCGGTTGATTCGGTCTTCAATTTCAAGACCGGTAAGTTCCAGCAGTTTAATTTGCTGAATCTGCAAAGGAGAAAGTTTCTGTTGTTGCTTCTGTGTGAGTTGTTGTTTAATCATCTCTACCCTTCTTTTTGAATCGGGTGCAAATATACTATTTTAGACGCAGCAACACAAATTTTGGGTGAGATTTCGTTAACTAACTTAATCCTATTTCTGCAAATCAAATACTTCCTGCAAATTATCACAAAACAAATCCATGCTCTTATTATTTTTTTGTATTTCTTTCAAAATTCTCTTTTTAGCAAAACTTTTACTTAATTTTTCCATTTTTAAAAATTCATTTTGTTCCAACAGAATTAACCGGTCTTTTGAATTTGAAAATTTTCTATTTAAAATTCTATTAAAGGTTTCTTTGGGCTGAGCAGATTTTGAGGTGCCGGTTTCTCCGTAGAGCGTCATTATCCACGCCTCTATTTCCTCAATACAAATAGCATAAGCAATTTTTTCGGGAAAATCATTTTCCAGCCATTCGTTAATTTTACATATAACATTTCCTCTCAGAGCAGTACAATAATCATTCTGATTTTGATTTTTCACTCTTTGCGGAAAACCGACATCATATCCTTTTTCTCCTCTTTCGGCTGTATCTATTTGAATTACAAGAAAAGCATTTTCATACAAACCTAAAAAAATATCCAAATCATCTCTGTTTTGGCACTTCGATTTTACCAAAGTCCATGAGCTGAATGATTTTTCATCCATTTTAGCCAAATCGGTTTGGTCAAACTCATATTCCGGCAATAAGCAAAAAATTTCAGACTTATCAATATTTAATTTACCTTTTAATATATTGGTAATGACTGCTAAATCGCCACGACCCTCTGCTATGATTGCAACTTTCATATTTCAAAAATCTGTTGGAAGCCCACCGATAAATCCTCGCATCCACAATTCGGATAATTTGTATTTTCCTTCTGTTGCTTGCGGTTTGGTTTTTAATTCTTCGGCTACTGTTCGTCCGGTATTGGTTCGTTTGATAATAAATAATTTCTGGCTTTCATTGTTCAAATCCAATCCATCGAGTACGGCAGGATTGTGCGTCGTAATTAACACCTGCTTATTGTGCTTAACTGCAAGTTCCGTAATAGCTTGCATTAATTTTCTACATAAATAGGGATTTAATGCCGTTTCGATATTGTCTATTGCAAAAAATGCAGGCGTTTTTTCACTGATAAATAAAGCCAGATAAAATAACACATGCAAAGCGCCTTCATTGGCGTTTTCAGCAGAAAACAAATTATTTTTCTTTTGCATGTATTTATCTGTAAAATATAGCTTGGAAGAACTCCTTCCCAATTTATAACCTCCGGCTTGAAAATTGTCGGAAATAATAAAGTCGTCCAACCAATTAATAAAATTACAGGATTTTATTTCATTGATTTGTTCAAGGGTAAATGTTGAAAGTAATACATCCAAATTTTCTCCATATATTCCAAGCGGTTCTTTTTTACTTACGTTGGCAAATCCTCTTAAGGAATTAGTACTTAAATTAAAAATTACAAAATTCGTGAAAAATGGGGATGAGTTTGTATGATTATAGCCCTCATTTTGCCAAAGGGTAAAAATGTCATTTTCGTTTTCTACGAATAAGAATGTTCTGTATTCAGTCTCTTTTGTATATAAACTAATTCTTATTTCTTTTTGGAGGCTCTTATTTATAAATGAATTAAATGTCAGAGTCGGCTTGGCAACACGCACACCTCTATTGAATAAGTCTTCTGTAGTCAATTGATTAGTTTGTGCAGCGCAAGCCATCCCAACAGCTTCTAAAATATTCGATTTCCCTGAACCATTTTCTCCAATAAAAACGTTTACATTCGATAATGGAATTTCCAATTTTTCAATTGATTTATAGTTCGATATAGCTACTTTAGAAATCATATTACAATTCAGTCATTTTATCATTAATTATCTTTTATAACATAAATACAAAAATACAGTATTTTTTTGAAAACAAATCTTTTCTATTTCACCACCTTCACCATCCCCGCCATCGTCTTCGCCTGCGCCGAAGTATCATACATCGCTTCGCATTGAACGGCAGGCAAAGTAAACGAACCGATGTAGGACGCTTGCAGGCGGACTTTAATTACCGTGCGGCTTCCCCGCGGCAAGTCGAAGTAAGTCAATACCCTGTCGTCGCGAATATCCTGATATTTATAGTTGGTAGATGATGGAACACTGCCTTCGGCGCTCGTCATCCGTTCGTTGAAGATTTCCCAACCCGACGGAATGATATAAGTCAGCGCAATATCGGTATAATCGGTCAGCGGATTGGTATTCGTTACTTCAATCTGAGCGATGAAATCTGTACCCTGTTTGAGTTCCGACATATCCACCGCTTTATTACCTGTCAGGTCGGCGTAAAAAACTCTCAACTTCAGATTGTTGCTTATCTCCGGCAACGTATCGATAAGCGGACGGAATTTAGACGCCACATTAACATACAGCACACCTTTGCCTTTGTTAGTCAACGACAGGCTTCCGGCTTCGGTTTGCTTCGGTAATTGCGATTGGTAACCGGCTTTAGCCGATTTGACTTCCGGCTGGCTTTTGCCGTTCAGTTTCCAATCGAAGTCGATGGCTCCCGACAGTTTTTCCGCCAGCCTGCCCATTGCCATCAATGCAAATGCAGTGGATTGCGTGTCGAAATAACTTTGCTGCGACAGTCTTGCCGCCATCTGTTGCGCTTGCTTGAACGCTTGGTCTAAGCGTCCCATCAACACCATGGTTTGTAATATCATCGCTTCGTCGCGGTCGGAAGAGCCGTAAGTATATTGCCAATAATAAGGCTGAACGGTTGTCGCAATATTGAAAATAAGTTCTTCCGCCGCTTTGGTTTTCCCGTCGAGCGCATAAGCGGCTGCCAGACACCAGCGGCTTTGAAC
>Ga0123357_10011253_pt1 | contig 11456 bp, 7 predicted proteins | sample TergutEmb28metaG_FD_89873 | JGI IMG/M metagenome (GOLD analysis project Ga0123357, IMG submission 89873) | Embiratermes neotenicus P4 segment gut microbial communities from Petit-Saut dam, French Guiana - Emb289 P4 | ecosystem: Host-associated > Arthropoda: Insects > Digestive system > Gut ...
TTACACCCGTCCCTCTATTATCCTCATCAAATCACCATACCACAGATTAGTTTTAAAGAAGTTTTTTTATGGAAAAGGGGAATTAAACGAAAAAAAAAAAAAAAAACGGGGGGGGGGGGGGGAGTTTTGAGTAAAAGAATTGGCCATCGTATTATGAACATAATTTGTCGTCCCTTATTTTTAGGTGCGTTCGAAAAATTGTAAAAAAAATAATTGTCAGCTTCATCATGTCTGTCCGTCCGACCGGCCGTCTATATGGAACAACTCGTCTCCCACTGGACGGATTTTTATTAAATTGAATATTACAGCAGTTTTGGTAAATCTGTTAGAAAATTTTCAAGTTACATCAAAATCTGACAAGAATAACGGGTACTCTACACGAAGAGGCCAATATAAATTTTTGATATCTTGCTTAGTTCTTCTTCGAACGAGAAATGATGCAAACAAAATTTGTAGAGAAAATCAAAACACAAATCTTAAGTTCAGTAACTTTTTTTTTTCGAAAATCGCACCGTTCATGGGATAATGAAAAATATTGTATAGCCGGACGGGCCACAGATCTGGCGCCCGCGCTTTGCATGCTGAATACGCAAGGCTACAAACACACACAAACACACACACACACACACACACACACACGCAGAATAAGTAATACTTGTTTTTACACTGCAACAATGGTTGCATGAATGCGCCTCAATGACGTTATACGTACATTGCCTGTCTTGTTGCTATTATGTTTACTGTTGTGATGGCATGTTACAACGACTACACGCCACGAAGTAAAGATGATGTAATATGCGTATTAGTTGGGGAAAATCACAGCAAAACTGTTCATTTCATCGGGAATTTATATTCACATCAGTGAAATTTTCACGAAGCCGGTGTCTTCTAATACTGGTTTACCTTTTCCTTGGTATTCTGCCAAAGGAAAGGTAGAATCACAAAACCCCACCTTCCTCGGCTAGAAGCGTCCTGTTCGCGCCTTTATCAAACTTATAAAACAACGTTCATTAATGTCCCGTTTGCCTTGTCTGACGAAAGACAGCGAGATGTCCGCTCTAGGCGATGGTCTGCTGTTGAACTCACGATCTGGAAGAAACGTTCGAAGTGACGGAGTCGTAGACAAGCATAAACAGCAGGACCTGCCTGCCTTTCGTCTCAACACTTCACTCTTGTATCGCACTTATTTCCCCCTTTTATACTGCCACCAGTCAGGATCAGTTATTTTGACCCTTCGAATACTTAATCTAATCTAAACTGTATTTAAAAATTTGGCCAGCCGTTAAGATAATTAGAAGACCGATACAAAATCCTGGACCCGAGTATACTGAAAATTTCTGATTTTAGCAACTGATGGCTTACTTTAAAAAAAAAAACCACAACAAACACGAAGTTATGACCAGCTACTAATGAATGTATCAGTAAGGACTGAAAAATGTAATAAATGACATGCAATTGTGAGATCTCACAAGCAAGTGTATATTCATGTTTACACTTTTACATTTAGTTTAAACATTTTTATTTAAAAAAACCTGATGATGCTCGAAGGACACCGTAACATGTAGCTTTTCTATAATAAATGTTGTGTTGGGCGGCTGTTTGACAGTGCATTTGCCAAATATTGGTTTTGTTTGACCGTGCATCTTCCTCATAAAATAATGTGAAATGCCAACTTGATGCAGTAAGGTAATTTTATTGATGTATTCTTAGTTCGACATGTTTCGGGTACATACGCATATCATCACTGCCGCTGCGGATGGTGCCGTGCGACTCGCACGGCACCATCCGCAGCGGCTCTCAAGACCACCACACACCCAAAAGCTCGGTGCAGAAAACCGTATGCTGCAACTTAACATGTAATGCTCGTGATGATGGGCGTATGTACCCGAAACATGTCGAACTAAGAATACATCAATAAAATTACCTTACTGCATCAAGTTGGCATTTCACATTATTTTATTGGCTTTGTACTTTGAGAATTAGGTGAAACACAAAAATACACGGTGTGGAGAGAAGGGACAGTCTTTTAACATAAAACAGGTGGAACGTAAAGTGACCAATCAGCATTATAAGGGTTAATTTGAAAACAACACAGATTCTGCCCTTATGGCGAGTATGATATCTCAGTGACAATCGCACACTAAATTAAAATTAATTAAAATATTTTTGCATCTTTATAGCGATAAATCTGATCATGTGCTAACACCAAGTAAAAGAGACATAGCCCTGTATACGGTAGAGGTGCAAACAAACCTCTATGCATTTTTCCTAAACTTACCTTCGTAAGCCATAAATCGAAGCCCAGAATTTGGTTACAGACAATATCAGAATAGAATATCTCGTCATTGGGCTCTACTCGAATTTCCGTGTTTTTATACAGATCTACCGATACAAAAAAAAAATACTATTCAAAATTCTGCAATGTAAGTGGAAAAAGACAATAACAATTTGGGACAGAGGACTGGTAAAAACAGTTCACGTTTTGTCACATCTTGTGTCAAGAAGTACAAAACTGACTATATATTCTGATACATTATAATTTATTACAAGATTTTAACAGTACTGTACTAGTGGGCTGTAAGGTGAATGTGGGCATACCTCACACAGCACATTTCACCATGGCCCCTCCCTTACATGAACAAGGTTGCAGGTTGCGTTAAACAATATCCACTGAATGCTGTAACCAACAACGTGAAGCGGGGAGGGTGGCACAATACTCAAAGGCATTTAATTATTAAAGTTCCAGCAGTGATGTTTGAACAGCTTGCTCCTAGACATTGTTCACTCCCACTTTCGAAACTGATCGTTTCTAACCCGATTACATTACGAGTTCGTGAACAAGAATAATACTCGACGGATCTCCGCATTAATTTATTTCATACTTCTATAACATATACAGCTTGTAATGACGCAGGAAGTCGCCGTGAAAGCAGAAAACTATACCACGTGCTCACTGACGCGCAGGTTATTACTTTGGGATTCCAGAAATCTACTGAAAAATGTCGATATGGGATTTCGTGTTTCAGTGGCTTGGACGGTCTTCGCGGGAACCCCTGACGTGCTCATACTAAAGACTTCTGTTACAAATAGCAATATGGAATAGCTCGATAACCACGCAACTTACTTTCACGTCACGGGCAGCTTCTGTGGACATACATCACTACGCGAACTTTACAGGGAGTAACTCACTGCGAAAATATAGTTCACTGGCCTCGAAAACACGAATTTCACCTATTCATAATAATCCAGTTCCTACCTCACAGGAAACATAATGTCTCTCCATTAATAACAACCACTCAGTTAATGCTGTTCCTTATAAGAAATAAAAAAAAAACCATCAATGCATTCTATAGAACAACAGTCTGTTAATGTTAAAGCAGAAGTACTCGTATCTTCAGAACCTGTACGAGAGTCCTAAACCAAGATATAGTACAGACGATATTTCGGGAACTGTGCCCCCTTCTGAGCATCACAGGAGTGAAACCCTAGACTTACATACAATAAGCGTGGATGTAACGTACATGCATTCTGCAGCCCTGAATTACATGGAAATGAGTCACCAGCTTGTGCAATTTTAATCAGTAAAACTAACCCTGACCACCAATTTTATAGCAGACTGAGTGAACCCGGGAGCTATGCGGAAGATAAGGGGAAAAAGAAAAATCTCAATGAGCCCACCGCTCATCCAGCCCATGGGCATTTCATCTCTTCACTACCCTAGACACCACGACAACCTTCCCCATTCGCGCCCCTGTCCTATCACATGTCCGCTGCAGCGTATCTACGCGTTCAGTCCGATAATTATAATCTGGTCTAACTTTGGATCCTCGCTGTACTGTTTATAGGATTTACCGATTCAATGGTCTTAGTTAGTTGCTTCTCGGTACTACCTGCGACTGCCAATGAAAAATATAATTAATCGTACGCCACATCTCTGAGTCTGGCGCTCGCATCTCACTTGTTTCGGGACCTACAGAACAAAAGCGAGCGATCAACAAAATTACCATCATGTATGTCGGGCTAGCAAATAACTGTATTAAGCGTCACTTCGCAATATCCCTTACCACCTGTTCCAAAACGACCTGTAAAACTATAAGATCGCACGTCAGCGTTTTGATAATACACGTCGGACTGGCGAGAAGTTGCAGTTTCCGTTGTTGGCCCTTGCGAATTTGGCTTACCTTCTACGTTCAAGCAATATATGTAAGGAGCATCGACTGAATCTGAACACGCCGGCACTGGTCTGGTCATTAAACCGCAACTTCGCGATTTTACGCACCTCACAAAGAGAGAGAGAGAGAGAGAGAGAGAGAGAGAGAGAGAGAGAGAGAGAGAAAGGTAAGTTCTCTCTTAAGATTACAACTTTCAAGGAAAGGAAAATACTGTATCCGACTACACTATAAATCACAACAGCATTGTAAATCTCACACATACAGGAATTTTATCCAAGTAGGTTCAACCAAAAGCATGTCTGACCAGTGTTCATCAACGCCGCATACACTTACACGCTTCAAAGTCGTACTTAGTTCCTCCAAGGCGGCGGGAATACATTAAAATAAACATGAACCACACCCTGCCCCTCGAATTTGCTATTCATACTTATCCCCGAGTCTCAAATCACGCAAGATACGCGGGCACGCACGCACACACACACACAAACACCAGGTATGCACAAATTTTCCAAAAATCTAGTAGCTAACTCAAAATTCTAGGCGCTAGAATGGCGATATGCAGGACGTTCCATACTGAGGACCACAAACATAAGGCACCACCACAAAACACTTAGTTGCCCGGGTGACCTGGTGTCCGGGACTTGTGCACCCCTGACACACGCTTACAAAGACACACACACACACACACACACACACACACAACCTCTGCAAGAAACACAGCACCGGTACATAACATAAAATGATTCAACAAATATACTACAGGTAAGAATGCGATGCAGTAGATTCCAGCCTGCAATGCATTACAAATAAAGTGCCCTCCATTCTATCATTAGTGGTACCTACTAAAATCCACGTTTACCAACAACGATAATTGCGCCGGCTGTTCTGTTAATTCTCGTCAGTAATTTCAGGCTAATGACACGGTAGTTAGTACTGCGAAATGGGACAGAGCCATTTCCTGTAGCTTCCACTGCTAGCCATACTATGTCATCATTCCTCCATGACATACTACGTTCTAAACAACACCTCAAATGGATGCAGCGTCGTCACTTAATTCTTGAGCCAACAGTCACACTGTAACTAGTTATGCACCATCAAAGACATCCAGGTAACATGTTTGCCACGTCCACATTTACGATTTTCAGTATCCACTAACTGTCCTAATCTGTGTGTAGGACTTCAAGCTAACAAATGGTTGTGATCCGTCCCTACCGTCCGCAAGTATTCTGGGTTATGAATTTGGAAAGATGAACGTGGCGAAACTATGACATTCGTTCGTCATAGGAAATCTCTCTCTCTCTCTCTCTCTCTATATATATATATATATATATATATATATATAGAAAGCTAAGGCTATTTTACGATTTTAAGTATTCAAACGAATAAGTCATTTAGCACAAAATGGCGGTGATTATGAATTCATGACTGTCAAATAATAATGAAGAATATCTGGTCTATTTGAAGGTACTACAGCGTATTCTGACTAGGGAACCAAAACAAATATTAAATCTCAGAGTCTCTCTGCTGAGATACGAATAGGGGACATTCTGAACATGTTTCAAACATGACAACATGTGGCTTAACGCGTTCGGTGAGGCGAAGTTGAGAGGGAGACTTACTACTTACGGTAGTATTTCATGTACGTGTGACTGACGAGTATCAGGGTGGAAGACCAACAGCTACAGGTCAGCGTCAACAACAACTTAAATTACGAACGCGTAAGAATTCATCGTATCGTGTAGAAACCGAACACATCTCATCAAGCAGCAAACGACAACACATACTCAGATGGACGGACAGTGTTTTTCTATGAAGAAAATGATAAATGACTTAACAAAATTCCACTGCATCAAACATCGTGAACTTCCATACATCGTAAGGAATACTCACAGAACAAAGAAAATCGTTCAAACTAAACTGGAAACGAAACTAACCATCAAAAAAGACCCGCACTCGAAGTTTTACCCAGCTTCGTTCGTCATACTTTCTTTATTGGGAAAGCAAAAGTTAACGTCTTATTGGGGTATCGTTTTCGGTCATGGAATGATTGCTCTATCTTATCAGAATGTGACGTCCGTCCCCGGAATCTTTATGGAAGCGTAACATTAGATTTGAGAAAAGAAACGGAATCATAAGCCACACAAACACTTCATCATCCAACTAATGCACAATATATAAATATGTAGATACAATTAAATTATAAAATATTTAAAAGTGCTCCAGCATGTTTCGGATCACACAGGATCCATCAACAGGGAGCCTTGTACAGTGTTTGGCTAAAAATTACAAGAATGATTCCATCGTGTCCGTTGACATGGACAAGGTCGGTGTTATGGCAGCATATTCTGACCCGTTGCGCGCGTGTGTAGTTCACGGTATATGAAGGCACTGCCTTATGGAATGCTCAATGCCATAACACCGACCTTGTCCATGTCAACGGACACAGTGTAATCATTCTTGTAATTTTTAGCCAAGCACTGTACAAGGCTCCCTGATGATGGATTCTGTGTGATCCGAAACATGTTGCAGCACTTTTAAATATTTTATAATTTTAATTGTATCTACATATTATATATTGTGCATTAGTTGGATAATAAAGTGTTTGATTATCATTGACGCACGGTGCAAACATGAAGATTCATAAGCCACAGTTTACGTTAATATGTACACCTTATTCTATTTCAAAATTTACCACGTACTGTTAATACACATGAACATTCAGAATACATGAGGATGCAAAATCACACAGAACGCATTTGGAAAGACTGTACTTCCGAAAATGGCACGTCTCTCCACTACCACCGAAATTCGCATGTAAGAGAGTAACGGTGATCATAAATTTTACAACAAAATTGTACTCACTGAAGTGATGAACTCGTACACTTTTAACATTACAAATTTTGATCCAACCCCACTCAAAATCCATCATCATGTTTTGATTATTACTAATATAAATGATGTCAGAAGCAAGCAGTTTATGATTCTGATTTTTGACACCAGACTTGTTGCGATATGTTACAAATTCCCCTTTTCGTGCGTGATATTGGCTATACTCGGTATGCAAATGCGGGAACCAAATGGCGCGTGTAGCGACTTTTAACATTAACGTCCATCCGATCAGCACAGAGCCATTGATTGCCATCAGTACGCAGGAAACCTTTTACACCTATGCCACTGAGTGCTGGATAGACGCGCAGCCATTCTATCAACACGGAACCAAACGTGACTGCAATGTTTATGCGGACGAGACCCAAAGCTGTCACATGCAATGCAACAGATCTTCTGGTTTCTCTCGCTGTTTGGGAAGGTAATTTTGTCAAAAAGGAAGTCCTGAACATCATATAGGTCTACATAAGCAAATTCAGCCCACGGGTGGTTTATGATATTCGGTATGATGATTATAATTATCATAAATTCCCTTTAAAATGGGGAAGCAATACTTCGTTGAACAGGCCTGTCATACGGAAAATAAATAATAAGAAGCCAGACTTCACGCCACAAATAACGAAGAAAGGAAAAGGAAGAAAGAAACAGAGAGAGAGAGAGAGAGAGAGAGAGAGAGAAAAAAATAAACTCCCAACGAATCTGCCCATCCCATACAAACGGCAATACAAAACAACAATAAAACTACAACTGATGTACTCAGTTCCGCAGTACACAAAATTTTACCAAGCAGTTTTTCGTTTTCAAAATGTCCATACGTCTTCGCGGTATATGGGTATACGTAATTTCATTAACGCCCAAAACAGAATTAGGGCCTTCCCTGCGCTAGTTTCACGATAGGCATATATGACGAATACCATTACATGCACATCCCACACTAAATTCCATCAAAATCGTGCAAAAAATGTGGAAATTGAGGGCATAAAAGCATGTTCTTCCCTAAATGAAGACGACTGCGCCGATTTGCACGAAATTCCCAGTTACTCAATACCTTACCGTGGACACTTCGTGCACCAATTTTATTCTTATCGGACTAACATGTGGAAAGCGGGGTAAAAGTTCATTTACGCCCTTACGTGCAGCATGTCTTTCACAAAGTCAAATTTCACATAACACCTAATTACTCACTGCCATTACGTACAGACCTTATAAACCGATCTTCAACCAAATCGGCCACAAAATACGGACAGCATGGGTAAAATCCATTTACACCCTTAAGTTACGCACGACTGTAACTGAGCCTGCTCTCTCGACTACCGTATTAGGGGCGACGACATGTCTGTTGCATTTTAGATTTTTCGTCAAACGCATTTTGTATGTTAATTCTTACAGTGTTCTATCTGCACTTCCACGTCAGCACTAAGAGTACACAAGAGTCTCCAAATTATTTTTGCAATGGACCCAGACAAGTCTTAAACCGGCCACGGTTATTATACAACGCATTTATAACAAACGCCACTAGACGAGACTTAAGAAACTGTGTACAATACGTCTGCTTTCGCCTGCAGTCCACTTGTTCGTCCTTGGCCGCTTTCAGACGGCGTGCACACGGGCATCGGCGAGACCTAGAATTACATTATCAAGTTCAACCTTTTATGCAACGTGGATGTACCAGCAGCAGCTGTCCCTTTCCTTAAAAACTAAGTATTTACAAGGTAATGACTCCACAATTTTTTCATTTGTATACGAGTATGCCTTTGAGTAACTCCCTGACAAAGCTCATAGAATGAACACTGCCCGCCTGCCTTCAGTATGTTCATCTTCGTAAGTGGGACTTAGTATCAGAGTTGTGCAGGATTAAATTACCTGATCAATTTAATTTCGATTTGCAGAATTTCAGTATTATACAGGATGGACCACGAAAAAGTAGCCCGCCTTCCGTTTTGCACGTATCCTTGTGATATTCTCTCTGGCGTTAGTATGTATATTGCGTAGAGTGTTTGAACAGTTAGCAGTCGTGCTGCCACCTTGTTGAGGTATACGAATCAAATCCGCCCACGATACAGGAAGTGTAGGACAATATCAGCCACGCAGTTGCGGCCATCAAAATCACTACGTTACATCGGGTATACTTTAACATGATTAGACGTGCACAGCTGTGTATTGATGCAGGGGGTAACCACTTTCAACACCTTCTATGATGGTACATCCTTTCAGCATTTGGCTACTGTATTAATTTCTGTATTTACGCTATGCTACGGACCCAAGCTACTTTTTCGTGGCCCATTCTGTATTAGTATGCGCTGCAGTGTGTTTGATCGGTACCGCAACTTTTGGGGGAGAAATGTTTCCTACCCTGAAGAAGTGGCATCAAGTACCCCCGAGACATTCGTGTTTATGTACCAAAGCTACGTTACGCTACATTCCAATACTCACTGCCATGAAATCCTCAAATATAAATTCACTATTAATCTCTACATGACAGGTCCCAAAGAACTGTGACATCTCCCAAAAAAGGATTAGTCGTACATCTTCAACACATGGTGCACTGCAGCGTTGCGATCCTATGAATGCAGAGTTCCATGTTTGCTACAGTAGATTTATTTTTCAATGCCTGACAGCCCTAGTGGACCCTGGCCTCCTCACTGTGGAGATTTATAGATCGCACAAAACGACGCACCACAGTCAGTAGGAATCCTCTGGGCAAGTGATCGGCCCGTGCCAGAGACGTCTACCTGGAAATACACAACAATCACAAGACACAGACATCCATGCCCCCGGCAGCATTCAAACCCGCAATCTCCGCAAGCGAGCGGCCCCAGACCCACGCCTTAGGTCACACGGCCACTGGAATCGGCACAGTGGATCAGATGTATAAAATAAATATGTGTGTACGATAACATAAAAATCACTATTTGACGAAGAATCTAAACAAACAAAAAAAATGGAAATTATGTAGACTTAAACGCACTAGGATAGGTCACCCCACTTCTTATTCGAGTGTGATATATGTTAACAGAAGATACGCAACTTCGCAAACAGAACACTCTTTTATGCCCGCCATTCGATATTTGCACAAAAGCTGCAGAACTGTTCGGCAATAAATTACAACTTGTTTAAAAAAGGCGTCTATGCCGTAAGAAAATATACGCCATTACCTAAAGGTTTTCACCTACACTAATGGGCGTTCATGTGCACACACAGCCACGCACATCCTGATTAAAAAAACAAAAAGGTAATCAATGCAATTAGACTCACGGAGCGTGTAACACTTCCTCGTGCGGCCGATTACTGCGCTAATCGAAAGCAGTCTACTATCAACAGTGGGAAAAGAGATGTGGTATACAGAAATGCCTACTTGGAACGGCTGTTTGAAAAATATCTTGCGTGATATGCGTTCCTGTCTCTCCGAAAAGCAGCAAGTCTCCAAATTTGCAACCTACGCAGATCCACGGCACGGTTTCGACTTCCACATGAGAGGAAACATAAGTATCCTTCCCACTTCGTATCATCATTCATCACTCGATACTCAAGACAATAACAGTTCTTCATAAGGCTTAATCGTAAAGATTTCACAACACAAACGGACAGACGCAATATACAGGAAAACAATTAGTCGGCTCAGCCCAGCACTCTTAAGCGGATTAAAAGCCAGTAATAAGGCACCAGAAGAAGGTATACAGACGAGAAATCAGTACAACAGTCTCCTGTTACAAGTACAAGTACATGTACAAGTATGAAGAAGTGTATATCCCACAATGCCCCAACATGGCGGCTCACGACTATGCATTTTTTTTTTTTTTTGCATTTTAGAGGCCGCGGTTCATTTCGTGGTTCATCTGTCTGATACGCTGTTGTGACACCACCTGATTGGCCTATAATTATCAGTATTACCATACTCAAAATCCACAAAAGTAAACTACCAGCTGTATGGACCATCTGTCAATTTCGTATGTTCTTCATGCGTAGCATGCGAAGTGAACCATAATGGCAAGACCCGTGTATGTCCGTCCCGCATAATTTACATTCTCTTCTCACGCACTTGTTAGATTCTGATCAAATGCGGTATGTGAGGTCTTTAACAGAAGAATGAAGTTAAAACAGAGCTTAAAAACAGAGTTCATCGTGCCAAACACATGGGTGTTGTAATAATTCATCACACGCTTTGGACATGGTGCATATTTCACGAACTACAATGGAAGGATGCAGAGTCGCCTCGGACACTGTAACTGCACCGTCTACTCGGCGACAGCAAGCTTCAAATGAGTACGGAGAAAGCAGTCACGCGCGCGCACGCACGCATCACATCAAGCAGGCTTTCCTGTTCCACCACACGCACACCCAAAAACTACCAAAATTACAAACAACGGTCACAGAAAAAAAAAAAAAACGTGCGGGGAA
>Ga0123357_10011254_pt1 | contig 11456 bp, 7 predicted proteins | sample TergutEmb28metaG_FD_89873 | JGI IMG/M metagenome (GOLD analysis project Ga0123357, IMG submission 89873) | Embiratermes neotenicus P4 segment gut microbial communities from Petit-Saut dam, French Guiana - Emb289 P4 | ecosystem: Host-associated > Arthropoda: Insects > Digestive system > Gut ...
AATCTTAAAAGGCGAGATCCTTCCCTTCCCTTCCCTTCCCTTTACGCAATGACCCCATAATCGTGATAACCCCTTAAATCTTGCGGCATAAGAGGATAAAAACATTCTTTTGTGTGACTACCAAACCAAAGAAATGTACTGCAAGAGATAAAGTTTTAACTGCACCGCTCGAAACATAAAAATTTTTCGTTCTTTCTGTTGTGTATAAACATATCTATATATCTTACTGGTTACCAAACACACACACACACACACACATACACAAACACATCACCTCACACCATCTGCTTCAGTATTAAAAATCTCAGCTTTAATCACGAAGTGTGTTCTGGGTTTCATATTATTCTCAGAATAATCCTGGAGCACCCTTACTTCGCAAAACAGCACTAGCAATTCGTTCTTGGTAACGGAACAATCACGTGTTTTCGGCATGGCAGGAAATTAAATCTAAATTTTATTTATGTAAACTCCGTGCTTCAAAATTATCAGTACAGATAGTTGTGAAATTAGTTTTAATCTTAATGTTTTTAAAATTGGTATATACTCCCTGAAGATGGCATGATTATGTGGAAACATGGTAGAGTTATGTGACTATTGCATCACATATTGTAAGTGTGTTAGTTGGAACTTCGATGAAAATAATGATTCAAATGCAAGAAACAAATAATTGAAAAAAGCTGGTGGTATATGGGTATAGTTTTTCAAGTTTCCAATATTCTTCTCAAAACCAAATGCACTATTCTCAGGTACTGGTGGCTCAGCGCTGTGACTACCTCCATCAGCATTTACACCACGCTGGATCGGAAGCACGACCGCAGCAGACTAGGCGCTGCTTCGCTAGCCACCACGATCGCTGAACCCAAGGCTAGGCCATATTTTCTTACTGGGATATGTAAAGGACTCTTTCTACTGCCTCTGCAACAGGAACCACCTGAGCTGTGAAGAAGGATCATCGCTGCCATCGTGGAAATCGATGGTGACGTGCTGCAGCGGATATGGGCGGAAACGGATTATCGGCTTGACATCTGCCCTGATACAAAGGGCGGACACATACAGCACTTATGTGGTATGCAAAAAAAAAAATAAAAAACTTGGACAGTTTCTCCGTCCATCTGAAGGTGGTATGTTACAAACCTTTCCGCCGTTTAAGTGTACAGATTTTCTGAATTATAAATAACCCTGTATCACCACCTTATGTGATTTGTCTTGTAAAATATTGGATGGACAGAATTCTATAGGAGTTGTTAACACATTTTCGTGAAGAAAATATTGTGTCTAAAACAAAAAACATAAGTTATTTTACAAAAGGAGAAATGAATGATATTGACAGAATTCAAATAAATGTAACGTTGTGATAACCATTACACACACACACACCAAAGAAGCAGCAAAAATTTCGAACTCCCGCACCGTATTTGAGACAGATATTGTCTCTTATGTCGCAGCATGTCTGTACTATATATCCCAGTGTAAGATCTAAAACTTTTCAAGAGGTCCAGGATATGGACAGGTAGAGGGCACTTGTGAATGCGGTAATGAACCTTCGGGTTCCATAAAATGCGGTGAATTTCTTGACTAGCTGAAAACAGGTTAGCTTCTCAAGAAGTACTCTGCTCCATGGAATAAGAAAGTAAGTAAATACGTAATACATGAACCAGGAACAACATAAGATATTTCTCACACGTCTTGTAAACACTCACTTGTATTTAATAATTAATTGTCTGGGCACATAGAATGCACAGGCTCGAATGGATCCTTCACGTACTCACAACTTGATAACAAAACAGAACAAACTGGCGCTGTAGGTTCAGGTTGTGGCCTTCTGCTTTATGGCACTGTGTAGCCTTCTATGCGCCTACTAATGATTCTGAGAAACATTCTAATTCCATCTTCAATATGGCGAGAGTGCCTAATATTTCAAGAAAGGTAGACAATCAGGATCGCGGTAGGGCGAGAGGGGGTTAAAAAAACTTTCCCAACCAATACAAACAGTGAATAATGAAAGTATTTAAATACAATTTTGGGGGCCACAATATGTACACAGGCTACACTGAAGAGTGAAAATGGCGAGTTATTTAGGGCTACAGTAGGTTTCAAGACCAAACTGCAAGACAAATAAGACTTCGATACGTTACGTGTGAGAGGACCACTTACATCAAACGGTAAATGTGGGAAATTATAGTGGAAGGAAAAGCATTATATGTAATAGTATAAACAACCAACTAGATGCAACTATAGCAATTTATTAGCAAATTCAATCAGCTCAACCTGTTTCGGGCGATAATTTCGCCCATCCTCAGGAGCACTAGACTGTGTTTACAGCTTGTGGTATAATGTATCGAAGAAATTGCCTGCTGGTGCCAACCTTGTCACCAGCAGGCAATTTCTTCAGTGCATTATACCACAAGCTGTAAACACAGTCTAGTGCTCCTGAAGATGGGCGAAATTATCGCCCGAAACATGTTGAGTTGCTTGAATTTGCTAATAAATTGCTATTGTTGCATATAGTTCGTTGTTTGTACTATTGTATCAGAGATGCACGGCCACACAAACATCAGCATTAAATGTGTCACAAACACGAAAAAATAAATTGCAAATTTCGAAATAAGGTCTACAAAACAATGAATAAATAAATAAATAAATAAGAATTTGCTTTAAAACGTGTGCGCAAATAACTTCTTTTACAAGGAAATCCGTAGCTGACAGCTGTTTATTTCGAAAACTTAATTTTCAAACCAAAGTGTGTCAATTCGAAGTCAGAAAAGTTTTACTCGTCACACCCGCCAATGTTGTGGGCGAACAAAGAAAGATTGAACAGTTTCGTAAACAGCTTTGTCCTCAGGGGAATTAATGAATGATTCAAGGTCACGTTCGTCTCCGTCTTCTTCCTTCCGACTACTGCCGCCGCCATCATGTACCGCCACATGTGACAAAATCATTTTCTCCAGATGCGCAAGAACTGAAGTTTAAACTCTTCTCAGTAACTAGCCATACCTAGTCCTCGTAGAAGAAATAATAGTAGATAATGCACAAGTTTTACTTTCCAAATATGTGACTATGTCGCGTTAGACAGGCATAATTACAAAATTTTCCTTCCTTGCACACAAATGGAGATGTCCAGTGCCCCTGAAAACTGCGCGAAAATTGTTCTGGTCATCTAAATTTTTTCATTTGCGTGGCGTTTGACGTTTTTAGAACAACACAGTTTAAATAATTTTCCAAACATGATTGAACGAAAACCAAATAATATAATAAAAATAAATCACACAATATTTAATTGTTAAACTCAAGGGGAAACGAACAACACAAGAAGCATTTTTACACTAACAAGGAGACAGCATAGTTTACAGGGTTGCCGTCTTAAAATTAACCCCCTCCCCCTCCCCCCTTCCCCTACATATGTTGTCAACAAATAACACTTCACCGAAACCTGCAGACAGTTCGTTAGTTAACTGTAATTATCGGTTTATACAAATCACCACTATTGTACATTCATAATCATCACATTACGTACATTCGCTTCATTTTTCTCAGAAACGATCATTTTGAGGAAAATGTGAGTCATGATAAAGACTTTTTAACATATACTGAGAGACAATAGCACTTCGCAGAACCATACTTCCTCTACAATTATACATTGTTTATATGGGCCATTTTTGAGGATGAGAACAAGCGAAAAATACATGCAGGGTAGCAAATCATGCAAAAATGAGAGTAGAGACTTCATAGTAATACAGCGTTTGGGTACGTGAAAAGTTTTACACTATGTAATGCATATTTTGGCCGGTCCCAATGGCCGCGCTGTCTAAGGCGTAGGCCTGCGGCCGTTCGCCCGCTGAGATTGTAGTTTCGAAACCCACTGGGGGCATGGATGTCTGTCGTGTGTATTGTGTGTTGTCAGGTAGAGGTCTCTGCGAAAGCTGATCGCTCCTCGAGAGGAGTCCTATCGACTGTGGTGCGTCGTTGTGTGTGATCTAGAAACCTCGTGAATGTGGAGGCTCTGACCCATTGGGGGCTGTTGCGTCAAAAAAGAAATGCATACTTTGATACTCACAGCCAGAGTTCCTGAATGCCCAGTGAGTGCAGCACTGTTGGCAGTGAGGGTAAACTGTGACATAGTGACATATCAATCCGAGGGTAGTACAGGGCGAACACGAGACACATTTCCTCGCGTGTCGTCAGACCACCCAGGGTGATGGTGCTACGTTCTTCGCTGTTGTATACACACTGGGCTATCAGGTGGTCACCCTGCAGAGAAATAACGCTGTGACCATCTAGTCACAAAGCAGAGAAACACAGAATACTGTAATCAAGAAGTCACACTGCAAAGTGTGTTGAGGTGGTCACTCTGTAAAAAAAAAAAACTGAACTTGCAGTCAAGTCGTCACACCACACAGACACACAGAACAGTGTGATAAAATCTTCACATTGCAGAGAGACAAGGAACACTGCGATCGGTTGTTTGTGGTGCAGATAACACTGCAATCAGGTAGGAGGGATAATCTGGTTGGAATGCAAAGAAACAGAGAACACGTCCAACAGATGACCCAGCCTCCAGAGAAAGAGAGAACACTGCGAAAATTTCTTATCCTGCACAGAATCAGAACGAAACATTGCAACAGACAGTCTGAAATTTATTTCAGAAATAATTCTCTACAGGAACAAGTTAGAGAAGTCATAATATGAAGGGGTACATATAAGATTAGTGTTATAAATGTACGCGATATGGTAAATGGCCATCATTTATTGTTCTGAAAAATGAGATTGGAGAAATAAGGCTCCGTAAGTGTTATAAAAGTTTGTTAGTTTCGTACATGTGAAAAAAAGACGAGATTTTTCTAAGCAGACTTCAGCAATGAAGACAGTATGTATCATCGCTTGGCTAGACTTACTGAGGAGTACTGCATACAAGACACAGTTCCGAAATCAGATAAAAAATGAAATATTGCACCCTCTAGTTACATCAACTGAAGCAATATATTTTAAGGAACCATAAATCGTATGAACTTACCGGACGAACAGTTACTGGATTTTGCAAGCGCCGATATCCTTGACAGCCGTAGTCATAATTGTTATCCTCTGAAATCGGTGGAAATTCATTGCCACGTCTGATATGGCGGAGTCGAACTTTTCGACCTGAAGATAAAAATCAAATTTTTATAGTTGATGGACAAATAATATTATGCCTAATGTATTTAAAGGAACAGAATGGGGCCGAGTTGTTCTGCAGGAAAACAGAACCCTTTCGTGTAATTGTACCAGACTGCATGATGTTAGGTCATAGAAGGCACAAATTTGCATTCATCAATATGAGATTTTCACAATGCACAACTATTAGAAAACATAGAAAACACATTATTAGAAAACATATACTGGATAAATTGTATGGCCAAATTTCATGCTGAACTTATTGCTTAACAGTTGGAACTTGGAGAGGTTAAACATACGCATAAAGCTAAGAGCAGTAATTATCCCTGTCCAGGCCATGAAGACACGTAGAGGAGCAGGGGCATAGCTTCACTCATTCTTAAACTGGTCACTGGATAGATGTGAGTGGTCAAATTGACACTCTTCTCCCTGCATAAAAGCCCGGCATCCATTGAATATGAGACTTGGTGTGTCCAGAGCAGATCAGAGTGTTTGTTACCGGAACTCGAACCCCAGACGGTGTAGCTCGTAGCCAATTGTCTGTACCTACTGCATTGTCCCAGCTTCTTTACCCGTACGTATGTGTAGTAGTGGGAAACGTAACGGAGCTACAAATTAACTGCCATAGAACTCACGCCATCCGTTTATTGCCAAACACCCAGGCAAATAATTCCTTAGTCTACAACTAAGCTTGCCCAAAGGAGGAGCATTTAAATTAATGGAGTGGATGAGACGGCATATCCACTTTGAAAGAAAATTCTGAGTTAATTAACATAGCAGTGCTCCTAACGTGCACGTCGAAGTCGCCTACAACATTTCCTGGAGCTGTTGAGAAATTATCCTTCCGCTAAACCTCAACCTTTTGGCGACGGAATTTTTTTTTTTAATTTTAGCACACCCCGTACATAAAATGTGAATAATACAGGAAGCAAATATGTTAGATTTATGAAACAAACTGAATTTTGAAGAGGAGAAAACGGAGAGTATATACCGTGTTTAAAATATTTAGTACCTATATTTGTTGAGTAAATATATAAAATGCAACGTTCAGAAGTTAGCGGTGCGGTACGACCACTATAGCCGTCGTTAGGTGTCAAAGGGTTAAACTAAGCTGTCAGGATAATACATTAGGGAAGGTTATGACAGGTTTCTGGTTTTCACTGTCCTATTTTAGGTGCGTGTTTGTGTATATGTTACAGGTATATCGAAACCTACTGAATGTCGGAGAGCTAACCCAGTATTGTGATAACGCTAAGGGCTGGACGACGGAGAAAACAGGGTTCAATTCGCGAGAGAAGTAAGGTGGAACTCTTGAAACGGTAGCCACCGCGAAACAGGACACCTTTAATATCCAACAGGTGAAGAGCAAGAGGTCCTCAAAAGGGCATACACAAGACCGGTAATGTACATAGGCCTATAACGTAATAATGATGCACGTTCGTGCAACGATTGTTGTTGTGGAAAAACAATAATTATTTTATATTCTGAATTATGTTTGTAGCCTTAGTTATCCAGGATGCAATGCGCCATATTGTCATATGTGGCCTGTCTGACTCTACAACATTTTTCCACATTGCCTCATAAACGTAACGATTTTGGAAAAATAAAATTATTGCGTATAAAAAGTGTATTTTGATTTTTTCTGCCACTCTTATATGAAACATATCTCACTGTAAGAAGAAATGAGAGAGCTATGATCAAAAATGCATATTGGGCTTCATGTAAAGTTCTTACTGCTGTTGTAAGATTTGAATGAAACTGTAATTTTCTAAAACTAATCAAATACCAAATTTCATGAAAATCGGTTCGGTGGGAGGCGAGTTGTTCCATATGACTTACGGACGGACCTACATGACGAAGCTATAGTCGCTTCTCGTAATTCTGTGAACGCGCCTAAAGAAGGATGTTATTAAAAACTATTCAATGTCTCTCTCTCCCATTGGTCCGCCCTGGACACCGCCTTCTCATTATCATCACCATCTCTGATTGGTCATTCATACAAATTTAGTAGTAACCAATTTCATGTTTGTCTACATGTAAAATAACCACTGCCACCGGGTAACAACCCAATTGCAGTAAATAAATAATATTATATCATCAGTGACCCATATACCTGCTTATCGCACATGATATCCAAATTCCCAAATGGCTTTGTTCCACCCTGATTAGAAGGGCAGTATTTTCCTAGGAAACACTAATAACCGCCAACAGGTAGACCTATCACCACCAAGCTGTCCAGTGTTTGGGCCTGTAACTCTTACAGTGACTGAGATGGGTCATCTGTTTTTATGTTTCCTGCACTGTGCATCGTGACATAATTATGCGACATGTACTGACGAAATGAACACTTTTAAAATTAATATTTTAATTCAGTTTTTCAATTTCTGACATCTTCTACACGTTTCGAAGCTCATGGGTTCATCCTCAGGAAGGCAGTTGTAAACACAATTTGTGTATGGTAAGTTCTTCATGCATTTATGTAAGCAGTCTAACAGGTGGAAAAGGACACACACTTCCATCTGCTAGACGTCTTACACCAATGCATGTAAACACACCGTACAAAAACTGCGCTTACATCGGTCTTCCTGAGGATGAACCAATGAAGTTCGAAACATGCAGAAGACGTCAGAATTTGAAATAATTGAAAGTATTAATTTGAAAAGTGTGCATTTCGTCGGTTCATGTCGCATAATGGGCCATCTTTACTGTGTTCCAAAAGAGAAAGTTTTTTGATTATCTGTGTGACTAACAGCTTCTAAATAATAACCTATTTCATATGGACGTTTGGTGCATTTCCCACATCCCATGTAACAGCGAGTTAACAAATTAACTCCATGCATTAGAGACACCCTTCAGCAGTTAGAGTTGCAAACATGTTCCTTAAATTTACGGCATTTGTATAAAGCAAAATTTTATTATCGTGTTTACAATAAAAAGCCAATGGGCCCAATTCTGAGACAGAGAAATTCTGTCCAAACTGCCCCCCCCCCCAATTACATTTCTTGAAGTTCAATTCTAATTCTATTCTCTTACAAAAACCTTGGTCTAGCCAGTGGTCTCTTTCCTTCACGTTAAGAAAGAATTTCCTGACAGTAAGTGGCACTCGTTGAAATATAGGCCGTTAATTACAACAAAACCCTGGAGACAGGAATTTTTCATGGAGTAGGCCTATATGAAAGATCATTTAGACAACAGGCCGATGTGATTCAGTGCCAAAAACAAAATTGCAAATTTGCAGTTTTTTAAATTTTTGGAATTTGAAATTTCATTTTCATCACCGCCTCCATTTTCAATTTTAACATATCTGGCTTGGTCTGTCGCTCTCGAACTCTTTCCATTTGTCTCTCCTACACAGTCTGCCCTTCCCCAAACAGTTTCATAACTCTGGTAAAGATGGAGGCAGCATGTTCCTCTGAAATGAAAGAAAAACATAAAAGTTTAAACTGTATGAGTTCGTCGCTACGAAAACCTCCGATATTCTTTGTTACGTGGTTTCTAACATCCTATTCACAAATTCCGCTCAACCCCGACAACTGAACCAATAAACAAGAGGCGTATCCCGATAAAGGAGCTACATATTGTGGCTTGTAGGATCAATCATCCATAGTACACATTTCAAAATTCCCTGATAAACATCTCACAGTAAAAAACTTAAATATTTTAACGTACCAATAATGTGTGTGTGTAATACGACGGCAAAGACTTCAATTCCCCGCGGAGGCAGCGCTTGCTGTGTGCACGCCGAGATGCAGTGCCCCTCTGACACGACTTCCGGCTGTCCCGGAGGAATGATGTGACGCCAGTTAGGATCCAGCCCTACAGACAGTACTCCGGCATCGTGACGTCGTAGTGACGCTGTATAGTAAACACGTATACCGGAACTGTCTGTAATGTCGGCGTCTTGTGTCGGGTTATTGTAATACGTCTCCATCATGAAGTATCTGGGCCCCACGGCCGGGTCCAGAGGGTACCCTGCTTCCGGCGGGAAGTTAAAACCCTGAGGTAAAATAAAACCTAATTATATAGAGCGGTCAAAACATATTTAAATTTTGTGTTACCCAAAGACGAAAAATTTCAAACTTTAGGCCAAGCCGAGGTTTGAAGTTATAAAAGAAGTAATGCCGAAAAAAACACATTTTCTGAGAGAAATTTACGAGTGATACAAATGAACGTCACAGCAGACTGGAATTTAAAATCAAAACATCGCACGATATAACAGATACTGGGGTAAAATGGCAGTCAATATGGAAGGTTAAAGGAAAGAAAGAAGAGGAATACTAGAGAATATTACATAATGATCGGCTTATAATTTGCGTAGGCTTGAATTGGAAGAAAGAGTAAGGTGTGCATACAGAATTTGATAGAAAAACTTCAAATTATAAGACCGCTTACAAGACCAAGGCATTAATGTTACGATAATATCAAAGAAATAGCGTGGAAGGTTCGAAGATTAATTTGTGTCAGGCTAAACACCAAGAAGTTGTTGCCAAACTTCATAATAAACTGGAAACTTCTTAAAATTAAAAGTACACGTCTTTTCCTTGAGGTGGTTGGAAGCCTGCAGGAAGAGACGTGCCCAAGAATATCTGCAGAATTTAAGCTAAATGATTCTCATACACAAAGAAATATCGAGAAACATATCCCAAATAGTAATAAGAAGAAATCAAATGTCTAATTACGTATAAAAGCCATAAGATCCAACTACACGTTTCAAAACACATAAACAAGACTATCATAATAAAAATTCAGAATTCTCAAGCACAACTTCACATACAAACAGGTCACCACTGCACAACGGAACTAATAAAACAGGCCGTTTCTCCAAGCAATGCCTACCTATAATTTCGCCTTTTAAATGCATTTTATAATCACTATATTTAATAACATATTTCAGTATTTTTAAAATTTATAAAAACAGAAAATTTTTCTCAAGTTTATATGATTTTGCTGCACAAATCATTACATTATGTATACTATACATTATACAATTACATTCGAGTTCTCTAACCCATGCAACTGTGAACTTTTTTCTTTGTTTTTGCAATCAGCCTGCTAACAGCAAAATATTTTAGTTGCAAAATGAGCTGCTTTACTTGAGATCTAACTTTCTAAAGCTTCGCGATTACTTTACTTACCAACAAGTTTAACATTCAAAAATTCTACATGGTGCTTACATTGTATTTATGTGTTTTGTTCGGATCTCACAAAAAACAGCGACTTTTGCCTTACACATCATTAGCAGACTGGTTATATATAGCCGAGGTGGAGAGTGTTTACTGCGAGATAACCACTGATTCCTTATATAAAACAGACACGTTTAGTCTTTAAAGGGATAAACAGTTGTGTTTGGACTGAATATATGGCACTTCTCATTGTAGTACTGTGAAAACAACAGGGATGAATCGGCCTAAGACTGGAAATTCTTGATTATCTGAGGCACTGTCCACTTCTATACACTGGGGCATACTGGGTCAAGTTCGTTCGTTGGTAATTAGTTCGCTAAACCAACAGCACGTGAGCCATTGACACACTTGAAACAAACCTGGTGGGAGCTTCTAAGGTTAACATTCGCACTTCAATAGAACGGAAATCCCATAGAACAAATTAGCCAAGAGCTACAATGCAGCCCCTAGAGGTCAGCATTAGAAGTCGGTGTGATTTACGGGGTATAGAGCCTGGGCTACGGGACAGACATTCCATGAATCCTAGTTTGACTCCCGACAAGGGCCAACGATTATTCTCTCCTCAAAACGTAATGACAGGGCCTGCATTCCAATCAGCTACTTATTCAGTGGGTAAATGGAACGGCGTCACCACAGATATTGTAGCCGGGGCGTGAAGCTAGCTACTAATCTCCATCTAGAGCCAAATTTGATAATGACTACAGGTATTGTCTACCCTGATGTATGGCTGCTAGACGAGCACAGGAAAATTTTTAATTTGTATGTGAACATAGGGTTATCGATAATGATGTACCCAGGTTCAAGACTAACGACTTTTCATGCGAAGAGAGATACAGAGATTTAATTTACTGTAAAATGTTCAACAGCACACAAAATTTCATATTCGCTTGATGCAGTCTGATGTGTTTACTTGATAGAATTGAAGGAACATAAAATCCAACCTCGACAGGTATTTTATAACAAGTACAAAGTCAGTTTAACCGCAGTCTCCGGTACAGGTCTTACTATTGGTACCGCTACTCCCCTCAAACGTGGTCTGATCGGGACTCCCGGGAGTACTAAAAACTGTAACCGCAGCCTCCGGTACAGGTCATACTATTGGTACCGCTACTCCCCTCCAACGTG
>Ga0123357_10011255_pt1 | contig 11455 bp, 6 predicted proteins | sample TergutEmb28metaG_FD_89873 | JGI IMG/M metagenome (GOLD analysis project Ga0123357, IMG submission 89873) | Embiratermes neotenicus P4 segment gut microbial communities from Petit-Saut dam, French Guiana - Emb289 P4 | ecosystem: Host-associated > Arthropoda: Insects > Digestive system > Gut ...
AGTGCTAGCGACTTGGGTTTCGCCGCGCCGGCGATGGGTTCGGCTGGCCAAGACGTGGCGCGGCTTCGGTCGCGGCGCGCTGGTCGCTGTGGTCGGCACGGTGCTGAGCGGCGCGATGGTGTTTGGGTTGACCGATCTCGGCGGATTCGGGGCCACCCCGGCCAACGCTGATTCGGCCGCGCTGGCCATCACGATGGCGTTGCAGTCAACGCCGACCATGCAGTCGGGCAGCACCTGGCAGTATCAAATCGCACTCACCTGCAGCGGGACGGTGGGGCTGACCTGCGACGACGTGACGATCGCGATGCCGATTCCGCCTGATCTGAACGTCTCCGGAGCGACGAATCCTTCCAGCTGGTCGGTGTCCGTGGCTGGCACCGACCCCACCCTGGTCCCGAGCTATACGGATCTCGTCGGCGGCAACTGGGTGATTGAGATGCTGCGGCCGATGGAAGCCGGAGAGGCCATCGTGTTCTCGGTCAACGTGCGGACGCCGACCCGCACCACGCCCAACAACACGAGCTGGACGATGAAGGCCACGGCGTCCGGATCGAACGTGGATTCGCAGAGCACGGCGGCGACCGCGACCGCGACGTCCACTGCCGCCCCCGCCTGCGCTATCAGCCCAGCCTCGAACAATGCCGCCGGTCCCGCCGGCTCAACCAGAACGTTCAATTTCTCGGCCTACGCCGGGCCCGTCTCAATTTCCACCTTGGGAACGCTGGCGGCTGACCCAGCGGTGCCACCGGGGACGCTCAAGGTGGTGCTGCCGGCCGGGTTCACGTTTGTGTCGGCGAGCTGGGTGGGCGGTCCCGCGGCGACCTATGATGCGCCGACCAGAACGATCACCTGGTCACCGTCCACAACTGGGTCCAACGGTACCGTGAGCGTCACTGTGGTCCTGCCGAGCACCCCGGGCAGTTACATCGCATCGTCAAGCATTTTTTACACCGCGATCGGCTATTCGACGCCGACCACCTGCACGGGTAGCGTCACGATTCCGGTGACCGACGCGACGATCACCGGAAACATCGCGACCAAGAGCGCGACCGGAGTGAGCCGGCTTGGGTCGTCGCAGGGTGTCAGCGGCGCTAGCAGCGGAACTGGGAATTACGCCAACGCAGCGCGCGAGGGAACTCTTCCCGCCGCCTCCCCGGTGCCGACTTTCAACATTTCTCTTTTGCGTAACAATGCCACGTACGTGGTGCATGCCTATGACGGAATACCGTGCCTGACCAGTGGCGATGGGCTGAGTCCGACCACGCCGTATGAGTCGCTGCCGGAAGGCTCGGTGTGTACCAGCCCAGCCTTCCATGTGCTAACAATCAATGTGTTCTCAGCGTATCCGCTAACCAACCAAGTGATCACGGTTGGTTACACCGATGGCAGTAGCGAGGTGATTCCCAACAGCCCGACACTATGGACGGCGCCCGCCTGGACTGGGCCCGCGGATAAGATGGTCGCTTGGGTGACAATCGACGGTTCATACAGTGTTGACGACCCCGTCGCCACAAAAACCTGGACCATTTACGGTTGGCCGGTGGCATCATTTCCGGCGACGGATGCGCGGTATCTGCGCAACACCCTGAGAACGTCTGGGCCTGGACTCACCACGGCCAATACCACCCCGGTGTATGTGGGGATGCAGACCGTAGCCGACGGATCCTTCCTGTATAACTTGCCGGTGTCGAACACCTATTCCTGGTCGAGTGGCTGGCTCGGCACCCAGACCATGAACCCGGTCCTTGCGGGCGCACAGAACGGTATGAGTTCGCGGGTCGGTCCGCTGTCGACAGATCAGTCAATGACCAGTCAACAGCGGTACGCGGTAGTGATTCCGGGCGGCTCGGGCATCAACATCGACTATGTGCTCGGGATTGTGGGAAGCAGTACCACTGACGCGAGCAGCACCAGCACTACCATCGCCAATGTCACCCAGACCGATGATTATGACGGCTTGGGGAGCACACTTTATTCGATTTCGGGTTCGCTCCAGTCATTGGTTGGTATCGGCGCAAGCGTCCGCTTCGGCTCGATGGAGCCGGGGGTATACGAGTATTATACGTATTCTGGGTTTACCGATTCGGATCCGTCTGATGGCGGCGCTTCGTGCACGGCAGGTCGTGGGACGTTGATTACGGACACCACCGGGATAATAGGCCCGGTAGGGGTGCCTCGAATGTTGTGCCAGGCGACGAACACGATTATCGTCACCAGCCCGGGCGCTGGGTTGGCATTGACTAAGACGGTGTCGGACATCACATCTGGCACGCCGTTTGCCGGCTCGCCGACGGTGGTGCCAGCGGTCGCGGGAGACACCGTGCAGTTCCGGATCCGGATCGCGAATGTCGGCACGACTCTGTTGACGAATCTGGTGTTGTATGACGTGCTCCCGTATCCGAATGACAAAGGGGTGATCGGGTCGCAGACCACGGTGGACCGGGGCTCGACCGTGCAGCCGGTGCTTGCCTCAGTGACAGTGCCGGCCAACTGGACTGCGACGTACACGAACTCGACGAATCCCTGCCGTTCGGAAGTGGAGGTGACCACTGGCTGCACCACGGTGGCCTGGTCGGGCGTCCAACCATCGGTGACCGGGGCGATTCGGTTGGTGTCAGCTTCGCTGGCTACCGCAACGTACGCGGACGTGATCTTGACGTACGTGGTTCCGTCCGGCTCGGCTTGGCAACTCGGGGACGTGGCGTGGAACTCGGTCGGTGGTGTGGCGACCCAGGGAGGCTTGCAATTGCCGCCGTTCGAGGCGCCCAAGGTTGGGTTCGGATACCCCTCATCAAGCCTGGCATGGCAGAAGACCGATCCGGAGGGCCACCCGCTGGCCGGGGCGACCTTCCGGGTGACCGGCCCCAACGGGTACGACGTGACGGTGACGGACAACCAGGCCCCGGATGCCGACCCAGACGATGGCGGGTTCTTGTTGAACCGTGGGCTGGTTCCGGGCACCTACACAATCACCGAGACCGATCCGCCCGACAACTACAAGTTGGCCGACCCGGTGCAGGTGGACGTGCCACCGGCCGGGCAGCGGGCGGACTACGGCCCGATCGTGGACGAGCCGGAGGACACGTTCTCGATCGCGTTGGAAAAGGCTGTGTCGGCGACCACCGCGGCTCCCGGTGACACGGTGACCTACACGATCACCGTCACAAATACCGGAACCGGCGCGTTCACCACGGCGAAGCCGGCGTCGTTCACCGATGACCTGACCCACGTGCTGGCACACGCCAGCTACAACAACGACGCCTCGGCCACTGGCGGCACCCCGTCCTACGCGGCGCCGGTGCTGTCGTGGTCCGGCCCGCTGGCGGTGAACGCGTCGGTGACCGTCACCTACACGATGACCATGAACGCGACCGTGCCCGCTGGGGGAGTGGACCTTCCCAACACCGTGGTGTCGATCGTGCCAGACAACAACTGCCTGGAGGGTTCATCAGATCCGGACTGCACGGTCAGCGTGCATGTTGAGCAGCCGGAAGTGACCGTGTTCGTGCACAAGGTCGGGTCGGGTTCGGTCGGCCTGGCTGGCTCGGCCTGGCAGGTCTTGGCCGATGATGGCGGTTCGCCAGGCGTTCCGGTCGGCGCAGCGACCATCACCCCAGTGGCCGGCGACACTGGCATGTTCAAGATCACTGGGTTGCGCGCCGGCACCTGGTGGCTGATGGAGACCCAGGCCCCAATCGGCCACAATCTACTGGCCGAACCGGTGCGGTTCATCGTGGCGGCCAACGGGCAGATCACCCTGGACACGGGCAGCTCGAGCAACATCACGGCGGGTGCGGGAACCCCGGGGCAGGACCCCTGGTGGGTGATCACCGTCGCCGACGTTCCCCAGCTGGTCTTGCCGTACGCCGGCGGCTCCGGCGCAGTGCGGATCTGGCTCACCGGCGGCGCCCTGGTGGCCATCAGCCTGCTGCTGGGCGCTGGTTTCGTGGTCGCCGACCGTCGCCGGTTCGTTCGCGCGTGACTGCCGGCGTCGCCAACTGACTGGGAAGCCTACGGCGGGAGACAGCCAACGCCCGCACCGGCTGAATGACCGCGATTCATGGCGAACGCCGCGCCTTCAGCAACGACATGTCGGTCATCGCCGTGTTCGCCACCGGCGAGGAATGGACCGCAGTTGCCGGCCATATACTGACCCCATGCCCGCACTTATCGGCCGTTCCCAGCGCCCGTGGGAGGTCAAGGGCGGCAGAAGGCCCATTATCGGCAGCATTTGCGCCCAAAACCACACTACCCAAAATTCAGTCAATCTGGGCCGCGGACGAAACCCAATTTCCACTCTTGGCCGCCACGTGGGCCAAAGGCGGCCCGCATAGCGGGTCATTTGCGACTAGGAAGGGTGAGAATCACATGGAACAGAACAACCGGATAGCGCCGCCCATCATAATCGCGCACGCCGGCATCCAGCTGGAGCTGGACGCCGGGATGCGCACCCGTGTGCGCGACACACGGGACGGGAGATCAGATCTCTTGGGGGACTTCACGGATTCCCAGACGGCTGGCGAGTACGCCGATTTTCGTGCTGGGGCGCTCACGAAGAGCGCTGTGTCGGACGAACTCGGCGCGGGCGTGGCGTACCGCGTGACCGGGCGCTGCCGCGCCCTGGAAAAGGAACTCACCGTGTCGGCGCACGATCGATTCCCCGGCGTGCTTTTCATCGACACCCGCTTCGTCAACCGCGGGGAGGAAGATATTTCCCTCACCCGCTGGACTGGCGCGTGCTGTCAGGTCGTTTCCAAAGAGCCGGAGGGCGGCGATCTCTTCTGGTCGTTCCAGGGCGCGAGCTATGAGGCGAGGCCGGATTGGATATTGCCGCTGCGGGACGGATTCTCGCAACGCAATTACTTGGGGATGAACAGCTCCGATTACGGTGGGGGCATCCCGCTGACCGATTTGTGGCGGCGGGATGTCGGCGTCGCGGTGGGGCACTGCGAATGCGCGCCGAAACTGGTCAGCCTTCCCGTGGAGGTCAAAGACGGCACGGCCGCCGTCTCCCTTTGCGGCGAGACCGATGTTTGCCTTGCGCCCGGGGAAAGTCTTTGTGCGCCCAAGATATTCATCATGCTGCATGGCGGCGACTACTTCCGCGCCCTGCAAACGTACCGCGCTATCATGGAGAGTCGCGGGATGCATTTCCCGGACGTGAATCCGGAGGCCTACGAGGCGACGTGGTGCGCCTGGGGGTACGAGCGGAATTTCCGGGTGGAGCAGATCTATGGCGCGCTCCCGAAGGTAAAGGAGCTCGGCTTCAAGTGGGTGTGTTTGGACGATGGGTGGCAGCACGAGGAAGGCGACTTGGCGCTCGACCGCAGCAAATTCCCAAACGGGGAATCCGACATGAGGGAATTTGTGCGCGAAATCCACGCGCGGGGGTTCAAGATCCAGTTGTGGTGGGTGCCCATGGCGTGCGACCCCAAGTCATATTTCTTCGCGGAGCATCCCGACAGCATCATAAGAGGGTGCGACGGCGCGCCACAGGAGATCACGTGGTGGAACAACTACTACCTGTGCCCCGCCTGCGACGATGTGGTCGACTACACCAGGCAGACCGTGCGAAAAATGCTCCACGACTGGGATTTTGACGGGCTCAAAATCGACGGCCAGCACGTCAACGCAGCGCCGCTCTGTCACAACCCGGCGCATCACCACGCGCGCCCTGAGGATTCCTATGACGCGGTGCCGGACTTTTACAAGATGATTTTCGAAGAGGCCAAGCGCATAAAACCGGAAGCGCTGATCATGTTCTGTCCGTGCGGCACCTGCTGCTCCTTCTTCACGATGCCGTACTTTGATATGCCGGTCGCGTCCGACCCCGAAAGCTCCTGGCAAGTCCGTCTGCGCGCGAAGGCGTACAAAGCGCTGCTCGGCGCTGATATCCCCTACAACGCGGACCATCTCGAGCTCAGCGACGGGGGCCGCGATTTCGCCTCCGCCGTGGGCACGGGGAGCGTGCTCAACACGAAGTTCACCTGGCCGGTCGGCTCCGGGCCGATATCCGAGGACAAGCCCGGAGCCACCTATGATCTAGACATGGCTGACGAGGCGGTTTCCCATAAGTGGCTGGATATTTACCGGGAAAAGATGCTGCCGTCCGGCGAATATCTCGGCGGCTTGTATGATCTGGGGTTTGACCGGCCAGAATGCCACGTCATCCGCAAAGAGGGCACGATGTACTACGCGTTCTACGCGCCGTCGTTTGACGGCACACTGCAACTGCGCGGTTTGGACGGTGGCGCGCACCAAGTCCACGACTACGCGAATGGCAGGAAGGTCGCGCTGCTGAAACCGGGCGAGCAGGCCGTCAGTCTGCGTTTTGAACGGTATGCCCTGCTTGAAGTCAGCCGACTGTGACGACGTGGCGCGACGCGGGTGAACGGGATTCATAGGGGGCGATTGGGCCGTCGCTGTCGGCCCTTTCCACGCTGTGGAACCGGAACGAACGGTTGGCCAATGCGGGTGAAGAAGCACTGGACTGGATCGAGGCGGACCCGCCCGACGCGCGCGCCAAACGCCGCGTGTTCAGCAACGGCATGCGGGTCATCGGCGTGTTCGCCGGCGGCGAGGAATGGACGGTGGTGTGGGACGAAGAGACCCCTGGCCAGCCCGTTGTCCGACTGATCGCAGAAACAACCAGCATCTGAACCCGGGGAGTCAAGGACGCTTGCCGCCGAGTTCAAGGCGCATGAGACCACGATCTGCCACACCAGGCTGCTCGCCACCGCGAGGCGTGTGGGCGCAGGGATGCCTCTAAAGCGAGTCAGCTGGTCTGGATTGTCCTGAGACACCACATTTGTGGGCAGCAAGCTCGAGACCAGCGGATACACGGTCAAGATGCCTTGCGCAAGCGTGACTATGGGGCCTGAGGCCAAGGTCGGTCCACGCTCGCTGGCGGGTGGATGGCCTCTTCCCACGTCCATTTCTTGCCCATGGGCTCGGCTGTCAAGAACACCTTCTGATCTGCTTCGCGAGTCAACCCCTCTCGGTCTCACCCGATCCGATGCCCTACTAGATCGCCACGGCCAGATGCCCCGCGTCTTCTGCCATCTTGTGCTCGCATATACTCTGCACGAAACGCATAGGAGTGTGATATCGGTGACGTTTCCGTGGCATCCCGACGACGATGAGGCCGCACATCCTGCCCCACCGGACGCCACAGGGCCGAAAGACGGCCATGTCTCCGAGTGGGAAAAATTCCGCGCGGCAGCGCCGATGCCAAATTACCGACACAGCCGACGCTATCTTGTTGTGGGGTTGGTAGTCGCGATAGCCACCGGCGCTGGGGTCTTCGTCCTTGCAACCACGCACCACGGCGACAATGTTCGGGGCGAAGACAGCCGCGCTCAAGGCGGGGGCGGCTACTCTGACCTCGCCACGGTGCAAGCCCAGTACATCAAGAGCTTGAATGACCGTTCCGCTGAAGAGCTAATGAAGACGTTGTGCGCAGACCAGTCAGCGGACCTCAACGGACTGGCACACGAACTCATCGGTATATCCAATGCGTACTCCACGCAAGATCCACAACTTTCGCCTCCAGATCCAGGGAGGGAAGTCTCCGACGTCGCGACATCGACCGGATCGATGACAGTCGCCGGACTGTCCAACGGACAGACCGTGAGCGTCGAGGAGTCATTCGTCTTGACCTACAACAGGTACTCCGGCAAATGGTGCATTGAGACCATTTCATCAGGCACCCCCTAGCCACCGCTCGCCAAGGCTCGGGACACGGTTGTATGGGAACCACTGATGCCTTTGGGTTTGGCTGTCGTTATGTCGATGATCGCGGCGAGCCGGAGCGCCAGGTCGGCTTGGACGGACTGGCCGTCCGGTCCGGTTTGTGCTGCCCTCCGCCTGTCCCGGCTTGGGTAAGACGTCGGAGTTGGCTCGCTATGGCCGTCAAACGGGGTTCAGGCCTTCGTCGGATGCGCCATAATCGCTGATTGGTTCGCTCCACACGGGTGGCCCGCGCTACGGATCACTAGTCCGTCGTGCAGGTTCAGTACCTCGCATACGAGGTTGCCGACGTGGTTGCGGTAGTTGATCACTACCAGGTCGACGCCGGTGTAGACCGCCTCGACCGGGGGACATCAGCGCATGCGATCGCCTAGCGTCCCGGGGGCATGCGGAAGCAGAACCCGGGCAAGGCAGTTGCGCACGACGAGTGGGTGTGCGATCCGCACCGGGAGCCAGTAGACGCGCCCGAACCCGTTGAGCAACATCACAGCGGTGGTGGCGGTGACCGCCTTGTCCTCACACGCAACCTCGACTCTGAACCGCAGGTGCTTGTCATCCACTCCGAGCACGACCGCGCGCGGGGTGGAGCGCAGCAGCGGGAACGTGCCGAAGGCGTCGTCGCTGGTGCGGATGCCGAATGGCCTGACCACGGCGTCGCGGATCTTCATCGCCGCCTGCACCCAAACACCGGCAGCGAAGGCGCGTTCCGCCCACCATGCCGGGTCGTCGGTGTCGTCGGGCATCAGCGGCGTTCGCCAGGCGTCAACGAAGTCGACGCGAGTCAGGCTCGCATCGATCAGTGAGTCAGCGCTAGCCGCCGCCTGAGTGACCCGTCTGCGGTGAACGAGCGGTCCGGCTGTGCGGGCCAGCCGGGAGGTGTGCTGCTGCGGGTGCGCGATGCCGCCGAGTGAGCGTTCGAGGTTGTCGAAAATGTCTTCGATCCCCGCATCGTGGGATTTGATCACCATCGGCCACAGCGCTCGCGCCACGCCATGCGGGGAGGCCGACAAGACATGACGGATGACGGCCCCGTCACTGTCGCCAGTCACGGTGATCTCGTGCCAGCCGGTGATCCCGCAGTCCGGGTCGAACCCGAATCGCACCCGCCGCCCGGGCTCGTGGCCGGTCACGCGATAGCGCACCGGCCCGTGCCCGCCAGACGAGCCCACGTTCAGCCCGTCGTCCAGCCAGATCGGCGCAAGCAACCTAGTAGTCCAGATTCGGTCTCCCGGCCCGGCCAACGTCTCCAACAACCGCCCGGCCTCCTCCGGCGTTATCGACAGACGGCGCTCATGCACGTTCAGCGCGCGTCGTGGGAGATCCGGAGATCCAAGAGACGAGGTTTTTAGAATCACTATTCTAGAATACCGGTGCCAGTTAAACTGAGTTCGTGCCCCGCCCGGAGAAGTTCACCACCTCCGAACTACTGGACGCCGCACGCGAGGCTGTGGCCGCACACGGACGCCAGGTCACACTCGCGCAGATCGCAACTCAAGCTCACGCACCGATCGGATCGCTCTACCACCGTTTCGCCAGCCGCGAAGAGCTGCTAGCCCAGCTGTGGCTGCGCTCAATCGGCCGGTTCCACACGGCACTCCTGGCCGTGATCGAACAAGCGACCAACCCGCACGAGGCCCTAGTGGAGACAGCCGTCGCCGTCGGCGCATACTGCCGAGCCAACCCATCCGAAGCGGAAGCAATGACCCTGTACCGACAGGCCCATCTGGCAGCCACCGGCCCGGAAACGCTACGCGAACAAGCCAGCCACATCAACGACGCCATCTTCGCTCAGCTGGCCGAACTCACCTACGCACACTACGGCAGAGCCAACGACGAACAACTCGCGTTAGTACGCACCGCAGTCGTCGAGCTGCCCTACGGGCTGCTGCGCCCCTGCATCGGCGCGCACATTCCGGACGAACTCGACCGAATCATCCGCGCGGCGACCAGCGCCGTCCTCAACATCGGCCAGCAACACCACAGGCAACAGAGAAACCACCAGTAGCGGGTGCCGCATGCCTCCGCACCCACACGCCGACATCCTCGCTACGCGCCGGCCTAGAACGCGAGATGCCCGAAGCCCTGCACCGACTGGCCTTGACTGCCTGACAGCACGGCAAAGACCGTTACGCGCGGGCGAGACGGTCAGAGACGAGCCGGTTCAGACTGACGTGTTGCTCGGCGGCCTCAGTCGCTAGCCGCCGGTGTAGCTCGGGTGGGACACGCACGACGAACCGGCCCGAGTACGCGCGCGCTGACAGCGGTTCGGGTATCGGTTCCCCGGTTGCTTTGAGGTCCGCGACGACATCACGCACTAGAGCGGTCAGGCCGTCGAGCGCCTTGCTGGGCGAGGAGTCAAGCCACGATAACGACGGGAACTCTGCCACCGTCGCAACGTGCTCGTTGTCCCCGGCGGTCCAGGCAACCCGGTAGGTGTAGCGGGAGGCATCGACGCTAGTCATCTGTCATCCCCTCCTGGGCGAGCTTGTCGATTGCCGTCAGTGCTTGTCGCACCTGATAAGTCTTCGCATTACCGTCGCGACCACGCTCACCGCGTTACACCACTATGCGGGACGCAACTAGCCTGCCGGTCGGCGTGGTGCTGCCCGGACACCGTTTCCGGTCGGTGTAGGACAGCGGAGATGGCTAGGGCAGCCCTCCGTCCGTCGCTGCAACTCGCACCGATGCGCCAGAGTTACTAACTGGACAGCTCCGATGCGGGTGGGCGGCGCACCCGCGACAGTGGGGAGTGCCGCCGAGCGCCGCCGTAGGCGGCGCTTTAGCCACGTAAGGAAAACCTGGGGACAACCGGAGCCAGGTCATCAACTACGGTTCTGGGGAAGACCCAAGATCAAGCTCCGTAGGTCATACTGGTCGAGAGAAAGGCGGTGGCCGATGACTGAGCCGTTCGATCTGGTCTTCGACGAGACTGGGACTCCGCATGTTCCGGCGTCCGGTGTAGCGCTCTTGCGTGCTCAGCTCGGCCACGACCCGCATCCCGGAGAGACCGTCTCGGTTGCTCTGGTCGACGATGGCGACCAGATGTCCGACATCGCTGATGACGTCATCGACAATTGGCTGCGCACCGAGGTTCTGCCTTCCATCCAAGAAGTGCGTGCTGATCCGTCCAAGATGATTCCGGCGGAAGTGGTTTATGCCGAACTGGATGAGCTGCACGCTCAGTGGCTGGCCGCTGGCAGGTGACCCCCGAACCCGGCTATTCCGCTGATGCGCGTCGACAATTGAGGACTTTGTACCGGTACATCGCCAAAGCAAGGAGTCCAGAAGTTGCCGCTGGCTACATGGCCAAGATACGTAGGTTTGGTGTCAGCTTGGCCGAGTTCCCGATCCGGGGTACGGCACGCGACTCGGTGTATCCGGGTCTTCGTACTGTAGGTATGGATAGGCGCACCTTGATTGCCTTCGTCGTTACTGACGGGGATGTCGAGATCTTCGGTGTCTATTACGGCGGCCAAGACTGGGAGCGCCACTTCCACAAGCCAAGCCGTTCGGCCAGGACTACGAGCCGCCGCCCGCGCCTCCAAGGCTGACCTCTGAGGCGCGCCGGTTCGTTCCGGCTTGGTGGCTGCCCGCTGCGGCAAGATTTGAGTCGTGACGGCGACTATCACCATCGACGATGTGCTCGATGAGCTTCGTGGCTCGGCGATTTCCGAGGTGGATAAGGGCAGCAAGTTCGAGCGGCTGG
>Ga0123357_10011256_pt1 | contig 11454 bp, 4 predicted proteins | sample TergutEmb28metaG_FD_89873 | JGI IMG/M metagenome (GOLD analysis project Ga0123357, IMG submission 89873) | Embiratermes neotenicus P4 segment gut microbial communities from Petit-Saut dam, French Guiana - Emb289 P4 | ecosystem: Host-associated > Arthropoda: Insects > Digestive system > Gut ...
CACATCACCTACTATATATATATATATATATATATATATATAACGACGTAATTTTACCGAGTGTTTTAACATAAATATAACTCTAGTGAGGTACAGATAAAGCTCCCTGATGGTGGTCATTAAAGACCGAAACATGTAGGAGAGTTATTATTGTGTATTTTAATGTGAACATTTAAAACTTTTAACCAAGTTAATAAATATTGCATTTGTTGGTGTGTGAACTGCGTGCTTTTATTTGTACTTTACTCTTTCACTGTTATACAAGTCCCCTAATTTTAACCATACGGTCTTGAAAAACATATTTTGACAAAATGAGATTGTAAAAAATTCAGTACATTATGGGCAAGAGTGAAGGTAAAGTTGTTCCTGTGCACGCCATAAAGGTATGTGGTAGAGCAGAGGTAGAGTTCTAATCATTCATATCCTCGGCACTAGATGGAAATGATAAACTTTCCGCTGTTCGTTCCTTGCATTATCAATATTTACAACAGCAAACAAACAAAACGCACAATGTTCTTCCTCAGATATTTATATTATATTATTACACTGAATATTCCTACATGTTTCAGTCCACAAGGTATCATCAGCAAGAAACAAGTATCCAATGGTACTGCGTAAAACCATGCGTAACTACGTGTAATAAATAGCTAATTAAGTTTGATGTAATATTATTTGATACTCGGTCCCGGATGATGATCCATTGCGGATTGAAACATGTGGCAACACTCAGTGTGATATTATAAGTATCTAAGGAAGAATATTGTGCATTGTTGCGGTTGAGTGTTGTAAAGATGGAAATAATTAATCAGCTCCGCGCCCTGAATGCAGTAAGCCGACAATACTTTTTGAAAAGGATACCGGATAGGCTGCAGAGCCAGTCTTAACCTTTTGGAGACAAAAAAATTTATATTGCTCTTTCCGGGAATCGAAAAATTCCTCGATCGTCTAGGCTGTAGCCTAATCACTATATCGCATGCGCTATCCCGGCCGCTACACTGTGGGACGTAAACAATTCTTCATATTCGCAAAGAATAACACTACGTTAAGTGCTGGCAAACAGATGACAAACAAACGCGTGCTTGTAGTCAAGTTCTCTGTACATATCAACATCAAGAAACTGACGACTGTCCGAAAACATCACATGCTCCAATCTTTCATGCGGCATCATCTCAAAGAGAAAGTTAAATCTGACAAAATCATTTATACAAGGAGTAACAACAACGCAACTCATGCACGTCACTTGTGGGCTCGCACAAGTTGCCAGTAAAGATACAGCATTAAGGTACTTTGTATGCACATGAAGCTGACCGTGAACAGCTTTTACAGGGCTTTCTAAAGAAAAGAGACTTGCCGTATATTCTCAAATCTCATCCGCACCCGAATCTAATTCGCACTAGTTTTTGCCGATTTCTTAAATGAAAAAAAAGTTAGTTCGCGGTTCTAACCCGCACCTTTCTTTCAACCGCCTTCAGAAGTTGCGTGGTGGGTGTCGGCTGCATGGAAAGCCATCTCGGAGAGCATTATCGTCAGATCTTTCAAGAAGTGTTGCATAAGCAATGCTTTGGACGGATCCGAAAATGACATTCTATGGGAGGACGATGGTGAAGATAAAGATGTTAGTGGCTGGGTAGCGGATAACGATTCAGTTATGAATGATGACGGCGAGTCTGATGAATAATAAATTATAAATATTATATAATATTATAAATAATAAATAAAATAATAAATTATTGTATTGTATTGTTGTTACGGCAGGTATAGCGGCTCAATCATTTTTCCAAAATCCAGCTTACGACCGCGAATCTAATCCGCACGCGATTCTAATCCGCATCTGATTTTTTAGCCCTCTGAACCTGTAAAAAGGGTGCGGATTAGATTCGAGAACATACGGTATAATTCAACTCACCTACGTGGTTGGATGAAGAGTAATAAGAAGCCAACAAATAAGGAAAAAATATGTTTCTTGATTAATGTACGGCTGTCGCTGAAGTACCTTCCTCGATCGCGGCTCGCAAAGCTCGTCCAGCTAGCTACCCCTGTTTTATACCATCAGAATACATTAAGTGTTATGTTCCGCGCGGCCGCCATGTTGCCTGGCACACTGTATGAAAGTTACTCTAATTGTGCTATATATTTTATAAAGCTCTATTACCACAAAAAATTAGTAGCATTAATATCGCTTCACCTCACAAACTCCGCCACGCTGATATTATTGATAAAATAGTAAAATGATCACTGCTGTCAGAGATGTTATAATACGTAGTCTGGAAGGAATATACACAAGTTGCGGAGAAAGATGCTAGTACAATCGTCAGGGTCTGCTCGGAAGACAGAGACAGCAGGTTTATCGAAACACTGGAACATTTCTACCAAATTACATGACGTAATAACCCAGCAGAGTGCAAGTTTTAGAGTCACCGCTGTCAGAACCTCCAATCTGGCTGGCAGTATAAAAACGGCGCTGCTTACTTGTCACGATGTTCGCCACCAAATTTTATGAAGATCTGTCATTTGATTAAAGATTCATTACGGTGACAGACATGCGTTAGTTACGCATGATGGGATTGCATGGTAATAGCCGATAGCCTGGAGACGTGAGCAAAGCCAAATCCTGGCACAAGTTATAGATTAGATATATAGACTACCCCAGACAATTAATACAGGTAGGACAAACAATTGTAATATGAAGTGATTGTTGACATAAGGCAGTTGAGTGTGAAATTGCTTGCTCAGCTAACTGTTGTGCACAGATTGTGCGTCCCTCTTGCCCCTTGGTGTTTCTCAGTGGTGGTCCATAATTTAAAATTGCATACAATTCAACGATACATATTAGGGGGGGAAACACATTTTATTTCGCCACTCTGTTACGATAACTGCTCTTTATTCCTGAGATTATGCCTACTAAGGCACAAGTCTCCCCCCATTTTCCGTTATCACTTCCTTGCCTGACGAAAACCTGCTGTTAAAATAAGTGATATTCCTAATGGTAATCTCGTTCTGATAAGTGAACAATTTCACGAATTTCAAGTTAGCTCTGCAGGTTACGATTAGGTACGAGTTCTTACTCCATATCATTATCACTTCTTAAATCTTTGGTTGGTCTACGTGATATTCAAACTCTTCTTATGTGTGGAAACTCTGTGCCTAAACCCAAATGTTTGCAAAAACACTTGTAAAATAAACGTGTACTTTTCTGTTGCAAAAAATAAAATTCATTTTCAGTTTCTATCGAATTTAGAGCTTCAAAAAAAATTATGGATTTGCTATCGATGAACCGCCACGGGGCTCCGCGAATGGAGCGGCGGACCGTTCATGCAACCATCCATTCTGTTACACACAGTGTACTACAAATTCTTAAGACTGTTATTTAAATATTAATTATTGTGCGCCATTGTATAATTATGTGCAACCAGCATGGCGTCATGCACGCCTTTTGAGGAATTAATTTTCAGCTTATATTGCAAGACACCAGAAGTTGTTAAATGCGGAAGGGAAAGCGGGAGCCTGAAAATATGGAGACAATTCTTGATGCATATTTTTTCAGTATCGTTTATTTCGAACCTAAGTTTCTAAATTGTCAACTACATGGCGTTGCGTATTGCTTTAAAAATTACAACCTAACGATCCGATACTTTTTCACAAAACTGGGCTTACACGTAACTGTGTTTTCCATTCTAAGAGTTAAAAGATTTTATTGCTCAAATTATCCCAACATACACGTACCGATATGTTCTACAGGTAAGTTAATCAAGTACAACAGAAAAGGAAAACAGTTATTAACACTTTTTTTATAGGGGCCATCCCGTTATGTAGTAGCAAATATACGTATTTTACCGTCTAAAACACAACATATGTATATCAACGCATTTATGAAACATCAAATACATCAGGGCTACATGTTTCGGCCTAAAACAGGCATCGTCAGGTCAATGCAGAACACATACAAGTTACAATATAAGCGTGCACTATATCGGATCCAATATCATTTACAATAAAGGTTAAAATAATTGAGCATCCAATTGTACAATGAAAAAACCAGTTTAAAATGAAATTAACTATGCCACTTATAGTACTAAAAGTTTCTAGGTGAATGGAGGTTATATACATGAATATTTACTTATTGATAGTTAAAAATAGCACTCGTAAACAAACTTAAAAACAGAAGAAAGGGTCATAAGCTGGTATGGGAAGTGCAATCTAGTGGTGGCCTTATAATCACTTCGTACTGTCGGTTCAAGCCGAGTATCTAATGTGGCTTTGAATATTTAATCTTATTAATAACGTAGACGTAGAATTTACTAATCGGAGTCGAGTTCACGAGCAAACACGCACATTTATATACGTTCATACGAAATATCGTGTTGTAGTAGGCAGGTCTCCAGACGTCATGTGTAGAGGTGCAGAGGTTGAAAGATAAATCATACCTCAGTGTACGTCCATCGTGTTGTTACCATGAAGTAATTCTCGTCTATGTAATCGATATAGGCGTAGTGTTGTTGCAACCCAAAATCTTGTAGTTTATTATATAGGTTTCTGATGAGATGTACCTCCTTGTGTGGTGAAGGTATCTTTTGTTTACTCTGTGGATATTTCCCGATGTTGTATAAGTTCGGGCGTGTCTCGTGTGTGAGCGTGCACTCGTGAAGAACGACTCATTAGATACTCTGATTTGAACCGACAGTACGAAGTGATTATAAGGCCACCACTAGATTGTACTTCCAATATCAACTTATGATCCTTTCATCCGTTTTTAAGTTTGTTTACGAGTGCTATACTTAACTATTAATAAGAAAATATTCATGTATATATCCTCCGTTCAACTAGAAATTTTTAGTGCTATAAGTGACATAATTAATTACATTTAAATTGGTTTTTTTATTGTACAATTGGATGCTCAATTATTTTAACTTTTATTGTAAACGATATTGGATCCGACAGAGTGCACGCTTATATTGTACCTTTTATGTGTTCTGCATTGACCTGATGATGTATGTTTTAGGCCGAAACATGTAGCCCTGATGTAACTGATATTTCACCAATGCGTTGATATATAAATATATATATATATATATATATGTGTGTGTGTGTGTGTTTTAGATGGTAAAATACGTATAGTTACTAACATTCATATGCATTTGATTACAATATTGTGTTTTGACGTCCGTTTGAACTGCTAAATAATATAAAATTACAAAATAAATACCACTGCATGTATAATCATATATTTCCCTATGATATGTTTAAGGTCCATTGACGGAAATAGTGTGGACGTTTCATGGGACCCTACTGCTGTGAGTGGACAAATTACAAAGTCAAATAAAATCTTTTTTTTTTTTGGAACAGTTTTCGAATATATTTATTTTACCTTCATTATACCAACGCTTAATGCACCACCGCTCATGCACAAAGTGACGCTGTTGGACTAATACTCCGACGCGTTTTGGCTTTCGTCGACGTCATCTTCAGGGAGCGCCGTCTCAAATGTTAAATTTCAGCACGTCAAATGGTCTCAAACAATTGCTAGAACATGTGTTATGGAAATGCAGTCTTCAGGTACGATACACAATTTATAAAGCTTCAATATGGCTCAATACGCAATGTCAAGCACATCACGTAACTCCAAAATAGGCACAAATATACATCATAGTTCTTTTTAGCGAAATTTACGAATTTTTAGAAATCGTGTATCTTAAGTGAAGACTGCATTTCCGCGACACGCGGTCGGGCAATTGTTTAAAGCCATTTGACGCTTTGAGAAGTTGACAGTTGAGACGGCGCTCCCTGAAGATGGCGCCGACAAGCGCTGAAACGCTTTGGAACATTAGTCAAACAACGTATGGAAGGTCGTGCATTAAGCATTGTTTGAATGACGGCAAAATAAAAGTGAACATAACACACGGTATTTACAATATTAAGATAAAGTTGTCGATAAGTTAGATTTGTAAAATTGGTTGAGTAATAGAGAACAGAGTAGGGTATTTAAACTAACATATGTTTTTTTCTATGCGCAATACGTTTCTTTATTACTACCTATAATGCTTAACAGGCCAATTGAGAGCATCCTTTCCCTACAGTTATAAGGTTCGTACTGTGCAAAGGACTCTTCCTTGGAATGAAATGTTGGTGCTGAGTATGACACGGTTACTACCTTAAATTGCTACAAAACTGTACCGAATTGGGATAGGTTCGATAAGTTCTTTTGAAGAAGTACCTTACTGCAAAACTTGTTCAAAGTTCGACATTTTCATTAGAAACGCACAAAAAAAGAGATGGAAAACGTAGAGTTGCGTCACCAGTACATAAAGAATGAAGGCCAGTGTGGATTCCAATATCACAAACCGGACTGTTTCCTGTAACGGTGTGTATTGCGTATTGGAGCAAGCCTTTCAATCCTTTGTTATTGCTGCGCTCGACCACTGTTGTGGTGACTGTATGAGTGGCTTCCTGCAGGCAAAGACTGCAATTCTTATTTACATTAGGTCCAACGTGTTGTATTACTTCACAATATATATATGTAAACACCATAATAATAGAGCTCCAGTTATGCAGATTAAATACTTGAATAAAAGCAGATTAACTATGCGGCCATTATCAGGATTTCCATACAACACGCGTCAGCCGTTACATGTTTACACTAGAGTGTATAAGTCGCCTCTAATACCTTACTACCTATTATTGTAAAGAGATGGACCTTTTTTTCCTTCATAAGCTATAGACGTGTTTATATTAGGTGAAAATATGTTGTAAAACTTTTTTATTCTACTGCAATGCACGCAAAGAATACTGTTTATATCGTTCTTTGTTGATTCGCATCTTTGCGTTAATATGAAAACCACGTAATGCTATAATAATTGCAGGCGGAAATTGCTGCGAATGTTGAAATGTTCTTATTTTCTTCCTTATACAATCATTTTGCGCGTTGCTACTTCCCCATCTTCGTAATTAACATCGACTTATAGCCTTATTTATGGATGTATCAAGGAAGTCACAGACAACAGCTGGATATTTCCTCGTTTTAATCTCTATATACTTTTTAAGAAACAGGTGAGGTTGGAAATTGAATTCATTGTGTAATCTGTCTCACAACAGGTCCATACCATCTTCCAAAGCGAGTTCTCCGCAGAGTGGGATCTATTATTTCCTCTTTCATTATACAGTATCCTCTCTTTCCCTTACAGTCATTAAGTAGCTGCCTACGTCTTCTTCTTCGTTTCCACGTCACTTCCATTTTTACCTCTATCTTGCCTTCGATATCATGTTCTAGCAGGCGGTTCCTACGTAAGATGTGACCATTCTAGTTGGCCTTTCCCCTTCTGGTTGTAGAATATTCTTGTATTACAGTACTTAAAAAAAGAACGCAGACAGTATGTTGCATTCAAGAGACTCTTCTGTAAAAAGACATAAAAATAAAATATCTGAATATGTCATCTTCGTGCTGTAACATTTATGATGCCAATGGTATGTTCTCATAAGCCAAATAAGCAAATGTTGGACATGAATTACAGGAAGAACTTTTCGCGACAAAAATATATCACGAGATAACAATGCCAACAGTATAAATGGAGCTTCTTCGAGGATCAGTTTCATACACACAGTTCATCAACCTCACATTTATATTCGACTAAAGCTAAATAAGTTCAATGCCATTCAGGTATACAGAACAACCCCCCTGAACAGAGAACTAATGCCTCAGTCTACAAACAGTCTATAAACATGCCTAGTAGTTGTGTTCATGTTGAAGTAGAATCACTTGAAGGGCACTGCACGTATAGACCTATCTGTTCCATAGATCCGCAGTAATTATGTATATTATTACTATTATATAATAATAATTATTATTAAAAAGTATTATTATTATTATTATTAACGATTTGTTAGATTTCGATACTTTCACTAGAAAAATTCAGTTTTAATTCCGGTGTAATATTTGTAATTAATTTGCTTATTTTTGTACCTTCCTTCTGATTTGTTTGACAATACGTTTTGCAGTATCTGTGTATTACTGTTGCATGTAGTGTTCACTTAATTGCAACTGGCCCTGCGCTATAAAGTCGGCATATCAGTAAACTAAATTGAGTGAAACTGTACTATAAATATCTTCAGGAACAATTCACCTCTCTTAACACGTTTTTCTTCAGCAATTGTTACATAATGTTACTTTTATATATGATGTGCTGTCTTCGTAATTGGCTTTATTGCTGTTGTGCCAGCACTTTAACAACAACTACTACTACTACTACTACCACTACTACTACTACTACTACTACTACTACTACTACTACTAACTACTACTACCACCACCACTACCACCACCAATACAATAATCTCTATTATTATTATTATTATTATTATTGGCCTTGTTGTAATGCCAGCGCATAAATAAATGAGTTCAATTGAGTTACTAGATTTTTTTAAATAATCTGTTCATTACACCAGAGAGGTAACACATGTTACCGTTAATCTAGGTTGCGTGGGGGGGGGGGCTGCTCAGGTTCGGCCAGATGAGGTCTTACCCTCAATGGGAATATTGCGTGGCGGTATCCCAGCGCCAGCATTCACTTCAACAATGCGTCCCCAAAGAAATAAGTTTCACTGACTTGTACGGCTTATTGTAGGTAAACAGGTGATGTCACTAATTCAACACACTGTGCTAACAGTCATGGTAGAGCGTGCCTAGTGAAAGCGATCACTCCAGAATTATATTTCGTTACTCAAGTTTAAATTCACACGCGAGATTCTTTGATCACTAATTTCGAAATTCACAATTTTTCCTGTACCCCTGTGGAATATGATAAACACCTAGCGATACTTTCTTTTATTAATACCTTAATTTGGACTATAAGTTTTTGTTGGCGAGATATAAATTTTGTAAGATGATCGAACAACACGTCCTTCTGACTCCGATGTACCAAAAAGAGTCCTTTCCATCCGAGCTCCCGTTCTCGGCCAGCTCTACAAAGAAACCATCCCACCAAACACCGTAATACTCTCATTGGCCGAAACATGAATTCTGCCGTCCCAGTAGGCCGAATTTCACTTTTTAAAAGTATAAACTAGCTGCCTAACCTAACGGCGCGGGGGAATGTTCTGATTTGAGTTCAGCAACCCCAAGTTTGCAATAAACTCATCTCTTGGAGTGGGCTATTGCGTAACTTTCCCTAGGACGAATTATGAGAGTAAGAAGAGTCTAGCATGGGATCTCACAAACAACGTGACATTTCCTTCCGCTTTGAAGTGATATGCCGCCACCCTTCTTCCAAAACAAACTTCTCCCCCCAAATTTCTAAAGTCAAACGTTGTAAACATCTACCCCGATTTGTATAACAAAATAAATAATTAAATCTCGTAATCGACACGTTCAGGGTTCGAACTCCAACTGCCGGTTGCGCACAACTGCAGCAAACGGATATGCTTCCTTCTAAAAGCTTTTGGACCTAGGAGTGGAAATTCTGTTTTTATTCTGCATGTAGCAATACATGCTAAGATTTATAGTTAGGTAAGGCACATGGCAGTGATTGCAGAAAAACATCTATCGTTCTGAATAATTATTAAAGTACGTATAATGTTGTCGGTACTGCAGCCTTGACGATGAAAAGTTATCTGTATGTAGCAGCACTACTTAGTCTATCAAGCTGACTTCCAAGAACTTTGACAGTTCTTGGCTGTACGTCAGTGCGATTTTATAAGCACACCTCAAGGACTGCACTACTGCATTTATCAGAGCTTCAACTGGTGGATTAGCTAGTAATGGAAGGTGCCAATATTTTTGCTTCAAATTTCAGGGGCTTGCATACTACTTTCAGTATAAACAAGCACCCGTAATGTCGACGTGTCTTAAACGGCTATCTTCTTGGTTTTACTCACTGTCTTCTGATGAATACAGGAACAGCACGCTGAAATATGAGGTGACAAGTCTCTTTTTATACCCACAAGCTTCAACTGCTACTCTTCGCTCATGCACTTTTGAAATACAAGTTAAATGAACAGTTTAAATGGCTTATAACATTTTTCTCTTCTCCAATGCGAAAGCAACGCATCTGGGTCTCTTTCAAGGACGCTATGTAGCCGTGGCGTGAAATTAAGTGCGTTATTTAACAACGATGTATGTACAGCGTTGGTGACAGATGAATGAACTAGTACTGAGAAACGGTGGATTGATACTGACGATAGAAAATCGTATAGGAAACATGCCTGTAGCAATGCCACTTTTATCACCACAAATCCCACAGGGAATGGCTTGGGACTGAACCCACGTCTCCGCAGTGAGAGATGGGAGGGCGGGATCGTGAAGTTTACCACTCATCTTCACTCACCTCCAATTACAGTAGCGGTTAAGAATGCTTGGAGCTAAACCTCACTTTAGTGTGCCTTCATGGCGTTGTACTTAATTATAACAAAGAGATAACTTTCTCTTCACTTGTAGTTAAGGAAGGTGTAAATTTGTGAACAAACCCTGGACAGACTGTTCGCAGTACGAAAGATGTTTATGCAGGGGCTGACACTGCTTCTACATCCACAGTGTTCGTGATATGCTGGAGCCCCTACATCGTGTTTGATCTCCTGCAAGTTTATGGTCACGTGCCACGGACACAGACGAACATCGCCGTGGCGTCCTTCATCCAAAGCCTGGCGCCTCTCAACTCCGCCGCCAACCCCGTCATTTACTGCCTCTTCTCCACATCCATCGGCCGAACACTAAGGCAAGTACAGGCAACAACGCTGCACTTTTATCTTGTTATAAATAAGCATTTATGTACCTGGAGAAGGGGACTAATTTTTCCCTCCTTCGAAGAAGGATATTAATTTACGTAATTGAGCGTCATCTTCCGTAAAAGAGAACACCTGTCGTTACTTAATTACACACATCAACACATGCACACACACACACATATATTATTTAAGAAGTCTAAAATTTAAACTAAAACATTTAAAACGCTCTTACATGTTTCGATCACACGATCATCCTCAGGGAGCATATATTGTTCCTTGTTAAAGTTATAATTTAAAACATTCAGTGAATTAATTCGTTTTGTTAACTTTGGTGCTGTGGCAGCATGTCGCGTTTTGTGTGTGAGTCGTACGCTATTTGAATGACCCTGGTTATGGTTGTGCGTCGTATGCTGTGCAGCGTGAGTCTCACTATTTAATATACGGTATTACCATTAACGATACACAAACAAAAATAAAGGTGCATATTATTCATAATATGGCCGGCAAATATTTTCTCTCTCCATTTTTCCCTCGGGGCCTAAACAGCTGTTCACCACTGTTGCATAGGGAAAGTTTGTTAACACTTTTTTTTTATGGCGCGACAACTCTAGTGGGCCACGGCCTCCTCAATGTCGAGGCTTCACGATCATATCCAGACACACCACACTCGGTAGGACTCCTCCGGACTAGTGATCAGCCCAGCGCACAGACCTCTACCTGACAACACACAACATTCACAAGACA